>Ga0265780_10000961_pt1 | contig 42395 bp, 32 predicted proteins | sample P1T30metagenome_FD_192432 | JGI IMG/M metagenome (GOLD analysis project Ga0265780, IMG submission 192432) | Plant litter microbial communities from East Loma Ridge, Irvine, California - P1 T30 | ecosystem: Environmental > Terrestrial > Plant litter > Unclassified | place: USA: California...
CGGCTGCAGGTAAATACATATCCTGTCTGCCGCTTTAAAAGCAGCCTCCGGCGGACACCAGGAATGAAAACGTACATGATTCAGTCCATGAGACTTCACAACCTTAAAGATTCGCTCCCAGGAAGCTGCATCGGCAGCCGGATAACCGGTTAAAGGGAATTCACAGTTGTTCAGGGTCCCCCTGAGGAAAACCGGGCGACCGTTAATGAGAAATCTGTTTCCTTCAATCCTGAACTCCCGCATTCCAAACTCAATTTCCCTGCTGCTTTCCTCTTTCTTTTTTGTTTTTAACGAGGCCTTCAGTTTATATAGAGCAGGGCTGAATTCATCCCATAACTGCATGCCTGCACCGAAAGGCAGCGATACTTCCACCATAACACTATCAGATTCAGGTACTGAAAAGTCCGCCCTTATCAAATCTGTTTTATCCTTTATCGCAGAATTAAAAGTTTCTGCGGAAAGGGCAATTTCACCGGAGACATTTCGCAGGCCTGTGTTGCGGACCAGCAGTTTAACCAGCGCTTTCCGGTTTTTTATATCCGGGTAGATCTGGATGTCTTCAAAGTATACCGGCGAGCCGGCATTTAATTCCATCCTGCCAACGATGCCATTCCAGTTTCCCTGGGTATGATCGGTAATACTATGCGAATCAGGCCCTACATTAATTTCCTTAATACGGTTATCGATGCGGATGGTAATGCGGTGTTTACCTTCCGAAAGGTATTTACTTAAATCGTACTCATGAGCAGCAACCAGGCTGTTCTGCAAGCCTGCCTCTTCTCCGTCAACCCAAACCCGGCTTTCGGTATGGCAGCGTTCAAGATATAAAACGATATGTTTTCCCTTCCAGGCAGCAGGAATTTCAACTTCCTTCTGATACCAGGCCGGTCCTACGTAATATTTCGCAGGCGTAAGCCAAAACGGGATGTGAATATTCCCGGGCTTACGATATTTTTCCAGACGCGGATTGAAATAAAAAGAACTGTCGTAGATGGAACCGGTCCAGGGTGTTTTTAAGCTTATGTCCTCACCTTTGAAATTACCCGCCATAGAGCCCGGCAGTTTTACCTGCTCCGGTAAATTTAAATTGTACCATTTTCCGGCCCCTCCCTGGTCCTGCGGGTCGGCTTTAAACTTCCACAGACCTTCAAGTGAGAGCGTCTGACATAAGACCGGATTTGCAGAGCTCAGCAAAACCAAAAAAAGGAACAATGGAAAAACAGTCCGGAAAGGCCGAGAGATCGCAGTCATTTATCAATTGGTGTAAAGTTTGTTAAAGATACTTTCAGAATATAAATACTAAAATAGATGATTGAATTCAAAAGATGGACAATCCTGCCATTCAATCTACTTAACTTTAGTCGCAGGAATCTCTTTCATGTATTTTTAAACCATTGAACTGCCTTTATTTTTTTTATCTTCAGCATCTCCCTTTCTGAAATGGATAATCATACCCGGATGAACACTACTGAAAAAAACGGAAAGAAAATAAAAGAAGGATTTATAGGGCAAAAGATGATTGTATTACCGCCGAATATTAAACGGCAGGTATTAAAAAATGAGCTTACAAAGCGATTATTTCTGACAGCGATAGGCCATTATCCGCGGGCGGCCTTTCATAACAGGGAACGCAAGACCGGCTGTAGTCAATATATCCTGCTTTATTGTACAGGAGGAACAGGAACTATTATTATCAATGGAAGATCTTTCCAGCTGCTGCCTAACCATTTTATAATATTACCCCGGAATGTAGCTCATAAGTACAGTGCGTCTCCGGAAGATCCATGGACCCTGTACTGGATACATTTTATGGGAGAAATAGCAGACATGCTTTTTGACAGATATTCAGAATCGGCATCAGAGCCGGTATTTATTGCATACGAGGATCGTAAGATCAAAGAGTTCGAGCTTATCTTCAATCTCCTTGAAAGCAACTTTGAAATGAGAAATCTTGAAATACTGAATATGAAACTGCAGGACTGCCTTTCAAGTTTCATATATGCCGGAGAGCTTAATTCATCAGACCATGAAGATGACAAGATATCAGCGTCGATGTTATTTATGAAAGAAAATATCTCGCGTCAGTATTCTGTACAAGAGCTGGCAGAACAGCAACATTTGTCGGCCACACACTATTCTAGGTTATTCCGGCTTAAAACAGGAAGCTCTCCGAACCAGTATTTCAGCGAACTAAAAATCCAGGCTTCCTGTCAGTATTTATACTTCACAGATCTTAGCATCAAGGAAATCTGTACAGAACTGGGCTTTTCAGATCCCTACTACTTTTCCAGGTTATTTAAGAAGCTCATGGGAATTTCGCCGGCGAAATATAAACGCAGGAGAAACTGAATACCGCGTGCCTAAAGCATAAAGTGGTAGTTTACTCCCGCCGTCCGGTTATTCGAAACCCGGTCAGAACGACTAAGCCCTGGCATCCTTTCCGAACTTTTTAAGAATATTATAGTGCGATTTTAAAGCGTCTGTGAAAGTTGCGCTTTCTATATATGGAAGATCGAAGTCTTTTGCCGTTTGCCTTACAATTTCAGAAAGCTCACCGTAATGAATATGACATACTTTGGGGAACAGATGATGTTCTATCTGCCTGTTCAGCCCGCCAAGGAAAAAAGCTGCAATTTTGCTGCGGGCAGAGAAATTAGCTGTAGTTCTCATTTGATGTTCTGCCCAGGCCTCCTCGATATTGCCGTTCTCTCCGGGCAAAGGAAAACTTGTTCCTTCAACCACGTGAGCCAGCTGGAAAACAAGTCCCATTGTCAGGCCTTTTGCAAGGTGCATAGCCAGGAAACCGATAATAAATTGCCACCAGCTAATATCTAAAACTACCAGGGGCAGAACGATGAAAAGAAAATAATATAAAGCCTTAAAAAAGAAAAGATTAAAGTACTCTATCCTTGGATGTTTTACAACATGCTCACCTACGCTTTTCTGAAAGAACTTTTTATAATCTTTCCTGAATACCCAGGATATAGAAGCAAAACCATACAGAGGAAAAGCATAAAGATGCTGAAATCTTTGCACAGCGTTAATTTCATCTTCTTCAGAGAGCCGGATTAAGCCCGGCGCAACGTCAATGTCCTCGTCGTGCCCTGATATGTTCGTATAAGTATGATGAACTATATTATGTGTAATACTCCAGACATAGGGGTTTGCCCCGACCAGGTGAAAAACGAAGCTGAATACCTTATTTATGAATTTGTTAGCCGACAAAGATCCGTGAATAGCATCGTGACAGACATTAAACCCTACGAAAGCACTAAACATCCCCAGGATCAGGGCAAGCGGCAACAGCGTAACCGCACTGAATCCGCCGCATAATATCAGAAGATAACATGTTATAAATCCTGTAATAAAGAAAAATACCTTAAACCACATTCTGGCATCGGCATGTCTGCTAATGTTGTTTTTCTTAAAGTACTGATCAACATTAGATTTAAGGGTGGCAAAATACTGCGTTCGGCCTGAGAATTTTAATTTGGAAGACATAGTTTGATTTTAATTCTATCTCTCAACAAACTAAAATGCTTCGATTGAACCAGCAAGTCTGCTTAAAATAGTTGTGTAAGATAACTGAAAAACAACCGGCTAATCAGTGGAGATGTAGAATTAAAAAAATATGGAACTCAGCATCATCTTGTAGATAGTAAACGTCAAAGATAACAGAATGTTACGATATCAGTGAACTTTAACTGGCCTGCTGCCGGTTTTAAGAAATAAACACATTAACTATTATGAAATTCAAATATCTGTAAAGCGTAATAAAAAAGAACGAAGGGCATTCCCGATTTATAAAAAATTCACAATTATATAGGCTTTAATTTAAAATAATAATATTACCGCAAAAAAACAAAGCAGATCACACTGCTATTTTTGCCATAATGTTAAAATAATACAACTGTCAGAAAAACAAAACTGCACATTAATAGTGTTTATATTAATCTACTTATAATACAATATAAAAACTACAACGAGAATTACAATTTAAACCAATATTCCGGTCGGAGAGTTATAACAATGGAAAAGATTCTATTAATAAACGACAGTTCTGAAGCATCGAAAAACGCAGCTAAAAATGTAATGATCCTTGCTCAAAAACATCAGGCTGATATCATAATCGCAAATCTGGAAAAAACATCCGAGCGCCTGCTGGTCAGTGCAGGTGATACGAGGCCCCATTTCCCGGAGCAGGAGCGGGAATGGAACATTGACGTCTATGCAAATCTTTCATACGAATTTATTCCTGTCGTTAATGAGCTGGATGCATCATCACTTACTGTAGCCGAACTGGCTGATGTGATTAACAAAGAAGAGGTATGGATGATTGCCCGTGGTTATACTGTAAACCCAAGTCCGGCTGCTGAAATTGAGAGATTCTGTTCGATCCTTTCAAGGATAACATGTCCCTTATTACTCCTGCCGGATACAGGTAAACTAATTTCTTTTGAGCGGATAGCTTACCTGACCGATCTGCGCTATTGCCAATTAAGAGTAGTCAGGTTTCTCGCTGCTTTTGGAGCTCCGTTTAATTCGAACGTTCTGCTTGCGCATCTTGCGGCTAAAGGCCTTCCTGATATAGAACAAAACTACGCGATCTCGCTCTTTAAAGACTCTGTCTGGTCTGCTATAAGATACCGTGGTCTGAGCTTTGATAATATTAAAGAGAAGCAGACACAAAAGGTAATGGATGTACTCGTTCACGGAATGCAGAACGAATTGCTGGCATTGGTGCACAACCATCACCATTTTGACGAAGCGGCCGGTTTACTTAAGGGCTCTGCCGACGGCAAAACTGAAGCGATTCCGTTTTTGTTCTTTCCCTGCTGAGCAATGCAGATGAATCGCATGTTATAAGAAAATTTCCAGGACGATGAAGCGGCGGCGAGGCCGCTCCTGCTGCATCAGTATTATTTCTTTTTTGACTTCAGATAAGCTTCAAGCTTACTCCGGTCATTAGAGCCGGTGGCCCTGATCGCCCCCGTTACGGCCTGTGAGCTTACACCAAGTTTATCTTTAAAATATTGGATCTCGTAATTTTCGCTACCGTTCACTTTCGCCCTGTCCTGAGGGCCTTTTTTACTTTTATCGTCAGACATAACATAGATTTTATATGATGTATTATTTCAACAATGAACAATAAAAGAGGTTTTATTTGATTAAACATTAAAAGATAATAAGATAAGCCCGGAACTGCCTGCAGCCCGCTTACCGTACCTGAGTTGTGTAATGATCATAGATCCGGTGTAAATCAACATTAAAAGTTATATTCGAACGTACAATATCTGACAATGATTAATCCGGAAAGCGAAATACATATTGATCATAAAATAAGGATTAACCGCGTTTTCGAATATATCGAGAGAAATTTGGATAGGGACCTTTCCCTGCTGAGCCTTTCTGAAATCGCTTTTTTCTCACCGTTCCATTTTCACCGCATTTTTAAAGCAATAAGCGGGGAAACAATCGGCGAATATGTAACACGAAGGAGGATCGAAAAATCAGCCCTCGATCTGATCCATAAAAATATTGCTGTAGCTGAAATATACCTTAAGTATGGCTTCAGCGATAATTCCTCGTATACGCGAACGTTTAAAAAGTTCTACGGGGTAAGCCCCACTGAATTCAGAAAACAAAACTCTGACAGATTTAGCAAGATCCGTCAACTGGAAAGCAAGAATGGTCAACTATACCCTGACCATGACAAGTACATTTGTGCCATTGATAATCTTAAAAAATGGATCATAATGAACGCAAAAGTTGAAATCAGGGAAATACAGAAAATCGATCTGGCTTGTATATCAGTTATCGGGCATCAAAACCTTCAGGTCGCTTATCAAAAGCTGATCCGTTGGGCAACGCCCATGGGTTTGATAAACCGGGAAACAAATATGATCACGGTTTATCACGACAGCTTTAAGGTAACAGAAGCGGAGAAAGTACGGATGGATGCCTGTATCGTATTGAACGCAGCAGTCAGAACGAGCGGAGAAGTCAGCGTATCGTCGATCGATAACGGAAAATTCATCATCGGCAGCTTTGAAATCGGGCTTGATGAGTTTGAACAGGCATGGACAGGTCTATTTCTCTGGATGAACGAAAACGGGTACCAAAAGGCTGACCGCTTCCCTTTTGAATTATATCATAACAACTTTAATGATCATCCGGAGAAGAAGGCGATTGTTGACTTTTACATACCTGTCGGATAATATTTTATATCGGAATTTTAAAACAAGCAGGTGTGACTTAGATTTTAAGGCTTTCATTGGTGTCAGTACAATTTAAGAACACGACTTCTGCCGCGTTCTTAATTGCGATCTTTCCGCAATCAGGCAATGGGAACTACTTCTCCTGTACGCTGTTGTATTCGTCTTCCGATACCGGCTGCAGCCAGGTCACCTGTTCATCCCCCTTATAATTAGTGATGGCAATGTGAACCATAATATCTGTCGCCGAAGCCCCGTGCCAGTGCTCAACATCTTCAGGAATATTAATCACATCACCCTTTTTGATCGGCTTAGCCGGTTTACCCTTTTCCTGGTAAAATCCGCTGCCTTCGGTAACAAGCAGCACCTGTCCCTTCGGGTGTGTATGCCAGTTCGTTCTGGCACCCGGCTCAAAAGTTACACTTCCGGCAGAAAATTCATTGTTTTTATCTTTCGCCACCAATGGGCTGAGGAATGCATTGCCTGTAAACCATTCTTTGGGCAACGCCTGTCCTTTTGGAAATATTCCTGATGTATCCATAGTATTTTCGTTTTTATTCTGGCAGCTGGAAATGACCTGCCATCCGGTTAGTATAATACCCGCTAACCTCATCCTGTTCAATCTTTAAATGACACTCCCGTAATCTCCTGGCATAAGTCAAACAAACGGTCCTGCGAAGCAATATCGTCAGCTTCCGGATGGTAGCGATGCTCCTGCCGGTGAAAGAAGTAGGCGCCGGACAGATTTGCATTTTCGTCAGTACCTTCCGCCAGCCACACCTGCGTTTCATATCCTTTCTGCAAACTACCAGTTGCACCTCTGCCACCCATCCTGGTAGGCACCCAACCAGGGTCTACCGCATTGGCATAAACCCCCGGCCATCTGTGCGCCACCGCCTTACAAAGCATCAGTACGTGTAACTTGGTATCCGAATAAGAAATACGGCTGATGTCGCTTTTAAAAGCATCGAACCTGCTGTGTCCGCCGAGGTGCATGCCGGAGCTTAAATAGATCAGCCGCCCCGGCTTTCGTATCAGGCAGCTAAGAATATAAGGTGCCAGGGTGTTTACCATGAACAACTGCTGTGCAGGTACCTGGTAAACACCGGCATTATGGATCACGGCATCGAACGGACCAATCTCATTTACTGCTTTCGCCAGATTTTTAGTCGCTTCCATGTCGCTCAGATCGCCGGTTAAAACCCGCTCTGCTCCCGGTGTTACTCCAAGCGCATGTTCACCGCGGCTATCATTACGTGCATGAAGCACTACACTATGTCCTTTACCTATCAGCGACTGTGCTGTCAGCTGACCGAGGCCATCTGCCGATCCTGTTATAAATATGCGTGCCATTCTTTCTCCGTTAGTAGATATGATCCTGCTTAATTTTTCAAAGAAGCCATGTCAATCACAAAGCGATATTTCACATCGCCTTTAAGCAAACGTTCATAAGCTTCATTTATGTTTTTAATATCGATCATTTCGATATCCGCAGTAATATTATGCGCAGCACAGAAATCAAGCATTTCCTGGGTCTCCTGAATGCCGCCGATGGCGGAACCTGCAAAACTCTTCCGGCCAATGATCAGGCTGAAGGCTGCAACCGGAAGCGGATGTTCAGGCGCCCCTACCAATGCCATTGATCCGTCTACACGAAGCAGGCTGAGATAGACATTAACATCATGTTCGGCAGATACGGCGTCTAAAACAAAATGTAATTTGCCGCGGTAAGCCGCCATCTGTTCCCTGTTTTTAGATAAAACAACCTCGTCTGCGCCAAGGCGTTTCGCTTCTGCGAATTTTGATTCTGAAGTAGTGAAAGCTACCACATGTGCGCCCATTGCTTTAGCAATTTTAATGCCCATATGTCCTAAACCGCCGATACCTACTATACCCACTTTTTTACCCGGTCCTACATTCCAATGGCGCAGCGGCGAATAGGTAGTGATTCCCGCACATAAGAGCGGGGCAGCCGCAGCCAGGTCAAGGGTTTCCGGGATACGCAGCACGTAGCTCTCATCTACCACAATGCTCTCCGAATAACCGCCGAACGTAGGCGTGTTCTCAAAATATTTATCCGGAGAATTGTAAGTTCCGGTCATACCCGGTTCACAATATTGTTCCAGGTGCTCTTTGCAATACTCGCATTCACGGCAGGAGTCTACCATACAGCCTACGCCAACCACATCGCCAACTTTGAATTTGCTGACGTGTCCGCCTACGCTGATCACTCTCCCCACAATCTCATGACCGGGAACACATGGATATAAGGTGGGCCCCCATTCACTTCTTGCAGTATGCAGGTCTGAGTGGCAAACCCCGCAGAACAGGATATCGATCTCCACATCGTGGGCTGTGGCTTGCCTGCGTTTGATGTTTAACTGATCTAAAGGCGCTTCAGCGGCTTCATTGCCGTAAGCTTTGATGTTTTTCGTTTCCATTATTTATTGTTTTTTCTCCGTTCGGTATAGTTTCTCCAGGGCATTACAAAGGTAACCCGCTCTTCAGGCAGCAGCTAACGAAATTCAAACAAATACTTAAGAATTTCAAACTTTATGCTTTCCGGAAAGCCGAAGGGTTCGTACCGGTCATACGCTTAAAAAAATTATTAAAATAGGTGGGATATTCAAAGCCAAGCGCATAGGCAATATCAGCGATGATCCAGTCTGTATGCTGCAGCAGGGCTTTGGCTTCGCTGCTGATGCGCTCGGTAATATGGGCGGTGGTGGGTTTTCCTGTAACCTCCTTCACTGCCCGGTTCAGGTAATTAACATGCACAGACAGGGAGTTGGCATAATGCTGGGCTGTCGTTAACTGTAAAGGACGGTCGGCACTTTCGATGGGAAACTGACGTTCCAGCAATTCCAGGAACACAGAAGTTATACGTGCCGATGCATTCGTATGCTGGTTGTAATTTTCAGACGGTTCAAGTTTGAGCGCCTCATGGACGATCAGATGGATGTAATTCCGTATCAGTTCATCTTTAAATGCATATTCCGTTTGCTGTTCATCAATCATTTTTTGAAAGATCGAGTTCAGGAACAGCCGCTGGGTTTCCGTAATATTAAGAACTGGCGTACCGCCGATCCTGAAAAATGGAGATTGCTGCAGGCTCTCCGTGCGTTCAGACAATTTCAGAAAATCCTCAGAGAACAGGCAGGTATACCCCACATAGTGCGTAGAAAGTGTTTCCCAGGAGTATGGAATATGCGGATTGCCGAAAAACAGTACTGTGCCGTTTGTTTCGAAGCTCCTGTCTGCATATTTAATAATGCTATGTCCGGTCGTCAGGCAGATCTTGTAAAAGTCTTTACGACTATAGATCCGTGTGGCCTGCCCGTCAGCTTCGATCTGAAAAGCATTAAAGCCTTTTAATTTTAGTTCGTTGTTGTAAAGAGATAAGGACCTTGCTGCAGTTGACTCCATGAAACAAAGTTAAGAAATTCAAAACTCAGGATTCAAGCGGCGATCATTATTTCATCTCCTGAAAGGAAGAAACTCAGCAGAGCTTAAGCTGCTTTATAAGGTCTTAATTCAAGATGATATTTTATCAATCCTTCCAGCGGAGATCTGAAAATAACTCCAGGCTCCATACCCCAGCTTAACGCAACGTTTTTCAATACATCCTGGAATGTATAACCTACCGAACCGATACAATTGAATTTATACTTAGTGTAATTGGGATAAAGGCACACAATATTTGCAAAAAAATCGTTAAAAGCTTTTGTTAACAGGTTGAGTGTATAATCATGATCCCGGTAATTATCAGAAATAAACCGGCTGAATCCCGCACAATAACGATTTGCCAGGGGCTTGCTGTAAACAGCCTCGTGCACATCGTCTGACGTCAGCCCGAACTGCTCCCGGAATTCCGCAGCAAGTCCCGCCGGCATAACACCTCTCAGATAATCGATAAGAAGTCTCTTTCCTATATAAAAACCGCTCCCCTCATCTCCCAGAATATGTGCGCCCGAATCAATATGATGGCTTATCTCAAAACCATTATATAAACAGGAATTTGTTCCGGTCCCCAGTATCGCTGCGAATCCGGCTTCATCACCTAAAAGGGATCTGGCCGATGCAAGAAGATCATGCCCTACGAATGACTTTGCAGCGGGGAAGATCTCCGTTAAAGCATCCTCTATCACCCGGGCTTTTTCCGGGTTCTGCACCCCGGCACCGTAAAAATAAATATTGCTTACTTCATTACGCTGCAGATCAGGGGGAATAACTTCCGATAAGGACCTGTTAATATAACTGCTATCCACGAAATAAGGGTTGTATCCTTCAGAATCAAAACCCAACCTGTTTCCCAAAGAATCAATAACACACCAATTTGTTTTTGTAGAACCTCCGTCAGCGATAAGTAACATGAATTTTATTTTAAATTGAATAACAAATATATAAAAGATAGCCTAAATCGGTTTAGTTAATACCTATAAAACAATTATACTCCTTCTGATTATTAATATTAACCTATTACATTCTGATAATAGCTGATCTTTAAAGCAGCCTTTACCGGGCTGAACAAGGAACGTTTTTTAAGAGCCCTGAACCCGGATCCGGTCAGAGTTCCGGGTTGATTTTCTTATAATGAGGCTGGTCGGTAATACGACCGTTTTTCTTTCCTTCTGCTTATCCGGATCAGAAAGCCTGTTCAGCATGATATTAATAACATTTTCAGAGATTTTTTTGACGGGCTGATCCACAGCTGTTATCGGAGGATCTATAAGCCTGAACGAATGATAGTCATCAAAAACCACCACTCCAAGTTCCGACGGCATTTTTAATCCCAGGCTTTGAATAGCCTCCAAACCGGCATCTGCGAGGTAATTAGTTGAAAAGAAGATTCCATCGAGATGCCTGTTACTTTCAATAAACCTTTTTATTTCGGCAACCGTGCTGTCTACCTCATCGTTAAAATGGATCCTCTTAATATAGTACTGGCCGTCAAAGTCATCAGTTGCTTTCATATAACCGCTCAGCCGTTCCTGCATCTGCATCTGGTCTGAAGAAAGCGTTATAAAACCGATGTTCTTATGTCCGCATTCATAAAAATAACACATCGCGTCATAAGCTCCCTGGTAGTTGTCTACGATAACATTATCTGTCGTTACAGACGGAAAATAACGGTCAAAAAGGACCAGCGGCAGATTATCTGCGATCAGGCTGCGCAGATCATCTTCAATTCCAGGCGGCGGCGCAATGATAAAACCATCGACCTGCCTTGAGCGAAAAGCATTTATGAGATCCTTTGTTTTCCGGGGATCGTTCTCAGTGCTCGAACATACAATTTTGTAGCCCTTTTTATAGGCACGATCTTCGATTGTACGGGCTATGCTGGCAAAAAACGGATCTGAAATATCCTCTACCAAAACCGCGATCATATTGGTTTTACCGGTACGAAGTCCCCTGGCAAACTGGTTAGGCTGATAACCCACTTCGGCCATATAATCGAGCACCTTTTTCTCCAGCGCTTCGCTTATATGATTTTCCCTGGCTTTCCCATTAAGTACAAAGGATACGGTGGTTTTGGATATTCCAAGTTCCTTTGCTATATCACCAATTGAGATCTTCTTCTTCATTCTGTGTTTTTAACCAATTAAGCGTATAAAGTTAATATTAAATGGAGAAGTTTGTTTGGATCCGTCCCGCTTCAACACCCGGCCTTCTTTCTGATAAGTATGACAGAGATTTTCCCGAACAATACTCAGCATTCACAAATTAAACCTACAAATCCTTATTTGGAATACATTAAAGTTCCGAAGCCCAGCTGATCGAAGCCTCCGCTGTTAGGTCCGTAATTTCCGCCCCCTCCTTCCGGCCTCACTTTTTCCGCGAATTTCTGCGACCAGGTTGCTTTCAGCCCTTTTACCTTTACATAATGATTGTAAATGATCTCCCAGGACGGGCGTAAAGAGCCTCTCCCCTCGGGCGATACAGCAGTATGGGTAACCTGTGCGGTTCCGCAGTTGGTATAACTCACAAAAGGTACCGTAGTGCTGAAATCATAGTTATATTTTGCGGTGTACTCACTTAGTGCCAGCACACGGTTATTGTCATATCCAAAAAGATCTACGCCCACGTTATAAGCCATTTGACAGAATGATCCATAAAGTGAAATAACTAAGGTGGCATGTCCCTGATCGCGTCCGGATTCCTGGCCCTGCCCTAAATCCTCGTCTCCGGCCTTATGCCGGTATACTACGGCATTATTGATATTGCCTGTGCCCGAACCCTTTTTAAAATACGATATGGCATAGTTCACTTTACTCACATCGTCTGTAAGGATCCCGATTGCCATAACAGTATTCATATTGGCTATATCCCAGTTCGTCCAGTAATGGAAGTTGCAATTGCCGCCATGTCTTTCCAGAAAGTCAAGCGATAAAGGGTAAAAAACATTCAGCATCCAGGTCTTAAACTTATTAAAATCGCTTGTTTGCCACCCTGCATAGGTGCGAAGTATTTCTGCGGCATTGGCGAACTGGTAACCGTATATGCCGGAGGCAAGCCATTTGTTCGAATCTCCATTGATGCTGGTACAGGTGGACGCCCAGGCATTTAAGATCTGAACAGCCTTGCCGGCATAGGCATTATCTCCTGTGATCTTCCATCGCAGGGCCAGCTGATAAGCGGCAGCAACATCTCTGAACGCATTCGAATAGTTATCGGGGTTTGGCTCTTCCCTTGACCCGCCACCCCGTATAAGGGTCACGACAGGATTGGGAGTATATTCTAAAGAAGCAAAACTGCTGGCTGTAAGCATATCCCAGCCTGCTTTCCAGGGCTGCGCATTTGCCTCAACCTTTCCTTTCACAAACTGAAAGTCGGCCGCCGTATGTAACATACAGGGGTGCGATATGGTAACGGTTTCCTTCGGCTCCGCTTTTTCCGGCTCAGGCTCAGGATCGCCGCTGCTTGTTTTCCCGCAGGCCATGGAAACAGCTAAAATAAATCCGACAACTACCCCTCTGAATAAATGATTGAACATATGCTGGTTAATTTCTGTTAAAAAATTCAGCCACCCGTTCCAGGGTGGCTGTAAAACACTGACTACTGATTGATATATTGTAAAAGCTCCGTCTCGGTTTTGAAAGACTTGATCCAGTGCACAAAATAAGTATCGCCGCCGGCAGGCAGCTGTGCAGCCGGAAAATCTGCAATGACTACAGTGAAAGCGCTGAAGACCGTTGGCGCTGTAGCCGACAGCTTAGTTTCGGTTGTACCAAAAGAACCTGCAGCAATATTAGCATAGTGCACCTGCACGCCGTCCCTGCCCGTAACCGTTGTTAAGCGGTTATTGCCGTTGGCCACATGCTGCATATAACGGCCGAGATTGGTATCGAATATAACGTTACCCGCTGTTGAAAGAGGTCTGTTGAATTTGAATGCGATTATAGGGTATCTTCCTGCATGCACCGTAGCTCCGCCCGTACGTCTGAAGTCGCCTCTCTTATTCGGGTTTCCGGCCATGGTGACTTTCAGCAGATTATTTTCGATGACTGAAACAGCATTGGCGGTTGGCGTAAACCAGTTGGTACCCGATATAAAGTTATCATCAATTTTACCAGCTTCAACCGTAATGCTGATAGTGGCTTTAACTCCTTCTTTGGAAGCTACCGTAATAACCGCCTGCCCTTCTGTTAAGGCCCTCACTATACCGGTATTGGTTACAGAGGCTATGGCCGCATCACTGCTTGACCATGTCAGGGCAGACACCGTCGCATTTGCAGGCGTTACCGCTAAATCAAGTGCCAGCACCTGCCCTGGTGCCAATGGCTGGGTTACTACGGTATTGATAACAAGGCGGGTCACAGGAATAACTTCTTTTATCTCAAGATTGATCGTTTTTTTAACTCCGCTGCCGTCTGTTGCCGCTGCAGTAACCGTTACCGTTCCTTTAGATAGACCTTTAACCTCACCTGTCTCCGAAACACTTGCTATCCGGGTATCGCTGCTGGTCCATTTCAGTGTCTTATACGTAGCATTGGCCGGCAAAATAACTGCATTGAGAGATAAACTCTCCTTCTCATATAAACTAGTGGCAGCATTTGTAAAATTAATATCCGTTATCAAGTCGATATGATCAATAACCTGTACTTCAATAGAGGCCTTTCTGGCACTTCCATCGGTTGATACGGCACTTATGGTTGTCGTCCCGACTGATTTGGCACTGATCTTACCATCCTCAGAAATGGTGGCTACCGCAGGATTACTGCTGCTCAGGGTCAGTTTATTATTGCTCACGTTCTCTGGTTTGATCACAATATTGATCAAAGAATCTTTACCCACCAGCAAAGGAAGGACTGCCGTGGTTTTCAGCTGAATCTCTGCAATAGTGAATCTCTCAGAAACAATTTGCTGTTCAATGGAGTCCTCGCAGGAGCTGATCAGGATCACACCTATCGTCATTAAAAGAAACTTATGACAGAAAGCTCCTTTTTTCAAGTTGAAAATTTTCATAAAAACTCATTAAAATGAATACCTGGTTTCATACTTTTTATCAGGATGAGTGCATTTTTCTTCAAATACACTCATCACTGTTCTCTGATTACCAATCCGGGTTCTGACCCAGGCTGGGGTTTAATTTCAGCTGATCCGCCGGAATCGGAAACAGGTAATGTTTTTCAAGCCACTGCCTGCCGGTTTCCATAATCAGGGCGCCTTCTGCATTACGTGGACGGGTAACGCCTGCCCATCTGGTCTGAAATTCGGTACCTGTCCATTTAATGCCCAGCATTTCCTGCGGCATTTCGGCTTCAGCAGTTTTCCAGCGCTTCAGATCATCTATTCTGAATCCTTCATTATAGAGTTCAATGGTTCGTTCCCTGCGTATCTCAGTACGCATATCCAGGTTGTTCGTTGTAACGAATACATTGGTCAGGGCCGGCATACTGGCATTTACACGCTGCCTTACAGGATTAAGGGAGAGATCAAGATCCTGATCTGAAATCGCATTATCCCGTTCAAATACGGCCTCAGCATAATTCAGTAACACCTCGGCATAGCGGATAATCGGATAGTCATACCCTTCGGACATAGATGGAACAGCTCGTTCCGCCGCCCATTTCTGGTTATGATAACCGCTGTTAAAAGTTGGCAGAAATGAAGTATATGCCGCAGATGCCCGGTCGGCCGCATCACCCGTCCAGTTAACACGTGGCTTATTTTCACGCCAGTAAGGTTTATTGGCAGGCATCAGGGTATACCTCATCCTGTTATCCCTGTTCTGAAACTCCGATACCATAGTTGCGTAACCCTGAAACTGGGAGTTATTGGCATGGCCTATCGGTAATCCGTTTTGTGTTAAATACAGGTTGGCAAACTTCCTGGTAATATATTGCACATTGGCGAATGACTCGTGCGTTATATTCTGTCCTATCGGGTTTAACACCTCGTCGTGCCTGTTAACGAAAATATACTCCTTGTTATCCGCCTTCTTCAGCCCGGCGGGATTCGATTTGGCATCTTCGAGTATGAACATGTACTTCTGGGCAGAATCACCTAAAGCTGCCGGCTTAAACAGGCTGTACTGATTGCTGTTAATAACGTCTTTGGCTGCCTTAGCTGCAACATCTAAAAGTTGTACAGCCCTGGAAGTATTGTTCCTGAATTTCTGCCAGGTTCCTTCATAAAGCGCAACTCTCGATAAGAATGACTGGGCTGTACCACGGGTCAGCCTTCCGGCATCTGCCGATTGGATTTCGCTTTGTAAAGGCAAGTCGGGCGCAGCGGCCTGAAGATCGGCAATAATGAAATCAGCAACTTCAGAGCGCGGATTCCGGGCAGCGCTCAGCTCTGGCGAACCGGTTTCCAATAGCTTGTCTACAATCGTAATATCCCCGTACAATTGCAGCAGTTCAAAATATACATAGGCGCGAAAAAACTTTGCTTCTGCTACATATCTTGCAATCTCTGCCGGATTTGAATAAGTCCCGGCCCGTTCAAGCAATGTATTTACCGTGCGGATCCTTGCAAATGCACTGGTATAATTGCCGTCGGTAGGCGGAACAGTATTGGTTCCGTTGCTGAAAAGATTGGGAGAGGCGGATGTCAGTAAATCCGACCTCTTATCACTATGAGGTGAATCATAAACCGAGCTTCCAAAATCTCTCCGCCATGAATAGAACTGGTTAGCGAATAGTTTAAAGTCGTTCGCAGTTTTCCAATAATTAGCATCGGCGATCTGATCCAGCGGATCCAGGTCCAATGCCTTATTACAGCCGTACTGGCTAAAGGTAAGTGCTACAAAAACACTAGCTATATATTTGAGGTTCTTTATCTTCATGATCTGTCAAATTAGAAATTCGCCTGGATACCTGCTGTGTATACCCGGTTAAAAGGATATCGCTGAAAAGCCGAAACTGTTCTTGTTGCCTCCGGATCCCAGCCATCATTAATTTTGGAAACTTCCCACAGGTCGCTTCCCGATACGTATACCCTGAGCCGGCTGAAAGCGCCTGATTTTCTTACCAGCGTTTGCGGCAAGGTATAACCTATCACTATATTTTTCAGCCTCAGGTAAGCCCCGTTTTCCACCGACCATGATGAAGCCTGGTAATTGTAGGTATTAATGGTACCATCTGTAGAATACCTTGGGAAAAACGCATCCTGATTATCGGGAGTCCAGCTGTCTCCGACCGATTGGTTAGTCGTATTTAAGTAAACCGAGCGAAAGGGAATTCTCCAGTTCACATCATCCCTGAAAGTAGTTCTTTCACCGGCGCCCTGGAAGATAACAGAGAAATCAAAGTTTTTGTATTCAACTCCGGCATTGAACGAATAGGATAGCTGAGGATCGTCTGTTCCCAGGTATTCAAGATCGTTTATATTCAGAACTCCGTCGTTATTAAGATCGGCGAACATATTATCACCGACTTTAATTGCACTGGTTAATCCTATCCCGTTCCCGACTACATACTTGTCAAGGTAGGCCTGCCTTTCTTCTGCAGACTGGATTCTGCCGGCGTACCGCAGCCCGAAAATGGAATTCAGCGGACGCCCCTGAACCCTGGCGTTATATCCCTGGCCGATAACATTATTCCCTCCGAAATCTGTAATTTCATTTTTGGCATAAGTAACGGCACCTCCGATACGATATGTCAGGGATCCGATCTTGTCAGACCAGTTTAAAATTCCGTCCCAGCCATTTGCCTCAAACTTTCCAATATTTGCAGCAGGCGCTGATGCCCCTAAAACAGCGGCATACGTCTGAGACAATAACATATTATTGTTTGTCTTTTCAAATACCTCGAAAGTACCGCTCAGGCGATTAGATAATATGGCAAAGTCGAGTGCCAGGTTATAGTTATTGATCTTCTCCCAGGTACGGTCATAACTTACCATAGTTCCTGCCGGGGAAATGAAAGTAAGCTTTCCTGTTCCGATAAACGCTCCTGTATTAATGCTTGAATTATATAAGGGCTGCCCGTCATACCTGTCGATTCCGCTTTGGTTACCCACAATACCGTAAGATGCCCGCAGTTTCAGATCATTGAATGCTCCTAAGCTTTTGACAATTTTCTCCTCTGAAATCCTCCAGCCGGCAGAAAGGCCATAAAAGGCGTTCCACCTGTTTACCGGTAAAAATTTCGAAGAGCCATCATAACGTCCCATAAGCTCGAATAAGTATTTCGCCCGGAAATCGTAATTCAAACGGGCAAAATAAGCGCCGATAGCTTCATGATTTTTTTCCTTGCCTGTAGTGTTTACCCCGGCTCCGCTTAAAACAGAAAGCGAACTGTTTATATCCAGTACCTTACCCATTGTATAATCATACTCCCTACGTTCGTATTGGGCACCAGCTGTTGCTGTTATATTATGGTCTGCCTGAATGGTTTTATTGTACTGGAAATATCCGGATGCAGAATAGAAATCTGTTCTCGCATTGCTCTCCTGGAAATAACTGGCAGCCTGGGTCGGATTTACTCTCGCCGGGCTAATACCTCCTGCATATGTATACCAATCGATACTGTTCTGCTTTATATCTCTGTTAGCGCTGCTTGTGTTATAACCCAGGTTACCTACAAACTGAAGCCCCTTAACTATCTTGTATTTTAAGGTCTCGCTGATGTTTATGGAGGAAACATTTAGCTTATTATCTCCCCCCAGCTCTGCGAACCAGTTAGGAGTATACTGACCTCCCCAGGCATACGGTTTTCCATTGAGACTGGCTACCGGCAGTCCCGGCTGCGGATAATTCTGCCCCAGTGTATTGCCCAGCATAGTAGGCGACACCTGGTCCTGCCTGTTGTATGCAATGACAGATTCTATCGAAAAATTCTGGTTTACGTTAAGACTGTTGGTTAACCTGATATTATAGCGCTTATTCGTATTGGTTCCATACTTTAAAATCCCGTCATCATTCAGATAACCCAATGATAACCGGTATGCCGATTTATCAGTGGCAGAAGAAATACTGAAATCGTGCTGCGTAGAGTTGGCCCCTCCCCACAGAACATCCGACCAGTTATTATCGGCAAATACAAAATCTGCCACATCGGTGAATGCGCCTGAAATCGGGTTAGCGTTCTTGCTGAGATCAATATAACCGCCTTTATTGGCGAGGGCTAAATTCGCATAACTGATCCATACGTCATCAGCTCCGAAACCATCATTTGTCCTGGCCTGTATCACTCCGTTTGCCCATTCATCAAGACTCATGAGCTCGGGCTGAAGCCCTACCTGTTTCCTGGTAAAAGATCCGTTGTACTCTACAGTGGTTTTGCCCTGCTTTCCTTTTTTGGTTGTTACCAGGACAACGCCACCGGCAGCCCTGGAACCATATATAGCAGCCGCAGCGTCTTTCAGAAAACTGATATTGTCAATATCCGAGGGATTTATCAAACGTAAATCCCTGAAGCTGTCTGCCGCTACCCCATCTATAATTACCAGGGGATCAGTAGAATTCGCAGAAACGGCTCCCCGCAGTTTCATACTCCAGGATTCATCGCCGGGGGCGGATGATGACCGCGTAATTATAACACCCGGAACCTGTCCCTGCAGAGCCTGAAGCGGACTGGGCAAAGAGCCCTTATCCTGGAACGACTTAGCATCTACCTTAGCAATTGAACCTGTAAGCGTCTCCTTTCTCTGGCTACCATATCCAACGACGACAACTTCTTCCAGCAGGTTTTCATCAGCATTTAATCTGATCGTCAGGGTGCCATTGCCCGTAACCGGGACCTCTGCCGAAACGTATCCTAAATAACTTATCTGCAATACAGATGAAGCCGCCGCATTCAGGCGAAAATTGCCGTTGACATCGGTCGTAACTCCTGTTTTGCTTCCTTTTATTTTTACGGAAGCTCCTATAATTGTTTCATTGGTTTTTGCATCGATAACTTTTCCTGTCACCCATGCTTCTTGTGCGAAAGAAATGCCCGACCAGACCAGTGTTAACAAGATCATAAGGCAATATTTTCCCGCACTCTCTTTACAAAGAGTTCTCATCATAAAAAATAGTTTTTAAGGACTTATTAATTTTTAGTTAATCAAAATGGCGGCTTCTTTATCAAAAAAGCCCTGCTGGTTGTTTGTATAGATCATCGTGCATATTGAATATTTTATAATTGGTATTTCAAATATATATATAAACTAAATCGGTTTAGTATAAAAACAAAATTTTATTATTTATGTAAGAACAAACTCTTAACATAACGAATTTCCAAGTGTTTCCTGGTTTTTATTATCAAACTTATCAGCCAGATCACTTCCGGCAAAAGATCTCGTTCTGCGCTACTTGCTGATACGGAACCAGTCTGCATCGGCATAAGCTCCTGTGCGGACATCCGGACGCGATGTACAGAACAAGCCTACCTTCGCCCCTATCCATTTATCAGGTTTAGCTGTAAAAGAGCGCCCTATAGGCTTAAAATTAATTCCGTCTTCACTGAAACTGAACGAACAAACGGCATCCGGCGCTTTTACATTCACGCGAAGGTAAACCTCCGGGCCGCTGATCGCTTCGCCGGCGATAATCTTTTCTGGTTCATTGTTCGCTGCGTTTGTACAAATTGCCTGTTGCACCTGAAATCCTTTTTCGTTTTTGCTGATAGCCAGGTAAGAGTAATCATTACCCATAATCAGCAATCCTGCCTTTTTACTTTGCCAGACATCCCACTCAATAGATAGCTTAATTTTAGTGCTTGCCGTAAAATCGGGCGCAGGAAATTTCTGAAGCAATAAATTCGCTGCAGACCATAAATTGACGGCATTTGCGGGCTGAGGAACCGCAAACATCCTTAAAAATCCTTTCTGCTGATCCAAAAAACTCCAGGTAACTTTCGGGTTGGCATGCCACTGCCATTGCAAACCCATATCAGTACTATTGAATTCTTCACTTTCGGGCGGTGTGGCTACAGGGAAAACGCCATCGATATCCGGTTTTTGGTAACTTAAAACCGGCTCCCCTTTACCATCACCATCAGGGTCATTTCCTATAACTGGCCAGCCGTTCTGCCACTTCATAGGCTGAAGGTGCAGTACTCTGCCGTAAGCTCCTTTATCCTGGAAATGCAGGAACCAGGATATTCCTTTGGGAGTTTCTATCCAGGCACCCTGATGAGGGCCGTTAACAGGGCTCCTGCCCTGATCCATCACGATCTTCTCTTCGAAGGGCCCGTAAATATTCTTCGATCTTAAAACCAGCTGCCAGCCTGTCGCTACTCCGCCAGCTGGTGCGAAGATGTAATAATATTCAGCCCTTTTATACAATTTAGGTCCTTCAACGGTATGGTTAAAGTCGTGTCCGCTATATACATTCCTGCCCTCATCGATCACCTCATCACCCTCTGCATTCATCCGGAAGATGGTAAGCAGGCTATTGACGCCCGCCCGGCTTCCCGCCCAGCCGACAGCTAAGTATACCCTGCCGTCTGCATCCCGGAAGGGGGCCGGATCAATTATTCCTTTACCCGCCAATATCAGTTCGGGCTTACTCCAGGGGCCTTTAATATCTTTGGCCTTAATAAGATAAACGCCGTAATCAGGATCGGGATAATAAATATGGAACTCCCCTTTATAAAAGCGGATACTTGGCGCCCACACTCCCTTACCATGCATCGGCGTATCAAACACTTCAGCAGGAATTTGCTTTTTCAGCGCATAACTTACCAGGTTCCAGTTAACCAGGTCTTTCGAATGCAGAATCGGAAGTCCCGGCATGCAATTGAAACTCGACGCTGTCATATAATAGTCTTCGCCCACTCTTATTGCATCGGGATCTGAGTAGTCAGCATGTAATACCGGGTTTTTATAAGTGCCGTCGCCATTATCAGCTATCCAAACGTTAGATAGAGATGAGCTATCGGCTCTTTTTACTGATGAAATCTCTTTTTTTGATGTACAGGACAGCAGTAGAAAAGGCAGGATCAGGATCCCGGGTGAAATATTCATTTTATTGTATATCTAAATCGGTTTATTTGAAATAATATTGTCTGATTGCTAACGCGAGTTCAGCAGTCCTTGCAGGCGGAATCTTGCCGGTAGTTAATTTGCGGTCCACACACCTGCTGAACCCTGCTATTTTCCCAAAACATTATCAAATTTTATCACCGTCGAATTCGGCATTCCTGAAGCAGCAAACAGCCCGATAAGACCTTTGCTGAAGGTGATCTCCGTTATACCCGCCTCAGTCCATTCCTTACCATCTGCAGAAACAAATGCTTTTACTTTTTTCCCTTCACACTTCAGGCGGAGCCAGTAATACCCGGTCATGCGACCATAGGTCACCGCTGTTTCCGGCAGATCTTTTATCGTATTAATTACCTGGTTTGCAGTTCCAGGTTTTATCCTGGATGAAAAACGTACCTGCCATTCCGGTAATTCTACCTGGTCTGTTTTACCCGGAAATATACTTAGGGAAACCTGCGCCGCATTGGCCGCCGTGCCCGCTCTTACAGCAATACCGAAAGATGAAAACTGCGAACTTAATTGTGGTACGTAGCGAAAGCTGATTTCTGATTTTCCGTTAAAAGGAACTGCGGCGTAATGAAACGAATCGGCCAGCGAATCAATCCCCATGCCGGACGCGTTTAACATAAATTCCTTTCCGTTAAACTGCGTGAAACCCGGCTGTAATACAGTTCCGATATCCGTTTGTTTCCATGGCAAAGGAAGTCCGGCCGAAACCGCCGCTTCTTCGGAGTTTTTGCTCTCCCCTTGTTCGTTAGACGCTGTAATCTGATAGTAGTACAGCTTCCCGGGCCTGGTACTTGTATCAGTATACTTTGCTGCTGTGTTGTTTTGAGCGACAATGCGGTAAGGTCCTCCCGGTTTTTCTGCACGTTTTACAGTATATGATACCGCTCCAACCGGCTCAACCCAGCATAGTTCAATACCCGATGGTTTAGCATCGGCAATAATACCTGCAGGTGCCGCGGGAACTGTTTTTCCATGTACTGATTCTAGCCCTGTAGTTTGCGTAAAAAACAGAGTTCCGTAACCGGGATGATCTGCCCCTGGTTTTCCGGGGCCTTCGGGTCTCACTTTTTCAGCGGCCTGCTGTGTAAACCGCGCCTGCAATCCTACCCGCTTAACGTAATGGTTGTATACCTGCTCATAAACAGCACGAAACGGACCACGATCCTGGCGTGCTATAGTTAAATGATGGTATTTCCCCGTATGATCCAGCGTTTCCACAAAGGGTACCTCCTTGCCAAGATTGAACTTTGCAACATATTCAAAGCCCTTAAGCAGGCGGTTATCAGCATACCCGTAGAGATTTAAGCCCTGGTGCCAGGCTATTTCAGAACACTCGGCAAGCATCCCTATTCCAAGCTGGGTATGTCCCTGATCACGCCCGCTCTCCTGTATCTGCCCTTCTTCATTAATTACATAATGTCGTAAAGCGCCGTTGCCATGGCCGTTTGTATAATATTTAAGAACATCATTAAACATGGGCCGGTCATTACAAAAGACAGCGATAGCCATTACGGTTTTCATTGCTGCTGCATCCCAGTTGCCATTTGCGAAAGGCGCATAATTTTTAATGACCGGATAGATCACTTCTTTGAAATGTCTCTCCGTTTGCCGGATATCGGCCTCCTTCCAGCCGGCATTCGTATAACGAATGATCTCGGCTGCGTTAACCATTTTAAATGGTCCTAACCCTGCCATCAGAACAGCATCTTTACCTGTTACCGATCTTAGTTTAGAAGACCAGGCATTTAATATTTCTATCGCTTTGTCAGCGTAGGCTTTATCGCCGCTTATCGCCCACATGACGGCATTCTGATGAGCGGCATTTGCATCAGTATCATACACTCCCTGTCCAACCGTCGGATTCCGCCCTACCGTAGTCATAGGCCCCTGCATTTTATAAGTGCTTTGAGATACAGGATTCTGAATAAAGACCTCATACCCGGAATAAATTGGCTCTTCCCTGGCAGCAACTGCTTTTTTCATTCTTTCCAGTTCGTCCCTTGAATGCAGAATACCAGGGTGTATAAAAGGCTGCGCCTTAGCCATCAGCGCAAAAGACAGGAAAAGAACAGCTAACTTTATTTTCTTAATCATCATCTACTATTTTAAATTCCAGTAAATCACATAACGTTCGCGATGGATATCATAAATCGGTTTAAGCTGCAGGCCTTCTCCGGCTAGTTTAAATGTTAATTCCGAACCTGCAACAGGTTTAATCGCATCCTTCAGAGAAACAGTTTTAAAACTAAGCGTATTCTCCAGATTAGCCGGAACGTTGAAGTTATATGTATAATAATCGTTATATAAGAGCGGGTTAGAATAAGGAGCCTTGTAGATAAAATTATCAGTCCCCATGGTTCCGGCTAAAACAACCGGACCGTAAGTGATGGCGGCAACCAGCGGATCATCATTAGCCGGCACAAGTTTTAACTCCATCGGGAAGTTAATACAGATCTGGTCTCCTTTTTTCCAGGCACGGCTTAAAGTTATATAGGACCCTGCCTTTTCATTGATTTTTATGGCTTTACCGTTTATGCTGAGGCTTGCGCCCTCCGAAGCCCAGGAAGGATAACGTATCTTGAGCATCGATACCGATGGAGAAGCCGATACTACTGTCAGCCGGGAAGTCCCCTTTCCGGGGAAACTGCTTTCCTGCCTGATACTGAAATTCCTTTCTTTCCAGTTCAGCTCTGAAGAGATGAACAGATTTATATAAAGCGCATCATTGGAATGGTAATATATAGCCTCGCCATACTTTGCCTGATTTTCGAAACCACTGCCCACGCAGCACCAGAAAGAGCTGTCGGGAGTACTATAAACTTTATGTGCGCCGGGAAGCATGGGCAGAAAATAAGCGATCATGCCTGTGGCAGGATCCTGCTGACCGAGGATATGATTAAAAAGTGCCTTCTCATAATAATCGGCATACTTAACATTGGCTGTATGCGAATAGAGGTGCCTGGTGAGTTTGAGCATATTATACACATTGCATGACTCCCCGGTATAACCGCTTAGATGTTTTGAAAGTTCGCCGGCCTTAAAAAACTTTTCTTTATCGCTGTTGCTGCCGGCAACAAATGTATGATGATCAACCACTGTATTCCAGAAAAAGGATGCCATCTCGTCTCCATCTCCCTTGCCTTCCAGCTCATAATTACGGGTTAAACCCAGCAATTTAGGGATATAGGTATTCGCGTGTTTTTTCTCTAAAATGTCCTTCTGCTCTTTAAGCGGATCAAGCATTTCGTTATGATAGAAAAACTCTGCCAGCCATTTATGTTCGGGTTTGCCGGTAATCGCATAAAGATTATAAAAAGACTCATTGATCCCCCCGAATTCATTGCGAAGCATGATAACACGTTGCTCTGCGCTGACCGGCTTCAGCTTGCTGTACGCCCAGTCGCCCATCTTTGAGGCAATATCCAGCGCCATGGTATTGTCGCAGTAAAGGTACTGATCAATTAAACCGGCATAGATCTTATGAAGGGTGTACCAGGGTGCCCAGACACGTTTACCGGCAATATTCCTGTTAATCAGCTCCTGCGGATAAGCACTTAAATAACCCTCCTGGTTTAAGACCTTCTGAACTTCGGCAAGCCCCTTCACTAAACTATCGGCCTTGACTTTATACTTGTTATCGCCTGTCGAAGCAAACATCAGCGCCAGTCCGGATAAAATATGCCCGGTACTATGCCCTCTTAATTCGCAGTCGAGCGACTCCCAGCCCCCCAGCTTTTTAGCTGTAAAATAGCCACCTTCATTTCCGCTATAGATGCCTGCGTTGGTTCTGAAGCTATGAAGCAGCTGATCTGTGCTTATTGACAGAAGCCATTTTTGTTCCCGTTCCATATTTTGCAGGAAACGGCCCTCGTGTAAGCGCACTTCATCGAGGTCAAAAGCATACACCGCCGGACTTAATTTATCTTCAATCTTAAACTTTCCGGCATGCTGACCGGGATAATGGGATTGAGCCTGCAGTTTGAATGAAACGGTAAACGCTGAAAGGATGAACACAAACCCGATCATCTTTAATAACCGTATTGGGTTTAATTTTCTCAGGAAACAGGCGTAAACTGTCATCTCCACTGCTGAAAAAAATAAAAGCTGATTCATGGTCTGATAAATTGGCCCGGCAAGATTGATAGTATACGATCGTTACTTAAACAATAATTACCGGTAAGTCTGTATTTGATTAATTCTTTTACAAGTATAGCAAACTAAACCGATTTAGAAAATACATATCTAAGTTTTTACATAAAAAGAAGCGATAATAATAACCATGGCTTCTTTTTATATTGGAGGAGTAGAAAATGAGGAAAGAGCTCTTCCTTACCTGCGCAGGGAAAAGATAAACCGGGTTAGTTCCTGCGTAAAACCTTCCGGGTTTTCAAGATTGCTTACATGCCCCGCATGTTTTACTATTCCCTGTTTCGCAGTGGGCACCAGCTGCATCAGGCGGTTCTTTTTCCCGGCATCGGCATCTCCTGTCAAAACGAGCACGGGTACCTTAACATCCTGTTTTTTCAGCAGATCGACCACTGAGGTGCCAAGCAAAAAGCGGGGTTCTGCATGCAAAGGCTGCCAGGCATCCCATTTATAGATCATCTCCCATATGGGTTTCCTGACATTTTCAAGCACTACGCCATCGCGTGTAGTTAATCCGTTAAACCAGATCAATTTATTCTCATGGATGCCCGACTTTTTATAGGCGGCTATTTCTTCCCTACGCCGGCTTATACTTTCGGCATTCCAGGGAACCGAAGGCCCTGCCGAGCCGCCCCATACATCGCCGCTGGCGGCGGTAATGCTTAACAGGCGGTCGGGATAAAGCGCCAGCAGGTCAGTTGCTATAAAACCTCCCATTGACAGTCCGACGATATGTGCTTTTTTAATTTTCAAAGCATCCATTAACTGGATAACATCCCGGGCATGCATCGTGGAAGAGAACTCAAGGGGCATGGAAGAACGGCCATATCCTCTTACGTCATATCTCAGCACCCTGAAATTCTTTGCCATTTCAAAAAATTGAGGATCCCATTCGTAATGATCAAATGAATGTCCATGAATAAAGATCACAGGTTCACCTTTTCCCGTCTCTTCGTAAAACAGCTGTCCGGCCTCGTCAACCGCAACATATCCCCGTTTAACTCCTTTTATTTCGGTTTCCTTAATCGCATCTCTGACCAGCAAGGGTAACACCGGGCTGCTTAAAAACGGCGAGAAGCCATCTTTACCCGCCCTGGCGGGGTCTGCATGGGTTAACAGAAAGCCATAAACACCCTTTGTTTTATCAATCCAGGGATAAGCTCCGGCCCAACCCGGACTGCTGACCAGAACAGCTTCGCCGTCCGCCTTCACCTCTTCGCGCCACTCTCCCAGGCCGTAGATGTCCTGACGGGACGAAACACGCACAGCTTCCACAAACTCAGCAGGTTTTACCTTTGCACTCCCGACCTGGTCTGCCTGCATTTCTTTGACAGCCTTTAAAGACAGTACTCTGCTGCCTTTAAAGGTACCCTCATTGAAAATCATATTCAGAAAATCAGCATAGTCGCTTAAAGAAGATCTTGCTCCACCGCCTAACATCGGACTATGACCGCTTCCCGGATCCACAGGTGTAAAAGATGTTGAGCGCATCTGCAGCGGCCCGGCAATCTTCTGCTGAAAGATCGTCTCCCAGTTTTTTCCCGTAGCCAGCTCCGCCATGCGTCCGGCAACCTGCATCGCCAGGCCCCCATAGTTGAATCTGGTACCAGGCAGAGTATCTGCCGGAAGGCCGGCAATATGAGAAACTGATTCTTCTAAAGTCTGATAGTCGTCCCGCCGGTTTCCTTCCGGCTGGTAATCCGGATAACCGGCAGTATGAGATAACAACTGCCTTAAGGTAGCCTCTCCTTTTATGTCTGTAAATTCAGGCAGCCATTTTTTCACCTGGTCATCCCAGGAAAGTTTGCCTTCATCAACAACTGCAGCTATGGCGGCGGCAGCCAGCCATTTTCCGGCAGAGGCAATATACGTCACGGTCTCCGGCTTATAATTACCATAATATTTCCGGAAGATCAGTTTATTGTTACGGGCAATCAGCACAGAGGCTCCGGGATAATATCCCGAGTCTACCCAGCCCTGGATTTTTCTGTCCAGAAGTGAAAGGTCATATTGCTTAACCTGGGCATTTGACGCTACAGTAATTCCGGCCAGAAGCGTGAGCAGTAAACAGAGCCAGGTTTTCATTAATGTTTTACCTTGTAAAATTTAGCGCCGAAAAGGAAGATCACCAGGTAACAGATTATTGGCAGATAATATGCTGTACCGATATCATGAGCAGCAACCATTCCCATAAAATAAGGCAGAACAGCCCCGCCTACAACCCCCATGGAGATAAATGACGAGGCCTGCTGCGTATGCGAACCCAGATTCTTCAGTCCGAGACTGAATATGGTCGGGAACATAATGCTGAAAAAGAAGTTGATACTGAACAACGCACCGTAAGATATCCAGCCCCAGCCCTGTGCTACCACAGTACAGGCTATAATACTGCACAATGCAAAAGCAGCCAGCAATTTATTGGGTGCTATAAACTTCATCAGGTAGGTTCCCACAAAGCGCCCTGCGGCCATAAAAGCCATAAAAAGCGTCATATTGTAACCGGCCTGGGCATCACTCAGGTGCATTTTTTCCACGCCATAGTTTATAAAATAAGACCAGGTACCTGCCTGTGCAGCAACATTGAAGAACTGAGCAATGGCCGCCCATACGAAATGTTTGTGGGCGAATAAGCTTTTACCCGGTTCTGCATCTACGTTTACCGCATCCGTGTTAACTACTGCCGATCCATGCGGATCAACCAGCTTAGGCACCTTAATAAATAAAAAACTAACAGCCACTAAAACGATAAATCCGCCCAGGCCAACGTAAAGCGCTTTAACAGAATCGAGACTGTGGTCATCGCCCGAAATAGCTCTTAGCAAAAAGTACGACCCGATAGCAGGCCCTATAATGGCGCCTACGGCATTAAATGACTGTGCAAAATTAACCCGCCGGTCGCTGGTGCGCTGATCGCCCAATGCCGCTGCAAAAGGATGCGCTACTGTTTCCAGCGTTGCCATTCCGCAACCTAATATAAACAAGGCTATTCTGAAAAAACCAAAAGAACCGGCATCGGCTGCCGGTGCAAAAAGAAAGGTGCCGCCAGCAAATAGAAACAGTCCCAGGATTACGCCAGCCTTATATCCAAAACGTTTCATAAACAGCCCGGCAGGAATACTCATTACAAAATAAGCTCCGAAAACTGAAAACTGGATCAATCCGGAGTCAGCTTTTGACACGTTAAGAACATCCTGGAAGTGTTTGTTCAATACATCACTCATCGAGTGGGCAACTCCCCAAAGCATAAATAGAGAGGTTACCAGGATAAACGTAAAAATAAATCTGCTCTCGGTAAATGCAGGCTTGCTGCCGTTCCCGGCTTTCTCCGCCGGAGCACTTTCCATCGTTGTGGTTTCCATATAGTTTATATTAGTTTAATTTGAACCCGAAGCTACAAGTTGCTGTTTAATTTTCTGATGTCTTATTGAGAATTTGATGTAATAAAAAATGTCCGTTCGACAGCTTCCGCCGATTGGATAGCCGGAGCCGAACTTCTGCCCCATTGCCAGGCCACTACGGTTACCCTGACCGGGAATCTCGCCTTTAAGGGGATCTTTGTAAATCTTAATGTATTACCGCTAATTTCTGCCGGTCCCTCCTTTACATAATAATAAACCGGAAGCCCTGAAGTAGCGGAGGCATCCAGATTTAAAACTTTCGCTGCAGCTGCCTGATTTTCTATCAGCGGAAAATTAATCTTCTGCTCTGAGCCTGCCGTGTTTTTTAGCGGAATCTTCAGATTCGCCTGTTGTACAGCAGATTTATACTTCCGGTCACCGGGCATACTGGCCATTAACCAGATGTCGCCGGTACGTTTAGGATTATGGAGGCCCATCCTGTAAAAGCGAATCGAAAAGGTCGTATCGTTTATTTGCTGTACCGGACCGCAGATCCTGGAAATACTGATCTTTCCTTTTGCATGCCTGGATGTTTGTTTTCTCCCCTGCAGGGTGTCGGTAAAAGCAGCTGACACGTTAAAAGTCAGTCCATCGCCCTGCGGCACGAAAGCCAGTTTATACCCCAGAAAAGAACCTGCTCCTTCCAGCAGCTTTCCATTTTGCATGTAGCCGATGTACTGCGGCGCTTTTCCCCGGGCCCGGTTATAATAAACTTCTGTAGCTTTGGCCATCTCCTTATCAAAAGCCCAGAAAGCCTCTTTTTTATTGCCCTTGTACGTATAAAATTTATCGGCGGCGGCTTTCAATGGCTCATCCTTTCTCCAGCGGTCTACCAGCCAGCCATTTTCGGGCAATACAGGCTTCAGGGACGGATAACTATTTGAAGGCATATTTTCCGGAAGACGTTCATCTGCTGCCTTCTTTAAAAACAGGCAAAGAAAGCCGACCAGCTCATCGGAAAAATCAAAATGACCGTGGCCCGCGTCTGCCAGTAAAGCAAGCGGAGCTTTTGGGTATTTTTCACAAAACGCGATACCCGGCAGTATGCGCCCTTCCAGCCATTCATATTCGCCAATGACAATCAGACCCGGAATTCCGTCGATATTCTTTTTCCCCCAATCGGGGTTCGGGAGGCCGCTGCCTGTCATATCCGTCAGCGGAGAGTCGCCATGAACAGAGATCATGGCCAATGTACGCTGCGGCAAAGCTGCACCGAAGTTCCAGGGATAACTTGCCAATGCAGAATGGCCAAAAGGAACAACAGGGGCATACTTTAACCCGGCATATCCCGAAACTTCAGATAAAGCAGCAAGTGTTTCTTCGAATATTCTCTCAGCCTCTCCCCGGTGATCAAAAACAATACTGAAATTTGGAGAAATCCAGACCTCGGCAAAACCAATATCGCTTAAAGTCTTTCTGAAAGCCTGGTGTTCAAAAACCCCTTCTTCCAGCATATTATGCTGCCCTACTACCACTCCCCTCACTTGTTTACAATCCGGAGGGATCCACAGAAAAGCCCGGGGATTGTCGTTGGTTTCGGGAGAAATAAAATTTGCGACAGGTACAGACCATTGCCACTCTGCAGCCCGGATAGTACTGCCTGATAATAATACACATACAATAATGAAGTTCCGGACAGATCTGCTAAACGCATTCATTTGAACCAGCTGTTTTAAATTTTTGATATCAATAACCCTGTTTAACCGGACTTAACCAGATTGCCTGTCCGCCTGAGGCCAGCAGCTTTGCATCGATAACCGACTTCGAATCGACTTTCATCCTTTGGATCCCTACCTTGGTTTTTGTACCTGCCGAAGCGTCATCGTTATAAATGCTGGCAGTGTATTTTCTGCCTTTCGGCAGAAAACTTAAAGACACCTTCAGATTACGGGCATCGTTATTGGTTAATGTCCCGATAAACCAATCCCCGGCTTTTCTCCTGGCAATGGTAACGTGCTGGCCGGGAATTCCCTGCAGCACTTTAGTTTCGTCCCAGCTGGTCGGAATTTTGTCCCAGAACTCCAGCTCGGGTTCGTTTTCCGATAAGGAAGGTTTATCGTACCAGTACAGCGTTTGCAGCGGACTATAATATACTGCCGCCATTGCTAACTGGTGAGCATGAGTTGTTTTGATGCGTTTATCGTAATAACAAATAGTATAATCCGCCGCCCCGGCAATATACCTCGTAAATGGCAGCACGGTGTTATGCGTGGCGTCGGGCATTTCCTCGTTCCCGCGAACACCTTCCGCTGTCATTAAATTGGGCCAGGTGCGCTGCTCCCCGGTTGGCCGCCAGTCGTCATGAATATTTACCATGATCCTGGCCTCGGCAGCCTGCTGGATTAACTTTTCCACCCAGGTGGTCCAGCGATGCGATCCTACTTGTACAAAGCCGAATTTTACGCCCTTAACGCCCCATTTATGATAAATTTTGAACAATGAATCCGACTGGCCCATCAAAGCCTGCTGGTTCACGTAAAGCCATACGCCTACGCCTCTTTCTTTGCCGTACCGGATAATCCCGGGCAGATCGAAGTCCGGAATAGCGACTTTAGAAGCATCAGAGCCAAAAGAGAACGCAGGACCATACCACTTCCAGTCAAACAGTATATACCGAAGACGATGTTTTACCGCAAAATCGATATTGGCTTTCGCATCTGCAGTGGTTTGTGTCATCACCCGCATGATCTTTCCCGGTACGATCCAGCTTTCGTCCCTGATCTTTGATGCCGGGTTAAGATTCAGAACGATGTCGTTATTCTGGATCAGGTCACCGTATTTTTCAGCAACCATAATCACACGCCAGGGCGTTCCAAAAGGAGAAACCATATCTGCCGGCGTATACATAGACGTCAGGATAGTATTGGGCTTCGTATTGCTTAGTTTGAACTTCGTACGGGCATAGTCAACCATCTGCGCTTCGGCCAGGCAGACATACAGACCATTCGGGAGCTCAAGCGTTAAGGGACGTTCACTTTCGTCAGGCCAGTCAGCGAGCGGCAGCAGGCGGTAAGGAGCCTGCGCCCATGATGCATGCCAGGCCTTGCTGCCTTCAGGCAACGAGAACTCCGTATTTTCCGACATAATGCGATAATAGGTTCCCTTTTCGTTCTCCGGAAAAAAATAACGGATTGCCGCACCTTCGTTATAAGCCCTGATTTCAATATTGACAGGATAGATCACATTATCGTCTTTTACCGTATGAACAGTTAAGGCATTATAATTATCCCGTATCACTGCCCTTTCTCCAACTACGGGATGCCAGCTGGTATCTTTGGAACTGCCGGTAATTTTAGTAACGGCTAAATTCTCGAACCACCTGGGATGCTTGTCTACTTTAAGGGCCATGGCCCGTTCAGAAAGATTGTTATCAAGCTGCAGATCCAGTTCGGATTCGTTAATCACTGGCTTGTTATTATAGGTAACCTGGTAGTACATGGCCCGTTTTCCGGGAGCCAGCTGCTTCTGGTAAAACCGGATAAGGAGTTTTTTATCGGGCGAGCGGATGCTCGTATCAGATCCTGTAACGATCTCCCGGGCCTGTGCATTCAGGGAAAAAGAGACAATAAAAAGCAGGTAAATAAGATGATTGAATTTCATTGCTTGTAGTTATAATGGAGCGTATATATCTTTCCCTGCCTTTAATTTTTCAAGGCGCAGCAGGGCTTCGATGTAATAATAATCGGCATAAATAATAGATGCGTCTATTTCGGAGCCGGCAGGTTTATGCCCGGTTGAATGCAGCAGGAATGCCGAATTGGTATCTTTACTTAAATACCTGGCCGAAGAAAGCTCCTTAAGCATTTTCTCCGCCTTTTTCCTGTAGTACTTTGATTTTGCATTATCGGGAATAAGCGTAGATAACTCCAGCAAGGCTGAGGCTGTAACCGCTGCAGCCGAAGCATCCCGCGGAGCCTTTGGAATGGCAGGGTCGTTAAAGTCCCAGTAAGGGATCAGATCTGAAGGAAGTCTTTCCAGGTATACATCACTTACCTTCTGGGCGAAACCGAGAAACTTAGGGTCTTTGGTTTCACGCGCTACCATCGTGTATCCGTAGATGGCCCAGGACTGCCCCCGCGCCCACATTGAACTGTCTGAATATCCCTGGTGGGTTACTCCTTTGATTTTCTGTCCTGTATCTTTATTATAAACGACTACGTGGTAAGAGGTATAATCAGGACGAAAATGGTTTTTCATGGTTGTTTCGGCATGACTGACTGCTATATCGTAAAGCCTTCTGCTGCCGCCGTTTTTTGATGCCCAGAACAGCATTTCCAGGTTGATCATATTGTCCATGATCGTATTATGCTGCGGCCATTCCATATTGGGCACAGGGCGGGGCCATGAAAGAATAGTGCCCACTTTAGGGTTAAACAGGGTCGCCAGTGTGTCGGCCGTACGCAGGATGATCTCTTTGTATTCCGGGTTACCGGTTAATCGGTAGCCGTTGCCAAAGCTGTTATAAATCATAAAACCAAGGTCATGGTCTATAGCCGGCATTTGAGAAAGCGGAACCAACAAGCGGCTGAACTTATCCGCTTCTGTTTTCCACTGTTCTTTTTTGGTAGCTTCAAACAAATACCATAAGGTTCCGGGCCAGAAACCACTGGTCCAGTCCTTATAGGTAACATAACGCCATTTTGCTGTGTCCTTATTTACGTTCCGCGGAATAACAGCATCGCCGTTTGCAGGGATTACCTGCAGGGTTTTGGAAGCCTGGTTTTCCAGGTAACTGAACTGTTCTTTATTAAGGGCTTGTTTAATACTGCAGGCCGTTAAACCGAAAGCGCATGATACTATAAGAAGCGTTCGCTTTTGTAAGATCATCATGTGTGAAGTATGATTTATAATGATTAGTCAGACCCGGGTTTATTAACAGCACCAAAGCGGCTGACATCCAAAAATAGAAATACTAAACCGGTTTAGAAAGTTGAAATGAACTTTTATTTTTTTCATAATAAAACATTTTTCAATAAAAGCACTTCGCAACTCACAGCAGGATTTATTGCAAATTATTCAAAAAGCGCAGTTATTTTTTTAGAGCAGCTGGAAGAAACCTTCGGCTTTAACATAAAACATGTTAAAGTGAAAAAAATTAGGTTTCCCAACCCTCCCATCGTCCTCGTTTGAAACGAGAAATGCATTTTTAATGCATACCTGCAGCGATACAATCGCTGATCTCACACATCTGCACCCCATCGTCCTCGTTTGCAACGAGGATGCAGCGAGAAATGCATTTTTAATGCATACCTGCGGCGATGCAATCGCTGATCTCACACATCTGCGTCATAAACGAGCACGATGAAAGACAATAAAAATTTTATCGTATACTCAGCTGCAGAACAGCGGCCTGTTAAACACCAAACAAGCCGCTCCGGTGATATATACACGCCCCCTGCATTCGGTTTTCCAGGAAATTCAGCTTCATAAACTGGCTAAGTTCAAAAAACTACTTAAGGCGAACTTCAGTGTAAAACAAATAGCCCTTGAGCTCAGCTTTGACGATATCAGTCACATAAGCCAATGGTTTCTAAGTCAGGAAGGAATAACGCCTACGGAATGGAAAAGGAAATTTACCCTTAGCTGATAGAATGTACTGATAAGCTATGATGTAAGATTATTTGCTAATGCCTGCGAAGCAGGATGGATTGAAAATCCATTTTATGAACTAGTTCGACATGCCCTGCGGAACATGCCGGAACAGCAATGTTAAAGTGAAAAAAAATTGTTTTTTTCACCCCCCCATCGTCCTCGTTTGCAACGAGGATGCAGCGAGAAATGCATTTTTAATGCATACCTGCAGCGATGCCATCGCTAATCTCACACATCTGCGTCACAAACGAGCACGATGAAAGACAATAAAAATTTTATCGTATGCTCAGCTGCAGAACAGCGGCCTGTTAAACACCAAACAAGCCGCTCCGGTGATATATACCCGCCCCCTAAATCCGGCTTCATAAACTGGCTAAGTTCAAAAAATTACTTATGGCGAACTTCTGTGTGAAGCAGATAGCGCTTGAACTTGGCTTTGACGATATCAGCCTCATAAGCCAATGGTTTCTAAGTCAGGAAGCAATAACGCCTACGGAATGGAAAAGGAAATTTATCCTTAGCTGATAGAATGTACTGATATTTCCCCGAAAACATACCAGCGGTTTAAACAATAACAGGATCCCAGGCAGAGCGGGTTGCAGGATCATCCATCTGCACACCCCAATCGTACATGGCCTTTAAGACCGGAATAAGCGTTTTTCCGCGTTCGCTCAATTCATATTCAACGCGTGGTGGTTTTTCCATGTAGCTGTGGCGGAGAATCAGGCCGTCTTCTTCCAGTTCCTTGAGCTGCTGGCTAAGTATTTTCCGGGATATATCCGGCATTTGTACAGACAATTTGCCAAAACGCACTTGTCCGCCCGTCAATAATCTGATCAGTATGATCGGCTTCCATTTACCCCCGATATAACCCACTGTGCGCACCACTGCACAGTTCTCCGGGTTCTGCATCATTTTCCTCATTAGTTACCTTTATGTTACCAGTTTTTTCCTTTAGTTACCATTACGTAACCACTAATATCAGGCAAAATAAAAAATGCCTGCATTTGCTTTAGTTACTTTGCGAAACAAAAGTAAAATAATTTAGCGAAATGAGTAATCAACAAAATCAGGACAGTGACCTTCAGGGGAAAACAGCATTAGTAACCGGTGGAACCAAAGGTATCGGAAAAGCTATCGCAGAGAGATTAGCCGCAGCCGGAGCCCGGGTTATAGTGACGGCCCGCAATCATCCGGGTGAAACCGATCTGAAATATCACTTTATTGCTGCAGACCTGTCCCTTCCGGCTGATGTTTCGAAAGTTGCAGATGAGATCAGCACGCTGTTCGGCGGGGTAGATATTCTGGTCAATAATATGGGCGCGAATACTTTTCCAGGCGGAGGGTTCGGCACGCTGACAGATGAGCACTGGGATCAGGCATTGCAGATTAACCTGCTGTCGTCGGTACGTTTAGACCGTGCCTTATTACCAAAAATGCTCGAAAAGAAAAGCGGTGTGATCATCCATATCTCTTCAACCAGCGGCCAGTTCCCGATCTGGGAGTCGACCATGGCTTACAGCGTCGCTAAATCCGCATTGAATGCTTATAGTAAAGCACTTGCCGATGAAACAGGCCCTCAGGGAGTAAGAGTTGTAACAGTATCTCCGGGTCTGAATAAAACGGAGGCCATGACGAACTTTTTAACGGAATTAGCAGAAAATTCAGGCATCACAGTCGAAGAAATGACCCAAAAGCTTTTCGAAAGGGTTGGCGGGGTACCGCTGGGAAGAATGGCTGCGCCTGAAGAGACCGCAGAACTGGTTCATTTTCTCGTTTCACCAAAAGCATCTTATATCACAGGGGCAAATTATATCATTGACGGCGGTAACTTTCCGGTTGTAAAGTAACAGATAACCGGAACAGGCTGTTATCGCAAATATTTAATACAAGGAATAAAAGCAGATATAGCATAAAAAAGAGTCCGGTTCTTCTTCAAAGAATCGGGCGCTTCTTTTTTTAACTACTTCGACAACCTGAGACCCGCTTGATCTTATCCCCTTAATATCTTTATCCTGCGGAACATATCGGAACGGCAATTTAAATCCCGGAAGCCGGGATACAGCAACAGCAAATATCACTAAGTGAACAAGAAACTTTCCGGCGTGTAAATTACAGGCCGGGAAAGAGCCTAAACGGCGACTTTCCCGAGATAAGCAGTACGCGAAGCTGTTTTCCGCTCAGCATTAAAGAAAAACATATAAACTTCGTAATCTTCAGTTGAAGCTGAACAAGGTAATTTCAGCACAGCAGCCTCATCTGCCCTCTTAAACTGACCGATAGTATATACCCATCTTTGCCGGTTTTTATTATACGCCAGCAGGACAGCCAGATCGCCGGCATAAGAATTAACGGCGCTGAAAAACCTCCAGCAGAATCTAAGTTCCTGATTCAAGGCATATACTTTTGTGTCTGCTGTCCATAAGGAGCCCTTGCTTAACTCAATCCTGCTGTAGTCAAGGAAATAATCATCCGCTCTTTTATATACGGCCTTGTTCAGAAGGTTTTTGCTGGCTACTGAAAGCCAGCGTCCTTTTTCACTATTTTTATGGATCAGGCCCAGCCTCAGCACCTCTGCCAACGGCCTTAATAAAACGCCAGAAGTTTTAAAAACTTCCTGCCAGGCTTTTTGTGCCGGCGTGTCCGGCTTAGATCTTTTTCCCGGGGCCAGTCTGCAGAATTGTTCTGACCTGTAAGTATAAAACACCAGGTTTCCTATTTTACCGGAGAAATTCCCTCCCAGTATGCTCATATATTTCATGACTTTGTTATTTGATATTAAAAAAAGCCGGGGATTGCTCCCCGGCGGTTAATCAGAGAACCACTACCGAACCGGCATAAATACTTGTAGAAAGTTTTTTTCCATCGGCAGAAATAAAAGCCATCCACAGATGTACTTCTTCGCCGCTGAAATCTTCGAGATCTACAACATGCAGACCGGTGCTGCGGTCTGCTCCTTTTGTATTAAAGCTATAGCGCGCCAACCGTTCGACATATGCCAGCAGAAAGGCTTTATCACCGGGCTTAGCCAGGCCATTGTCTGAATTGTCTCTCCAGGTCAGGTTTACCTTTCCTGGTTCGACAGATTCGAGTGCCGGTACTGCAGGCTGTGTAAGGCTGCCTTCGCTGATCAGAACTTTAGAATAATCTAAATCAATATCCGGGTATATACCTGTCAGCCCGTTTTTTACCAGGCGGGACACTGCCACGTTATAACCACTACTGTTTCCTGATACATTTTTGAATCCGGTGGCAAGCAGATCTGTTACCGGCTTGAGGAAATTAATGGCTATCATCATACGCATCCTTTGCTCCAGCTGGGCATCCGTTGGTTGCTTATTTGATTTTTTTGGTAAACTGCGCATATAATCCACACCTTTCCAGCTGCTGCCTACTACTGTTCCTATTTTCCCGGAGAAAGGGCCGAGTATCCCTTTTGAATATGTTCCCATGTTATTTTTTACTTTATTTAGTTTAAAAAAATTAATTACTCCAAACACTTTAAATACCGGTATATCTGTGTTTCTGAAGCTAATGTAAAACACTAAATAATAAATTTTTAACCCGGACAGCGTCATGTCCGCTTTTGTCTGCATTTGTCCGGTTGTTGTCCGCTTTTGTCCGGTTGTGTCCACTCTTGTCCGGTTGTGTCCGGTGTCATTTCCGGGGGCTTAAATTCGGGCATTCTTTACATCTGGTTAACACATTGTTTACCCATTCTTTACCTAAAGGGTAAGCAGAGGTAAAGAATGGGTAAACAAAGGGTAAACAAAGTAATAACCAATGTCTGAGAAATCATACCGGGCACCCATGTGGCCAGCATCTGTTTAGCGCTTACGGGAAATATTGAAATAGCATGACCTGCCCGCTTAAACCAAACCAGCATATCTATGTTATTCGAAAAAGCATAAAGCCATGGTAAACGAGGAAGAAGACCTGAAGAAAACCAACGACGACAGTAACGAGCATCGCGACCAGATAGGCGAGAACACCGGACATGATACCGAACTATCGCGCGAAATTAAGACAGATCAGCACGAACAGGAAAATTCGGGTAGTTCAAATAAGGAACAGGGACCGGCGGGAGAAGATCTGTAAATCATGCAGCTGCATTTTGACCTAAAGGTGTAAAAAGCGCAGCTAAAGACAACGTTCTGCCTGCCTTTTCACAAGTGTAAAATGTATGCTTATTCCGCTGTTATGTAAACGTACTGCGGACAGGTACAGCTTGGCTTAGTTTGCCGGATCAAAACTCAAAAATTGTCAGATTACTCTTAATGCAGCATAAGGAATGATAAGATATTTGACTTCCGGATGCTGAAGATAGTACCTTAAACGTGTAGTTTTGGAGCAGCAAATCAGTTTTGTTATGGAATATTATTAACAAACCCACTACTTGAAAAATCTTAGATACTATTTAGCTGCCATATTCGCTTTCGCTACCTGGGGCTTTTTCAGCCTGGTACTAAAACCCTTACAAGACTACCCCTCTTTAGATATTCTCTTCTACCGTGTATTCAGCTGTGCGGTAATTATGTCTATAATTTCTATCCTTTTTAAAAGAAAGAAACTCAAGGAAAACTTATTCATGCTGCAATCTTTGCCAAAAAGAAAACGACAGGCAATTATTGGCTTAAATATTGGCGGCAGTATTTTTTTAACTGTTAACTGGTTCTCTTTCATTTATGTTATGAACCATGTCAGCGTAAGGGCAACGTCAGTAGCTTACCTGGTCTGCCCGATTCTGACTACTTTACTGGCATACTTTCTCTTACGGGAGAAGCTGAATCGCTTACAATGGTTCTCTGTGGCTCTCAGTTGCCTGGGATGTTTGCTGCTGTCTTATACCAGTATGAGCAATATGTTGTTCAGCTCTATAATCGGGTTAAGTTATGCCTGTTACCTGGTCAGCCAGAACAAAAACAAGGGGTTTGATAAATTTCTTATACTTAATTTCCACATCTTGTTGTCGGCCGTTATGCTGTTACCTTTTTATCCTGCATTCTCCGGCCCGGTTCCTTCAGACTTCAGGTTTTATGTTTACGTAGAAATCATTGCTGTTTTATATACCATTGTCCCCTTATTCTTAAATCTGTATGCGCTTAGCGGCATCAGTCCGTCAAAGGTCGGAATGTTATTGAATATCAACCCTATAATTGCTTTTGCCTTATCCGGAATTGTCTACCACGAATCCCTGGGATCGCTGCAGTTGTCGGCATATGCACTTATTTTCCTGGCCGTCATGGTCTTCAATACCGGCAAATTTTCAAATGCAGCAGTGGCGGATTAGTTAACACAAAAGTCCGGCGCCGCTTTACCTTCAGTGTTTATGCTTCCATATGAAACGACCAGTGCTGATGCCGTTTGATTTGTCAGCTCTTTGCCTCAATTCTGTGTTCAGAGCCGGGAGCAGACCGGGCTGCGTATTAACATTTATGCTATCATTCTGAACATAATATACATTCAAAGCAATTTCCCCGATCTAATTTAGCACTACATTCTAACTCCCATTTTAGAATGTACTAACCACTTACACTATGAAAAAAGATCATCCCACATGAGGGCGAACGCTCGTGTATTTTTTTTGAGAAACCTATCTTATATAAACCAGAATCTACCAATCATCACATTTAACCAAATTTTATGAAACACCTGTTTTGCCTTAAACAAGGGCTATCAGCCCTGTCGCTATGTTTAGTACTTGCCTCCTGCTCAAAGGATAATAAAGTACCCGAAGACCCTGAAGCTAACCATCTTAAAGGTACGGCAACCATTGCCGCCGGAACTGTTCAGCAAACCATAAAAGGATTTGGAGGCGCAAATATCGTCGCCTGGACCGGCGATCTTACTGCCTCACAACGCACGACTGCTTTCTCTCCTTATTCCGGTATCGGGTTAAGTATTGTGCGTGTACGGGTTCCAAATTCAAGCACCGAGTTCGCTGCCGAAAAGCCAACTATCGATGCCTGCAAGTACTACGGCGGCTCGGCAATCGCCTCTGCATGGTCAGCCCCTGCTTCCATGAAGACCAATAACAGCATTGTTGGCGGAAAAATCAAAACAGCGTCGTACGGAGCTTATGCTGCGCATCTGAGTTCATTTAACTCGGCGGTAGGCGGATTGGCGGCAATCAGCCCCACAAACGAGCCTGATTACCAGGTATCCTACGAATCAATGGAACTGACAGCTTCAGAGGTTGCTGATTTCGTAGCTTCACAGGGAAGCAACTGTGGCGCTCCTATTATGGCTCCGGAGCCATTCCAGATGAACCAGAATTATATTAACACTTATCTGAGCAACGCTACCGCGAAGTCAAAAACCAGTTTTGTATGCGGACATATCTATGGGGCAACTCCTTACAATCTTGGGAATATAGGTAAGCCGGTATGGATGACAGAACATTATACCAATTCGAGTATCAGCGGCAACGACTGGAACAATGCTATGACCGCAGCGAAAGAAATCCATGATTGCATGAATGCCGGTTGGAGCGCATATGTATGGTGGTATATAAGAAGAAGTTACGGCCCTATGAGCGAAGCTGGCGCAATCCAGAAGGTAGGTTATATAATGGCTCATTACGCCAGGTATGTACGTCCGGGATATACAAAAGTATCCTGTACTTCCAACCCTACTCCGGGTGTGTATGTTACCGCTTACAAGAGCGGAAATCAACTGGTTATCGTTGCTATAAACCAAAATTCAGCAATCACCTATCAGCCGTTCAGCTTTAGCGGTATAACGAGCAGCAGCTTTAACCGCTATGTAACCACCAGCTCTGCAAATCTCAGCTCCAGTACCCTGGCAGTTTCCGGCGGCAATTTTGGTATTAACCTGCCGGCTTCAAGTATCACAACTTTAGTTTCTCAATAGCCATTATAAACATTATCTTATTATGAAATTTAAAACTTTAACACTTGTTACTGCCATGTTCATCCTTGCAGGATGTTCGAAAGATGAACGGCGAATCCAGGACGACACTCAGAATCAACTGAAGGGCGTGGCGTCTATCGATGGCAACACCTACTATCAAACAATTGACGGGATCGGCTTTTCCAGCGCCTGGTGCGGTACGCTAAGCACCGTTAAAAACGATGCCCTTTATAATACCCTTGGTTTTTCGCTGCTGCGCGTTCGTTTTGATCAGAACAACGGATGGGCCGACGAAACCAATAACGCCGCCGCCGCGCATGCCCGCGGAGCCAAAGTACTGGGTTGCCCCTGGAAAATACCAACCGCTTACCGGTCTGGCAATACGATCCCGTCTAACCAGTATGTAAATTTCTGCAATTGGTTAGGGACTGCGGCTTCGGCAATTAACTGCGACTTCGTATCGATAAAAAACGAGCCCGATGGCTCCTCCGAAGATGGCAATTTGGATGGCAACCAGATACGCGACCTTATCAAAGCCGGCGCATCGAACATTGGTAAGCCTGTGGTTTGCTCGGATGCTATCAATTTCAACGATTCGTACACTGATCCTACATTAAACGACGCCACTGCGGTGACCAAGATCTCTTATGTATCCGGACATCTGTATGGAGGCGGCAATAGCGTGCATCAAAATGCCCTGAATAAAGGCAAGCGTGTGTGGATGACTGAATATTACGTCGCCAAC
>Ga0265780_10000963_pt1 | contig 42342 bp, 32 predicted proteins | sample P1T30metagenome_FD_192432 | JGI IMG/M metagenome (GOLD analysis project Ga0265780, IMG submission 192432) | Plant litter microbial communities from East Loma Ridge, Irvine, California - P1 T30 | ecosystem: Environmental > Terrestrial > Plant litter > Unclassified | place: USA: California...
TTAGAGAGTATATTATAGGCTAGGCTTTACCTAGGCCTTAGTATATAGCTATAGACTCTGCTGCGTGCTCTCCTTTCGTTTCCTTCTCTCTAAGAGATATAATACTATTATTAACACTTATTGCATTACACTCTAAGGCTAGTCTATAACACCCAGCGCTATAGAAGCTCTTTCTGCACCTATTTTTGCCTTATTAGAGGCTTTATTAGGCAGAATAACTTTGCTATATACTTCTTCTTAAATGCCTTTATAATTGCGAGTTAGAGCATTAAGTAGAGAACGTCGTACTACTTAAGAAATGCCTTTAGCGCGTCTCTCTAATAGTCTTTCTCTATTGCTAATATAAACGATTTAAAGTGCTCTATAAGCTCTCTAAGCTCGCGCTTAATATAGTTAGTAGTAGTTCTTTTAGCTAACTTTACTAATAACAGCGTAGAACTTTAAGTAGATCTTTTGCGTAGCGTTACTACTAAGAAGCTCTCCTGCTAGCTTAACGACTATTAGGCTTCTAGTAACGCTAAAGGATCTCTTTTAATTAACTTCTTCGCGAGGTCTTTAACTGCTATAGCGTTCTGCTTAGTTATAAGTACTCTCTTAAATAATAAGCGTAGGCTTGCCTTATATTTAATTAGTTATAACTTAAACTTGCGCGCCTTCTTATGCGCCTTAAAGTACGCCTTAAGAGCTTCTAACGCAGTAGTAACTACTCTATTCTTATCTACTCTAAAGCTGCTCTGTTTAATAAGATCTATCTATACTTTCTAGTCTCTTTTAAAGCTATTATGCTTATTTTTATACGTAGCTACTGTTACCTAGCAATAAGAACTAGTAATAAGCTAAATAGTCTACTAAACAGCCTTCTAAGCCTCTTTTTTATACCTAGAGTTAGCCTAGTAGCTGCGCTTAACTTTAGCAATAAGCGCCTTAATAAGCGCCTCCTCTATAGCGTTATCTTATAATAATTAGATAGTGCCTCTAGGCGTAGACGATCGCGCTTGTAGCAGCAGCGACAGTAATACTAACTAGGGCACAGAAGTATCGCCTAGTAAGGAAGACAGCAAAAGCGACTACTAAGCAACGCGTTAGAGCACTAGGTTAAGAGGCGGCAACGCTATCTCAACGCAGTATCGCGCAGCTTATAATAGGCTAAAAAGTTAAGAAATTATAAAGTTACGATAAATAAAACTAGACTAGACAGGCGGCAAATAGAGTCTCTAGTTCTATCTTAATTTAGGTAAGCCTGTAGCTTAAGCTAGTAGGCACCCCTTGTTACGAGCTTTACCTAATATATCACCAAAACGGCCAGCAAAACCGGCGTAACCAGACAGGCCCTAGAACATGTCTTTTGCCTCCCACCAGCGCGCGCACTTGACGCGATTCGGATAGAAGTTTCTAAAGGTGTCGCGGCGGCGGCGGGATGAGCAGCTTGACGCGGTCCCAACAGCATTTTGGACGCGGACCCACCCGACAGTTGTGCGCCATTCAGATCAACTGCTCGGTGCTTGTCCCAGTTTTCTTCGGCCATTGAGCAAGGAGCGATTGTCTTGTCGAAATGAAATCGCAGATCGGGGCCGGCCAACCCCAAAATAACCCTGTGCTTCTCCACACCGAGTTCTATTTGCAACCTGGACCTGGACCAGGACCATCTCGACACCTCCCTTCCACGATCCCCAACGACAGTATTTTCCAGTCTCTTCAAACCTTTCTAGTCACTCGCTAAGAGGATCGGTTTCACGACTCGTCTAATATTTTAAAACCATTGCGGATCCGACTGCGACGTCATCCGATAGACTAAATTTATAGCTTCCATATAGGCTCGCACGACCCGTCCCGAAGCCATTCGGCACACTCGTTTACCTTGATCGTTCACTCTACCTCCAAGGCACTGAGCCTTGAACGACAACCGCAAGCATGACTACGCCCATCAACGATCGGCCCGAGCCAACATACGAGATGGACAGCAACAGACACATCCCTCAGCAACGCTCGTCCGACGACGATGGCACATTCGTAGGCGAAGATCTCAGCCAGCGGCAATCGTGGACACATACACAGCCAGGAATTGGACATGGTCGGTCACGCTCTGGCACGCATCTGACCGTGGAAACCGCCCACGACATCCCGCGCATGAACTCGGTGACTTCGCCCTCCCAGACACGAGAGCAAGCCAGCCGACTCAACGACGACTTGACAGTCCTGCAGATTGAGCGGGGGCTCGATGCACAGGAAGCTCTGCAGCGAGGGGCGTCGCTCAACCGCTCCATGACACGCCAGAGATCGCGCCGAGAAGAGCTGGTCGACGACTTCGATGCCGCTACGAACCCGCTGCACGAACAAGCTGCCCGATACTCGCCACCCGAGCATCCAACCACCAATGTTTCAAAGTTCTTCAAGAAGGTGCACAATTCGAGTTGGCTGGTTAGGTACTTCACGTACATCACTCCATTGGTCCTCTTGATTCTCATACCCATTCTGGTTGGCGCATTGGCATTCCCGAATGCTGATGTTGGCGGTGTCGAGCTGTCTTGGTTCGGTATCTGGCTGATGATTGTTTGGTTGACGTTGTGGCTCGGTCGAGTACGTTCCCACCTCCAACTTGAAATTGCATTTGCTAACGTGAACAGGTCATTGCGAAATGCCTCCCCTGGCCTATTGGTATGATCTCGAGCCTCTTCACGAACAACAGCAAGAAATGGAGAGATATGGGCAAGCAGCTCGAGCTGCCGGCGACTCTGTTCTTCTGGTGGTTGGCCATTGAGTGCTCTTTCCTACCCACGATGAAGAACCACAGCATCAACGGCGACTCAACGACGAAGCCCTGGCAAAACACCATGAACAAAGTCCTTGTATCCTTTTTCGTCGGCTTCACGTTGAACTTTGTCGAGAAGATCATCCTCCAGCTCATTGCCATCAGCTTCCATCTTAGGACCTACCAGGACAGGATCGAGCTGAATAAGTTTCAGATTGGCAGTCTCGCAAAGCTGTACAAGTACTCTAAGGAGAAGATCGCCATGGATGATTCCGAATTCGAAGGCGAAAAGGGACAATCGGGCGCGCGTACTCCTGGTCAAGTTCTAAACGAAGCCCAGAAGAACATCAAGGAGGGTATGACCAAGTTTGGAGACATTGCCGGAAAGGTCGCTGGTGACTTTACCGGACGAAAAGTAACAAACAGCGGCCACCCCAACCAGGTCGTTCTCCAGCTTATTGGCTCCCCTGGTGGCGCTCAAGTCCTTGCACGACGCCTGTATCGCACATTTGCCCGCCCGGAGACCGAGACCGTGCACTCTGATGACCTCAAAGACGCATTCGAGAGCGACGAAGAGGCGGACGCAGCATTCAGCATGTTTGACAAGGACATGAACGGTGACATTTCTATGGAAGAACTTGAAGCTGTTTGCGTTGAAATCGGCCGCGAACGCAAGTCCATTACCGCATCACTCAAGGATCTCGACTCTGTTGTCAGCAAGCTCGACGATGTGTTCATGTTCATAGTCCTGATCATCACGATCATCGTCTTCATCTCCTTGATCTCGACTTCAGCTGCCGGTGTCCTCACGTCCGCCGGATCTACTCTCCTTGCTCTGTCTTGGTTGTTCTCTGCCACCGCGCAAGAGTTCCTACAGTCTTGCATCTTCGTATTCGTAAAGCACCCCTACGACGTCGGCGACCGTGTTCAGATCTACGGTAACACTGGTGACCTTGGTAGAGGCGATGACTACTTCGTCAAGGAGATTGCTTTGTTCTACACCGAGTTCAAGAAGATGCAGGGTCATGTCGTCCAGGCACCGAACAGCTACCTGAACACACTGTTCATTCTCAACCACCGGCGTTCAGGCGCGCTTGCTGAAGCGATTCCCATGATCATTAAGTTTGGTACCACGCTCGAGCAGATTGACAACCTCCGCCAGTGTCTGTTGGAATTCGTCACAGCTGAGAAGCGCGAGTATCAGACGAATATCCTTACTGAACTTCGTGCTGTCCAAGAGGTGCACTGGCTCGAGCTCAACGTCGTCTTCTTCTACAAGTCCAGCTGGCAAAACGAGTTGCTCCGTCTGCAGCGACGCAACAAGTTTATCTGTGCTCTCACTCTTTCTATCCAAGAATGCGGTATCGAAGGACCGCGCATGCGGTACCCAGGCCAGAAAGAATCTTTCCCTGTGTACCTCCAGAACATGCAGAACCCCGCTACACCTGGTGTCGGACACAATGGAACCCCGGATAACCCGAACGGAAACGTCAACAACCGCCCGATGGATGAGCCCTTCGTTGCTCCGGCGGTGGATGGAAATGCTGAGGTTCCTAACACTGGCAGCGGACCAGCTCGTCAACCATCGATCCTGCGCAATACGAACTCGAACGGTCGCCGTGGCGGAGAATCGATAGCGGCCATGGGCAAACGTGTCGACTTCTCACTCGGAATGAACGCCATGGGCGGAATAGATCCCAGCGGCGATGTCCTCGATGACCGTGATACCGAAGCCCGCAACAGAGCCACAGTTCTCAGGGTCACATCTCCGTCACGTCACTCTCAGGATCGTAACGGGGACAATGCCTCGCGAGTATCCAACGATAGTGGCAGATCGACCGGAATCCAGCGCGTCGGCACCAGCGCTAGCTTTCAGACTCGCGAACGTACCCACCGAAACCGCTTCTTCAGTCGTAACCGCCATGGCGCGGATGAAGAGGCTGGCATGGCAGACATTCCTGAAGTCGAACACGAATCGAGGACCAACACGCTTGACCCTCGGACCGGTCTGGTCAGCTCTCAAGCTGTTAAAATGAGCACCGAGGACCCGCATCGCAACGAGGACTCGCATCTTTTGCGTCATCCGACATCTTCAGGCGCCCTGCCAGCCACAGCAGATTCCGACAGGACGTTTGCTCATCCGTCCCGCGCACAGACCGATCACATTGAGATGAGGCGCATGCACTGATACTCTCAGCTGTAATGCAAAAGTTTTCCTTTCGTTCGAAATCATAGACACGACAGCGTATCATTGCAGAAACAGCGACTTTTCTAGAACAGCAGTCCGTTGGCAGTGCGCTGAGACTTGCTTGATGGTGCATTCCACAAATTGGTTCGACTGTGTAGCATAGTAGTATTTATACATTCATGAAGATCAGAATATTTCAAAATTGCGTGTTCCGAGTAATGCTCTCAAGTCGTCCAACATGTCTATATCTGTAGTCACACAATCGAGACGCTTGAAGTCTTCCAACAGCACGTGCTTGGGATGTGATGTGTCTGCAGCTCCAAAGTTTGGTTCGCTAGCCTAGAACCCACTTGGACACTGTGAAGCACAGTTCCCAGAGTGTTGTAGTGTCAAAGTGGGGCGGCTCCGGTGTTGTTCCGACATTAGCGTGATTCTTGGCGACCCCAAAGTCGAGACGAAGCTCGGGAGTGTTCACCGCCAGACGACATCCTCGTTCACAACCGCGTCCGACGGACTGACGTTCAAACTCTTCCAAACACCAATCGACCTTCAAAATGCGTGGCGAAGTAAGTGTATTTACATTGGCGCAGCTCTTCGTCATCCAAAATCACTTGGACCCTGACTTCCCCTCCTTCATGGCGCCTGCGGAACGGTCCCATAGCCGCTAAATAGGTTCCACGGAATGGATGGAACAAGCTTCAGACGCGATATGCTAACATTGGGCTTCACAGATTTGCCATCTTCACATCGGACAGGCTGGGTATGTTCAAGTTTAATCCCCCTCTACCAAGCATCTCACTAACATGGCCTCATAGAACTCAGCTCGGTAACAGCGCCTGGGAGCTGTACGTACACGAAAACCACACGCATACCCGAATTCGAATTGACGAAACCTTCACAGGTACCTGCTTGAGCACGGCCTCAAGTCGGACGGCCGTCCTGACCCCGATGCGAAGGAGCTCAACGAAGGAGGATCTTTCGAGACCTTCTTTACCGAGACTGGCAGCGGCAAATACGTCCCGCGTTCCATCTTTGTTGATTTGGACCCGTCTGTATGTGATATATATCGGGTGACAATGGCAGCAAAAGCTGATAGATGTAGCCCATTGACGAGATCCGAACTGGACCCTACCGCCAGTTGTTCCACCCCGAGCTGTTGATCAGCGGCAAGGAGGATGCTGCCAACAACTGTGCGTAGCAGAAAAAGAACTGGAGTGTGTACACTTGCTGACATAGACAGATGCTCGTGGTCACTACACCATCGGCAAGGAGATGGTCGACAGTGTCATTGACCGCATTCGTCGCGTCGCTGGTAAGATTTACGCGCATGATAGGAGAACCAGATCTAACATGCGACAGACAACTGCTCTTCCCTTCAGGGTTTCCTGATCTTCCACTCTTTCGGTGGTGGTACAGGTTCTGGTTTCGGTGCGCTCCTCCTTGAGCGTCTCTCGACCGATTACGGCAAGAAGTGCAAGCTCGAGTTTGCTGTGTATCCCGCTCCTCGCGTTTCCACGTCCGTCGTCGAGCCCTACAACGCTGTCCTCTCGACTCACAGCACCATCGAGAACTCCGACTGCACGTTCCTGGTCGACAACGAGGCTGTCTACGACATCTGCCGTCGCAGTTTGGACATTCCCCGTCCCAACTATGAGCACCTCAACAGGTTGATTGCTCAGGTTGTCAGTTCCATCACCTCTAGTTTGCGCTTTGATGGAGCTCTCAATGTCGACTTGAACGAGTTCCAGACCAACTTGGTGCCATACCCCCGTATTCACTACCCGTTGATCAGCTACGCGCCTGTCATCTCGGCCAAGAAGAGCTCCCACGAGAGCTTCAAGGTCAGCGACCTTACCTTCCAATGTAAGTTGCAGAACTCTTCACTACTTAATGTTGTATCTAACAGCTATCAGGTTTCGAGCCCAACAACCAGATGGTTGTCTGTGACCCGCGCAACGGAAAGTACATGGCTGTTGCCCTTCTGTACCGCGGAGACATTGTTCCCCGTGACTGCAGTGTCGCCGCTGGTCAGCTCAAGGCCAAGTCTTCCTTCAACCTGGTCGAGTGGTGCCCTACTGGTTTCAAGCTCGGCATCAACTACACCAAGTAAGTACCCTTTCTGTTCTGTGGAAGCTGTATTCTAACGTACCTAGGCCCATCAGCGTCCCTGGAAGCGAGCTCGCCGCCGTCGACCGAAGCGTTTCCATGCTTAGCAACACCACTGCTATCGCCGAGGCTTGGTCGCGTCTGGACCACAAGTTCGATCTCATGTACTCTAAGCGCGCCTTCGTCCACTGGTACGTGGGTGAGGGTATGGAGGAGGGAGAGTTCTCTGAAGCGAGAGAAGATCTCGCAGCGCTCGAGAAGGATTATGTTCGGCACATCCCCCTCTCCTTCTCGTTCCTGATCACTAACAGCTCGCGCAGGAAGAAGTTGCTGCCGATGGCCTTGATGACGAGGGTATCGAGGAGGGCGAGTACTAAGCTTTATACCATCGTTGCAAGCGATTTGGACAATTTTTTGAGCTCGCTATACGGACTCGCAGCGCGATGTTTTCAAGATAATATAGTTACATTCACATTACTGCACTTCGGTGCTAGTTTGATAGGAATGCATAATTTTGTGGAAGTTTGTTTGTCTTAGCTGCAATCTTGTGATTAGAAGTAAGGTGACTATGCTACGCAAACTTCCGATTCCATGGGTCGGTTTGGCTCGGCGCAGGACCTAGATAGGTCGCTGGCTCTCATGATGCAGAATGAGCCGGATATAATTCATGCAGCAAGGTTAACGCAGCAAGACTGCTGTAATAGTCTATAAAGTTAAAGAAAATAATAAAATAAAAGTATAGATAGATCTAGGACTATATAAGGTGTCTCTTAAGAAGCGCATTAAATCTTAGTTTTAGTACACTATATTTGCACGTAATGCCTTAAGGCTGTTGTATTTAACTTTTTCTGTAACATGAGAGGCTGGCATGCGGCTCAACTAGGATATGGTTGCGAAGACGCACCTGGGCAGTCACGTCATGCCTGAACGAGATAGCTCCACCATAGCTCCATCCCCGCAACAATTCCGCGCTCTCTCCAACTTGAAGCTCTCCACACCACCATGTTCAGCCTACCCAAGATATCCGTCCCATCCTTCCTGCGCGTCGGAGGCGGCAACTATCTCGCCGCCTCGCTCCCCTCTGTAGAAATCCACGACATCGAGACATCGGCCGAGAAGCGACCGCGAACCCTCAAGCACCTGCTCAAAGCCAACCATGCAAACTACTCCATCATATACCATGACTTGCGCTTCCACAACCATACTCCGCATGTATGACTGCTCCAATGCTGTGCTCGCGTTGCCTGCAACTGGCTAAAGCTGGGTTGTAGATCCTGGGATCCGCGTATGTACTCGGAGGTACGGCGGAGCATTTGAATGAGATATATGAGCGGGAGGCGGAGGGGCTGGAGCCGTGGAGGGACTCGCCCGGGGAGATTTCGAGGGAGGATTGGAGGGACTTTTTAGGGAAGAGAGAGTGAGTTTATAGTTGGGATATGGGGTGGAGTGGATTGCTAATGGTTGTGGAATAGGTACCAGAGAGCGTTCATTGATTTCTTCGAGGATCAGCTTGTTTCGACACGGTATAATCTGGACGACTTGCTCGAGGAGTATTTGTTTGGTGGGAAGGAGCCATTGATTAATGGGTTGATTGCTGGGCGTAAGTACAATAGTTTCGCGTTCGAGGTTGTCTTGCTGATTATAATAGTCGCGCATCCTCTGATCCACCTTGGATATGCGTACGAGCTCGAATCCAAGACCGTCGCTATCGAAGCGCTTGCGCTTGGAGCTTGCTTCTACAACCCGCTGCACAAGTACATCGACGACCCTTCGTACACGAAACCACACGGAGGAGATGGCGCCAACGCAGATCTCTACGACATACTAGACAAAGTCCGACACGACACACGCTTCGACGGCCTATACTCATCTCCCAACGGCGACATCACCAAGATCTTCGAGCAGCGCGAAGAAGCGCTTCTAGAACACTGGAACGCGTGGCCCATCACCGACCCAACCTCACAATTCGAACAAGCGCAATCTCTAGCTGCATCATTAGTGCTCGAGAAGGACGACACGGGAAAGTTCAGCTTCTTCTTCGCACATGCGCTTACTTCAAGCCACGCGATCCGCATACTGTTACCACTCGTGCCGGCAAAGTTTCACGTCAGTTTGATCCGGCAGTGGTGGCTATTTACGCTCGCGGTATATGTCGCGCAGAAGAGACCGGTAGTAAAAAAGACAGGTGGTGACGAAACCCACGATGTCAACGACAAGACATGGAAACACGTCGTGCACAATGCGCTCGAGGGCCCGCATTCAAAAGACGCGCATTATGTCAAGAGTAAGTTATCCTTTTCCCCGTTTCCTGGGTTGTGAGTGCGGGACGCTGATCTTGTCATTCTAGCTCTGCGTTCCTTGAAAACTTGCGCTGAGACTTGGGGCGATGGGGACGGGAAGTATTTGGCTGCGGCTGTCAGGTTTGCGGATGGGTTTGATGGGTGGGGTGGGTTTGGGGCTGAAGAGGAGGATGTGGGTTTGGCGTACCCAATAAGGCAGTAGACAGGCATGTTTCTGGTTAAACGTGGCAGTCGATTACCTTGATTGTGGGAGTTGAAGGAGTAGTCATCTTAGAGTCTAGAGTCGAATGAGGTCCTGCTGTGCGAATCCGATGCCGACCTTGCCGAAGAAGGATGAAGAGATGGTAGGACATGCAATCAAGCAGTAGGACAGCAGGTCAGCCGAAACATGGAGACGATGCATCGACCGATCTTGGACGAGATGGCGATGAAGCACAGGAGCAAGTACCTGAAAAATGAGATTTTGGTGACGGCGTTATGACGTTTGTGACGGGAGAGGAGTTTAACAGCGCACATGCACATGCACATGCGCAACCTAGGCTGTTGCATGCTATTTGGTCAAAATGCCATCCAGGCCGCCCATCTTGGCCGACAGCACGCGCTTTCAGCCGATCTTGGGTGAAAAGTAGGTGGCCGATGCTCGCGATGACTCTGCATGTGGCTACATTCCCGTGGCAGCCGCTAGATACGAGAAGTAGAAAGTTGCTGCATGATCATACCCAATTCCAAGGCCTCGAGTGCATTGCCCCGCGGTGAAGTCCTTTTATCGCACCTCGAGGATCCACGCCTTCAGAGCTATCTGGACCTGCATGTGCCGATCGTAGGGGAAAGCTCAATGCGGACGCGATAATTGCAGGCAATACACAAGCATCCTCACCAAGCGCGCTAACGCTCGAAAAGCTTCAATCCGCTTCCGGCCGGCAGCTGTGACGTCAGAGCACCACCGTCGGACCACGCGAATTGCGACCCGCCCGCTCCCGCGCCCTTAACAGCTGCCTCGTCCCTGACTTTGCTTTCCACGAAACAGACGCCTATTCCTAGACTCACTCTGCACCCGGCAAAAGCTTACCCCGCTCTGTGGTAGTCTAACCGCACGCACTTTTGGGTACAGCTCGCGCAATCCAACAGCAAACATGTCTCTCAAAAAGGCATTGAACAAGCTCAAGCCGGGCCACCACAGCAACCCGGCCTCAGACGACGAGAGCAGCAAGGTGCCTCCCGCGGCAGCCGGCACCACCGCAACCTCCAATGGCTTGCCCATTAGAGCCCAGTCGCCAAATGCGACCCCGCGCTCTTCTGGCATTTTCAGCCACAGGGCCAGCGGCGACTACAAGCGCAGCGAAGTCATCTCTCCCACAGAGAGCAGGAGCAGCTTAGAACAGGGCCCGCGTCACTCTTTGACCGGCCTCCTCGGCCGCCGCACTGACAGCCCCAACCGTGCCGGTACCAACTCGAGCAACAACCACCACCGGTCCGGCTCGCTTTCAACACACAGCCCCATCCGCGCAGTAAAAGAGAAGCTGCGCATTGGGGGTGACAATTCCTCCAGCGATGAGGGGGCTCCGCTCAACCGCGAGGGCGAGCCCATGTCCAAGAACCAGGCACGCAAGGCCGAGAGGCAAGCGCAGCAGGAAGAGCGTTACAAGCAGAATATGGAGAAGGAGAAGCTGCTCGAGCAGAGGCGGAAGGAAATGGATGCACAGGCTGAGGCAGAGCTCACTCCAGAGCAGAAGGCCAAGTACGGCAGCTTCCACCCTAACGCCTATGCCGGCGAGTGGAAGCATGAGCCGCGCATGAAGATCGAGGAATTTTCCGCCAAAGACGTTGGCAAAGAGGTCGTTTTCCGCGCTCGTATCCACCACTTGCGGAAGATGAGCTCCAAGTTCGTCTTCTTCATGTTCCGCCAGCAGCTCGCTACCATCCAGGGTGTTTTAATGGAGCATGCAGACATTTCCAAGTACATGCTGTACTGGGCAGAGCATCTCGACGCCGAAACCGTTGTGCTGGTCAAGGGTATCCTCCAGGAGCCAAAGGCCAAGCAGGGCGAGGTTCTTGGAGCTACCATACACGACGTCGAAGTCTCTGTGCATGCAATGCACGTTGAGGCTGCCGTCACTGAGAATCTCCCCTTCAACGTCAACGAGGCAGAGGTCTCAAAGGCGGATGTCGACGCCGAACTCGCAAAAACGGAACACAAGGAGGGCCACAGCCGCGTCAGGATCTCAGATCGAACTCGCCTCACCAACCGTGTCATCGATCTACGAACAACGGCTTCCCAGGGTATCTTCCGTATCCAGTCCGGCATATGCAGCATATTCCGTGCCCAACTAGACTCGGAAGGCTTCATTGAGATCCACACACCCAAGCTACAGGGTGGTGCCACTGAGTCCGGAGCCAGTGTCTTCAAGATTGACTATTTTGGCCGCGGCGCTTTCCTTGCACAGAGTCCCCAATTAGCCAAGCAGATGGCTATCTCAGCCGATTTTGGCAAGGTCTACGAAATCGGAGCTGTCTTCCGTGCGGAGAACTCCAACACGTACCGTCACTTGACTGAATACACAGGTCTCGATCTCGAGATGCAAATCGATGAGCATTACCACGAAGTCCTCCGCGTCCTCGACCGCACATTCAAAGCCATCTTCAAGGGCGTCTACGAGCGATTCCGCCCTGAGATTGAGATCATCAAGAAGCACTTCCCTCACGAGGACCTGGTATGGCTGGACGAGACACCTGTTCTTGCATTCGCAGACGCAGTCAAGATGCTGAACGAGTCAGGATGGAGAGACGACGAGGGCAAAGAGCTTGACGTAAATGAGGATTTGGGTACGCGAGACGAGGTACAACTTGGTCGTGTCATCAAACAGAAGCTCGGAACAGACTACTACATTTTGGACAAATTCCCTGCGAACGCCCGACCCTTTTACGCTATGGCAGACCCGAACAACCCCAATGTCACAAACTCCTTCGATATCTTCTGTCGTGGCCAGGAAATTCTAAGTGGTGGTCAGCGTATACACGATGCGGATATGCTGCTCGAGAAGATGCGCAAGATGAAGGTCGATCCCCAGTCAATGGAGGAGTACATTCAGGGCTTCCAGTGGGGTGCACCTCCCCATGGTGGAGGTGGCATCGGACTTGAACGTATTCTGATGTTGATGATGAGTCTTGGAAATATTCGACATGCGTCCATGTTCCCTCGAGACCCCAAGAGTCTGCCAGAGAGGCCGGTCATCAAACAGCTACGCCACCCTGAAGCCAGCACCATGCACCCGCCATGGGAAGGCCAAGATCGTGTCGCTGCGAAGATCGACTACCAGCCTGTCGAGAAGCTCATTGCAAACTACGGTGATGCGACGAATACCTCGTGGCTTGAGCCGCGGACAGAGATCTGGCGCGATGAACACACCGGAGCTGCTGTTGGATTTGTGCCTCAGGATGGCTATGCTATCACTGTTGGTGACCCTCTCTGCCACCCGTCCCAATACCTGAAGACCATGGCTGCGTACCTCAAGTACATCAAGAAGGACCGTAACCTCAAGCCGCTGTGGCTTCTTGTTGGTGCTCCAGTGGAAGAGGCCTTGGCGACAAAGTTCAACTGGCGTACATTCTCCGTCACTGGCGAGCAGCGTGTAGATCCTGTCCACAACCCCGCCGAGAAGGACAGTGATGTGCAGCGCAAGATCCGACACGCTGAGAAGGAAGGTGTCAAGATTACCGACTACGAGCTTGGTTCGCCGCCACCTCCAGAGATCAAGGCCAAGGTCGATGCTCGTGTTGAGGACTGGTTGAAGAACCGCAAGGGCAAGCAGGTGCATCTGACGAACATCCACCCATGGCAAGATGAGGAACATCGCCAGTACCATATTGCCTACACCTCCGACGGCACCATTGCCGCCTTCGTCGCCATGGCGCAACTCTCCCCCGATCACGGCTGGCAAGTCAAGTACTCGTTAGATTTCCCTGGCGCACCAGGCGGTTCCATCGAGTATATCGTCACACACGCCCTCAAGATGGTTGGCTCGAGTGGTGCCAGCACCGTAACGTTCGGTGGCGGAGCTGCCTCCAAGTTCACCCCTGGCCATAACGTCAAGGGCACCCGCGTCAAGGTGCTCAGCCGCGCATACCACGCCATTGCGAGTGAACTCAAGCTCACAAACAAGACTGAGTTCCGCGAGAAGCTTGGCGCCATCGACGACCCGAGTTACATCTGCTACCCACCCCATGGCCTGGGACCATTGGCAGTCAAGGCCATCTTGAACTTCTTCTCAGACGAGGATGATAACTAAGGCTCGGTAATCACGGAATGGAACGTACACGCTTGGATTGAGTATGGGATTAAAGAGGTGTGAGAATGAGTTGCATGATACCACGGAGTACGCATGATGGAATAAGGTTTGTTGCGCGGGAACAGATCATCTCTTTTGTTTTTGACAGCTAGATTATCCTTGGTCTTTGAAAAATTCTATACCCCTATATCTTAAACTCATCGTCGTTGTGGTGATTGTGGTCGTGGTTAGAAGCTTAAGATTCACGAAATCTCATTTTCACGGTCATCATCATTCAAGTATTTCTCTCATCATCTCTCCGGGAGACTTGGTACCTTCCTAATCAGGCAATCGATTTTAGATGTCGAACGCTGCAGATTTTTGAGTGAGTAGACTGCCCCTTAGACCCTACCCGTTGCGTCTGCTGTCTACAAGCAATCAGACACCTGAACTTCTGCTACAATCGACACCTAAAACCAGTTGCCTAATTAGGCAGGTACCAACTCCTAATTTCAGAAGTCTTGCTTCGCAACATTTGACTTTGTTTGCAACTCGCTAAAACTCTACTGCGATCGACGCGTAAAGGTTATTTCCTGATTATTCGGACATGATTCCTTTGAATATTGAAGTGTTCCTCTCTGCATATAGTGTTGACCTTCCTGTCGACGTGCTGAGCGCCGAAGGACACCTAACGGTTGCTGCAATCGATACTTGAAATCGATTGCCTGATTGGGAAGGTACCAAGTCTCTATAAGTGATGCTGAAATGCATAAAGCTTCATGTTAGTCAGATGGATCACAGGGATTTTTATACCACGAAGAAGCTTCAGTGACCGTAGCACTGTTAGATTATAAACGTCATCTAGATGGATGGGACGCATCATCTTCTACCCAAACATACGCTCAATGCCTAACAACTCCCTCCGTCCTCTCCCTCCCATCACCTCTAATACTCCTTCGCCAGCTTACTCCGCGCGCGCAGCAAATGCCCATACTTGAACATGACAAACGGAATCGTACTCAACAACGAGCCAAACAGCGCAAGAATCAGCCCCGCATACTGACTCCCCACATTATGAAAAAACGCCGACGCAAACAGCGGCGTCACCGCGCCCAGCGTGTTCCTCATGAGTCCCTGCCCCGCAATTGCCGACGACGACGCCTCGCCGTAGCAATCCGCAGTGTACGAGTACGTGCTCTCAAACACGAAGAAGATGCCAAACGCAATGGGCGCGAGCCCGATTACGGGGCCGGCCCACGAGAGGTAGCCGTACTGCGTGAAGGAGTAGACGAACAGCCCGACGGGCAACCACACGGCGCCGAACATGGCGCCGTAGAGTCTGTGCTCGGGCACGATGTTGGTGTTGGGATCGGCTTGGAGGGCGTTGTATTTGCGCATTTGCAGGTGGTGCGCGGCCCAGCCTAGGAGTGTGCCGATGGCGAGGGAAATGTAGGGGAGGCCGGAGACGCCTTCGTTCCAGCCGCGCTTCTCTTGGAAGGTTATCGGGATCACCGAGAGGAACAGGAACACGACTGCCCAGCAGAATGCGATCCACAGGCCGAAGGCGAAGACTACTGGCTCGGTGACGAGCATGCGGATTGCCTTGACGGACGACGCTTTGAGCATGGATTTTACGTCTGGCGTGTAGATGTCGTCTTCGGCGACGTAGCGCTCGTCGCCAGTGACTTTCTGTAGCTCCTTTGCGCGCTTGTGCAGGCGTGCGCCGCCGCGGGTCTCGGGGAAGAAGACGAAGATGCAGATGAGGAGCGGGATGTTTGCGAGGCCTTGGATGCCTTGGATCCAGCGCCAGCCGAGGGCTTGGTCGATGAAGCCGGCGTAGATGGGCGCGGCGACGGTGCCGAAGATGGCGACGAAAGCGAACATGGCCATGGGGCGGCCGCGGTGGTGAGGTTCGTACACTGAGGTTGAGTTAGTGGTTTGCGAGAATGTGAGGGTGTTGGGGATGGCTGACTATCGTCAAAGGTTCCTCCGACAAGGATCGTTCCGACGCAACCAAAGAGACCGAGCAGGAGACGGAGACCGATGATGGTTGATACGTCCTTTGCCAGTGCAAGGCCGATGAAGATGAGAGAGAAGCACAGGAAAGCACTGCTGTACACCACTTTTCGGCCGACAAGTTCGCAGAAGGGCGCCAGGACCATAGGTGCGATGGCACAAGCGATGTTAAAAGTAAAGAGACCAAGCTGTCCCATGATCTCAGGGACGCCGAATTCTTCGCACATGCTGCCGATGCCAGAACTGTACGCTGTAGTCGCCAGACCAATGAATAGTGTCATCAAGTTCAGCATGGTGGTGATGCTGCGCTTGTACCATGGGTTCCAATTGAAAGGATTCTCCTTATCGCCACTAGCAAACGACAGGACGATGTACTCTTTCTCATTGTGTATGACCATTTCCGTGAGAGTCAATGGCATGTCGCAGTCGACAGTCTTGATGGGACCGCAGTCCGAGTCTATCTCTTCAATATCGGCGTCGATGTATTTGCCGCCTGCAATACGACCGATCATGGGTTCGCCTTTTTCATTTCTCTCGATTTCAGAGTTTAACGATGTGCGTTCTGTTTCGGGCTGTTGTGCTTCATTCTCGAGCTTGGTGTTCACTTCAGATAGCAAGCCGGGTGTGCCTGGTCTGCTATTGGGGGCCGTGTTGGCTGCAGTGTTGGCCGCGGTGACTTGTGCAGTGTGTGCTGCAGTCGTTCCAGCAATAGTATGAGCGAATGACGCATTTCGAGGAGTGGCAATCGATGCATTTCGAGGAGTGACGATCGAGCCATTTCGGGGAGTGATGGGTCTACTGCCGGGAGTAGTGCGAGGGACTCTGTATGAAGAGTTTGCTCTTGATGCTGCCAGAGACCCTGGTCTCGAGGGACGAGTATGAAAGGAGGGACCGTAGTAACCAGACATGATGGATGATGAATCAAGAGAGGAATAAGAACTAGAGAAATATGCACGAACAAGTCAACCCTATTGTTTATCTATATCGGCGAACAGTCGGCATCGTTGCCCGTTGACGACGGTGGAGTGACGACAGTTGCATGGTCCATTACCGTCTTACCGCAAGTGGCCGACATTATTGGAGTACTCGGATAGGTACGCCTATATGAGCCCACTGTTGAGTCGCAGCCGACGTCAGTGTTTGTTGGGAGCACCAGGTGTAGGCAAAATTACTGTCCGCCCTCTCCCAACCAACGAGAAGATGTTCAGGTAGCCTAGATATTCTTAAAAGCTTTCGCTGTGCTAGACAGCTCCCTAGCGGTCTCAGGGAAACCCCCCAACCCTGTAGGTATGTTATCTGTAAGCCCTAACAGGTTAAAACCTCGGTGGGTGGTTTAGTGTATGAAGAAACTTTGTTGGTGTTGAGGCTCTGCGGCCTTCGGGAGATGCACTTATTTGATCGACACAGGCGTGAGGCTAACGGAATGACATCAGAGAGGTGTATTTGCGTGCAAAATCTTTCCGAAAATCGATGTGCAGCACAAAAAGCTGTTGCACCAGTAAGGGATTTGGCTGAAACACGTTGTCTTTGCCACTTGCTGCTCACGCGCAGCGCGACGTCTTCCCTGTCTGCCATTAGCCAGCCGTAAGTGTCGAGAAAAGTGACGCCATGCGACGAGCTAGCACTCGAAAGACGTCTCTTCAGGGGTATAATAATACACGAGGGCCGTGCAACAACATGCCTTGTGATCAGACCCATTGTCGCGCCACTTGCATATTTGGAAGTTGTGTGTTTTCCATTTTTCTTCCATCAAGTGGAATTTCGAAGCCGGTAGCTCCCTTGGGTTAAGTGTGTGACGCTCACCGTGAATCTAGAAACCTGTCTCGAATGTTAGAGGCCGGTGTGCGGAAGTGGACCTGGAGACGTCGGCATGGGAGTCGATGTCCTCTCTCTCATCAGCCATTGATGTATCTTTTGCGTCATATGAGTCCTCATAGATTTGGACAGACCCTTACTCCAACTTTGAGGGCCATGTGCTACGGCATTATGCGCTGAGTCATTGGTGTCACCTCATGTCGGGTTGCGCATTTGTGCGAGCAGGTTTCTAATCATGTTCTACAACTCTACAGGGCAGTGAGCTCAAAATCATGCTCACCATATCTGGCTTCTTGCCTGCTCTACTCTGACTTTGATGAAAATTTCATTCGACTCGGGTTGACTTCGATATGAATCATCCGCTTACCGCCGCTCCGTCGCGTACAGCTCGGGCTTACTTACTCAACTTCGCTCGCTGACACCGCTATGGCATTTCCGTTTTAAACCACTTTTCCACAGCAAACGAAAGACATCCTCGGGAGTCTCGTGCCTCGTCGCAGCAGCTTCATACGTCACCGTCTCCACCAGCGCAGCAAACTCGATCGACCAAAAATGGCGGGACTGCAGCGGAAGCTGGGATGCGTGGATTGCGCGGGGAAATCTCGGGCTCTCCTCCGAATGCGGGGTTTCGGAACTACTTCACGGCTCTGGGGTTTTTACTACAGCCACGGCATGATTGGCTAAATGAAGCTTAGGAGGTGGATCTAACGTTTTGAGGTCTCGTGCTGACACCGGAAGGCTTGTGGGGGATGGAACAAGACTTACGCAAGCTAGTTCTTGGAGGAAGAGAAACTGGGCTATAAGAGCTGCTGGCCATCTTCTAGAATCAATTCCAGCAAGCACAAAGACACTGAAGTGTTGAGTGAGCAAGCACAAAGACACCGAAGTGTTGAGTGAGCTAGCTGAAACACACCGAAGAGGTCCCGTCTGACCTCTCGACAGCCCCTGCTTCCTACATTCCAACTTGGACCTCGACACCCTCACGAGAGAGAGAGCCAAGGGAGCCAAGATGTCGTTGACCAACTACCTCCTCTCGCCGTATACGCTTCTGCTCGTTCCGGTCCTTTACTACATCCTACCATACATTCGAAACTGGCAGATTCGCGACATCCCAGCGCCATTCCCCGCCGCCTTCTCGAATTTATGGCTGATCGCTCAGTGCCGTCAGGGGAAGCGCTTCCTCGCAGTCCACGCTGCGCACGCCAAGTACGGAAAGCTGGTGCGCATTCAGCCACACCATGTTAGTATTGCCGACGCCGATGCGATACCACAAATCTACGGGCATGGCAATGGATTCCTCAAGAGCGAGTACTACGATGCTTTCGTGAGCATTCGTCGAGGGCTGTTCAATACGCGAGACCGTGAAGAACACACCAGGAAGAGGAAGACTGTGAGCCACACCTTTTCAGCAAAGAATGTTGGACAGTTTGAGCAGTATATCCACCATAACTTGGAAGAGTTGCAGAAGCAATGGGATATCAGGGCGGATCAGAAGAAGGGCGACTGGTATCAAATGGATGCTTTGCATTGGTACGCCCACCACATTCACTCTGATTATGTCTCACATACTGATAAAACACCACAGGCTCAACTACCTCGCCTTCGACGTAATCGGCGATCTCGCTTTCGGCGCCCCCTTCGGAATGTTGGAAAAAGGCCAGGACGTCGCTGAAGTAACCCAGCTTGATGGCACAACCACTAACGCACCTGCCATCGAAGTTCTGAACCGCCGCGGTGAGGTCTCTGGCACAGTCGGGTGCTATCCTTACATCAAGCCGTACGCGAAGTACTTCCCCGATCCATTCTTTAGCCAGGGCATGAAAGCCATCGAAGACCTCGCTGGCATCGCTATCGCGCGTGTGAACGCGCGCTTGCACAAGCCATCTGACCGCGTGGATCTGCTGGCGCGATTGATGGAGGGAAAAGACGAGAGCGGACAAAAGCTAGGCAAGGAGGAACTCACAGCTGAAGCACTGACGCAACTCATCGCCGGATCGGACACGACTTCGAACACTTCCTGTGCATTGCTGTACCACTGCCTCACTCACCCGGAAGTCGTTTCGAAGCTGCAGCAGGAACTAGACGAGGCGCTGCCAGATATCGACGCCGTGCCCACATTCGCCGTCGTCCGCGATCTCCCTTATCTCGACGCTGTCATCAAGGAGGCAATGAGGATCCACAGTACTTCTTCCCTCGGTCTGCCGAGAATCACCCCGCCCGGTCCCGGTATCACTCTGTGCGGCCACCATTTCCCCCAAGGCACGGTCTTGTCCGTCCCGGCATACACGATCCATCACAGCAAGGAGATCTGGGGCCCGGATGCGGACGAATTCAGGCCTGAGCGCTGGGAGAAGGCCACGGAGCAGCAGAAAGCCGCGTTTGTTCCGTTCAGCTATGGACCCAGAGCATGTGTTGGCCGGAACGTGGCGGAGATGGAGTTGGCGCTTATTGTGGCCACGGTGTTTAGGCGCTATGAGTTTGAGCTTAGGCAGGGTGAGTTGGAGACGAGGGAGGGCTTCTTGAGGAAGCCGTTGGCACTGGAGGTGGGCATGAGGAAGAGGAGCGAGGCTAGGAAGTGAAGATCACGGTTGTTTCTTTTGGATCACGTTAGGTTTGATCAAGATGGAGCCATATGAACATGAGCATGATTTTGTGCATTTTTTTATTGGATTTTCGCGACATAGATCAATTTAGGCACACTGGGTAAAGTCTCTTTGCTCTCCTGAGATGCGAAACCCTTCAGTGATTTGCACTTGACACGATCTCTTCCTCGCCCGATCCTGTTCATTCGACGTCAAGACGTCGGCCGAGGAGGGGTCACGGAGGCAACGCTTGACAAGGGGCGGTCGGGGGTGTATGTGGAGGGCGATGATGAGTACCCTGACGAAGGCTTATCCGGCTTCGTCTGACGATACGAGCGAGCGCATGTAATCTTCACGGCACATTTCCGGCGCCAAATTCGTCTGTCGTGGTGATTTTGCGGGTGGTGATGACATTCCAGGCCCGTAACGTATCTGTCCGCGTCTACATGGACTTGAACTGCCTCACCATCTCCGGCGTCTTCAAGCGCACCCACTCCTTGCCATCTTTGCGAGCCCGCACCCTCACGCCTTCAAACTCCCACTCGACGCCACGATCGCCGTGTTTAGGAATGGAATCCTCGCTGCTGAGTTCCAGCCACAGGTGAGGTTGACGGATGTCGTATACTGGCTCGATGGGGTCAAGGTCTGTGACTCCAAACTCTCGCGGGTATAGCTGTGCCAGATTGAGCCCTGCCTGAACGTCATTGTCTTGTTTACCATATGCGGAGGCAGTCTCGAGCATATCGGTAATGGAGTCCTTGATGCTGCGGATGGAGGCTTGTTGGCTTCGGTTCGCGTTGATCCAGCGCAGTTTAATCGCCTCGTGAATGCGATTAAGCATGTCCAGATCGTCGTTCTCGTAGGCGACGCGAGCGAGATGCATCGGGCGCGCTATGTCATTAAACGCCGTGGCCATCGATGGCTGGAAATGGTGTAAGTTTCCCAGACGTAGAACCTGGGCTAAACCGTCTAGTTTATTGAAAGCGCTTTGAACCGCGGGTTGGGGGTTCTGTGGCCGGAAAACACTTGATGCTTCGGGGTTTTTGTCGATGTTGAGCCATTGCTCGCGGAGTTTCGGATATGCTTCTCTCTTTTGCATTCTTGAGATGTAGCCAGTGTAATTTCTGGGCTGGGGCTTGTGGCGACCTCCTGATACGAGCTCGTCGAAGAATCTATAATCGGCGGAAAGCAGCTGCAAGGGTTCGAGGATGAGGAATAGAACAGTGATTGCCTCCTCCGGACTCCATGGCCAATCACCAGCTACCGCGGGCATCACCTTCAGCTTCTTCAGGATATTCTGGCTAACTGTTCGTGTGCTGTGGGAGGTAACATAGTGGACTACTTTGCGAATGGCGTCCCTGTATAGGTAGACCAAATAATCTTCGGTAGAGATACCATCGGAGCCGATTCCCCTTGCGGACTGGAAATATTCGCCAAACTCAACGCGTATGTTGAGGTTACGAATCAAGTGTGAGCTTCGTGATAAGAGCGTATCTAAGGAGTAATTCTCTGTGGACTTAGCAGGTGGGTTGCGTTTCCACTGCTTGCCTTGGAGCTTGATCGAATGCGGATGGACTTCGATTTCAAAGTAGCACTCGCCATACAACACGGACGAAGCTTCCTGATGGATTTGACGGTTTGCCTTCATGATAGCCACCTCGACTCCGTGCTCCTTATCATTGGAGACCTCGTCAGGAAACAGGTAGCGAAATATTATGAGCCGAAGCTCAGTCGGGAGTCGCATGAAGTGACATGGCAGGAGTGTCGAGCCGTTTGAGTGATACTCACAAAAGTGGTACGGGTCGCAGTAATGCGCCAGTCGGTTGCAGGTGTGGCCGCATTCTGAAATGGCTTGACACAGCCCAGCTTGCAGCTCAGCTTTGGAGTTCTTCTCGCCTTCTGCAGCGTAGTTGTGCCACGAACAGACTGGAAGTAGTCCATACTCATAAATTTTGGCGGGGTGCTTGCATGGTTTGCCGGTTTTAGTAATTGCGTGACAGAGGCCTTGATGTGGCTCGTCATGGAATGGGCAATCTCCGTGGTCGGTGGAGCCTGAGGAGGCAGTGCTGTCGGCGGAAATACTGCTCATGGTTGAGTTTGCGCTGTTTGAGGTCGTTCAAATGCGAAACTGTGGGAAGATAAGAGCGTTTATATAGAAGAGGGAGAGAAGCTCGCGAATACCTAGCGCGGGAAAGAGCTGTTAGTAGATGCGATACGCTAGGATGCGGCCGCTCGTGCCAGACGTGGTGAGAGAAGCTGGTGGGTCGAACTATCTACTAACTCCATATGGCAGGCTGACCAGAGGCTGGGCAGGCGGCCTGTACAAATGTACTGCTCTGCACACATGATTGATGTCAATGGAAGAATATTACCTTTTCAGCGTGGTGGCGTAGTTGGTGCATACGTGCAGACCCACGTCTGACAGGCATGAGGCAAGGTGGAGGGAATTGGCTCACGAAAAGCCCATCTCATGCCACGCCGCACGTGAGAAACAGGTTGACCATATAAGCGAGTGTCTTAATATCCTACCGCATCTACTACAAATACTCTCGTCCCGAGTTCTCCAAAAGCATAACTACGACTTCCCCAACACCCAAAGCTCACCATTGCTCGACGTATCGCTAGTCATGTACAATCTCCCCTGCGAGTCCCATCCCAAGCCAGCAGGCCTGAAGCATCCAGAGCTGAAGCTCGGTCCGTTACCCTGGCAGCTCTCAACCCTGGGGTTGTAGAAGATGTCCTTGGCCGCAGTCGTGCTCGTGATCGGCTCAGTCGGCGTGTACAGTCCATCTGCACCAAGCTTGAAACTGACCGCGACGAGCTTGAAGCCCGTGACAGGCGAGCGATTCCAAGAGCCATGGTACGTGATGTACATGGTGCTAGAGTCGGTGTCGAACTTGCAATCAATGGGTGCGGAGTGCGGGAACAGTGTCATCTTGGGCGCGACGGCTTTCTGGTTGCACGTGTCGTCGTTGAAGGTGGTGTTGGGAGACGGAACGAAGAAGTCGCCGACCTTGAAGGTCTTGTCGGTGAAGTCCGAGGGCTGCCAGACGGTGAAGCAGGATGGGTAGCCGTACCAGTTGTTGTTGGGCTTGGTGACGTCGCCGATGTAGTGGATCTTCTCGCCTGGGTTGTTGTGGTGGATGTCTTTAGCTTGGCCGTTCACTGTGCGCTTGAAGTCGTCGCCGCTGTTTTCGACACCCCAGAGCCTGGGAGACGATCAGCATGCTGATTTGGTATCAGGAAGCGCTGCAGGACTTACATGTTGTTCTTGTCGAAGCACATACCAACCTCGTTACGCTGTCCATAACCAGCAAGGTAGCCACCGGAGACGTAGTTGTAGCCACCGCTGGGTACTGCTTTCAGGTCAAAGACTTTGATGATGGCGCGACCAGTCTTTGGATCGCCAGTGGCCGTATCGATGTTGGCGTTGGAGCCATGCGAGACCACGAGCAAGTTTGGGGACTGCGGCGCGATAGCCAGTGTGCGGGTCAAGTGGGAGCCTCCATTGTACATGCCCGTGATAATGGTGCTTCGGGTACCAACAGTGCCGGCGGTAGCATCATAAGGCCAGGAGTAAGCCTGCGTCATGGAGCTAGCATACAGCGTCTTGCCATCAGGACTCATGGCAATACCATGGTTCAGGTTGTTCTGGGAGAGGAGCATCTTGGTCGAAGCGACGCAACCATCCGTGCCCATCTTGTGGTACGAGATGCCCTTTCCGGACTGGACGACCAGCATGTTACCAGCACTGTCGAACTGGATGCTGCGTGGACTTGTCAAACCGCCCGCGACTTTGGTCGCCTTCCATCCTGAGGCAAGGCTACCGGTGAATGCAGGGCTTCCAGCACCCGAGCAGGATGCTGGGATGGCTACCGCAACCGGCTTCGTGGTGGGAGCAGGCACGACGCTTGTCACGATCGTGGATGGAGCTGCGGGAGCTGCAGGTGCTGTTAGCAGGTTGGTCTTGACCAGTGAATCGAAATTGTCAATGCGGGCGGCTCCCAGATCATGGGTCCATTTGCCCCATGCTTGGTGGACATTGAAGGCTGAGTCGTTTCGAGTCGAGTCTTCTACTTGGGAGACGCCATATGCCCAAGCAAATTGTGTCGTCCCGGTTCCATTGAGTGCTTGCCGAGTGTCCTCGTTGTTTTGCCATCCAGTACATCCTTTACATAGTGCGTTGACCGTCCAATGTGTACTATTCGTAGTTGTGCCTTTGAGATATGTGTGTTCAGCTCCATCGTATCCTAGTGGTAGTCCTATAGAGCTGCATATCGTTAGCAAGGACATAGCAGGTATGTTTTGGTTTACCTACAAAGCGAATCGAGCTGAAATTGTTCCAGATTTTCCATTCGGCCAGGCGACACTAAGTGGATTCCAGACCATGTTTCCGCCCCAGGAGAAGCCGGCCCAAGTGTTTGCGATAGGAGCAGTGATCTTGATGACTGCATCGTAGGGATCCGTGACGTTCTTGGGTAAGGCGATACCAAAGGTCATTCCAGACTCTGCATCCGAATAGGAGGAATAGCAAATCTTCGTATCCGCATCGCAGACAACTTTAGATTGAGCCTCACCTTCTTGAGCGATAGCTATGCGTCTTTTAGCACAAGCGACTGATGGTAATGGATTGCTTACCATAACCGGCCAGCGCAACAGCACTGCTCAAAACTTGAGAGTAACGCATTGGGGGTATCGGAGACTTGCAGAAACGAAGTGGACCTGGTTCCCGATGCAAAAGGTACACTACCACTTCTTTATGTGGCCCTTCTGAATAACTATAGCGGTCATTGCTGGGTACAAGGACCCCTCTTGCGACATCCTTCGATCTTGTTACCCATCAATATCCACTTCATATGCCTTGTATGCCATAGATGAAGACGATGGAGAAGAATTTGGAGGAATTGTATTGACTGGCCAACCTGTGCTTTTGAAATTGTAATCTGCGGCTGGGCTACACGCGTATGAGAACCTCGTGGCCTCCTAGGGTAAGAGACCAGTGATGGTAATCATCAGCCGTCATCGAATGGGGAGCTTGAGGGTCTAATTGGACTCTTGTTCTTATGGATATGCTTGGCTGCGCCATATTAACGTCAACTCCATCAAATTTGATGGCCACAAGCTGTATGCTAACCTGGATTAGTTCATCACTCGACCCAGCATCTGCATGTAGCGTGTCACAGAACACACTCGCGGAGTGTTTACATGCTAGGCAAGGACGGCAGTTGATAGGCGAAGCATACCATGTGAAGGCTAATATACCCTGTTCGTGCATAGACGTCGTTTAGCGGATAGTACCTCCACGATGTGCCGCTCGACCCCGGACGGAAAGGTTGTGGGGCGACACCTGGGTATCTGTTTTCTGAGACGAGGTCAGATCCGGTTGCGATGAGTACTGTAAACCCTCTCATGCAGATAGACTATCGCCCAAGCGATGGACTCAAACTTCCATTTATGCTACACCTTAAAGACGACTATAAATAGCCCAGGAGAGCATGCAACTGTATACGTTGTCGAGTCCGGCTCGGAGACTTTCTGTGGGGTCGTATTCGAGCTACTAGGAGCATTCTTCGGATCTCCAGGGTCATGCATAGATCTGCTCCATGTGCGACTCTGTAAATGAAGTGGACCACAATGGAACAAGCAACAATCTTGCTGTGTCACCAGGTATCGCCATAGAAGCATGAATGAACTACATGACGGGATGAGTTATCGTTTTCTCCATGACGCAGTTTACATATCGCACATTCGGGTCATTTCCCCTTCAAACAGTCCGTGAGCGGTTCATAAACGCATTCCCAAAAGTCCAAAGCCCGAAAGTTGCCAGCGCGCTCAAACCGATAGGAAGCGGCTTTCCGCTCTTGATCGCGCGGGGAATGGAGCTTCCGGCAAGAATGATTGAAGCCAGCAGCGCGAGTTCAGTACCGTACGTGGAGCGGTTGGAAATGCGCAGACCTCCAATGATGTACTGGAGTTTGATCAGCAATTGCACTCTACGTGGGGAGATGGGCGTACCAGTGCGCCGACGGTCACACCTGCGATGACTGAGGGCAGGGAGCCAGTTCGGACGTAGCCGGTTATGCCGCCGCCTGCGGTGAGGGCACCGAGGATGAGGGCGATGTTGGCGATGGAACCCTAGGTGAAGTGTGAGCTTGGGATAGTTGATATGCGACAACGTGAGCAGCTTCAAGGACATGGGCGGGTGAAGCATGACGTGATATCATGATGATCTCACCATTTCTGCTTTGTATTTGGATAGTGAGATTGAAGACGCGTGAAGTCAGTTATCTGCTGTACGAGATCAAAGAAGACGAAGAACACGCGACAAGCCTCGGATCGAAGTGTTTACAACCAGAAGCCCTCCGATGATGCGATGCCTACATGTTTGCGGGGAGAGCTCCAGCGCTCCCCGTCATTTGAAACGCCGACCGCCGACCGCCGACCGCCGACCGCACGGCCGCCGAACATCTCTCCAGCTGGCCTCAAGCTCCGCGAAGCTCCAATTCAACACCAGAAACTCGCATCTACACTCATTGTCCGCTTCCTACCAACGACTCGACGATGCCTCCCAAGCAGCGCACAAGCGCCTCCCCGGCTCCCCAATCTACCACCACAACGAACCCCTCGACGCCTGCGCGATCATCCAAGCCCGCGAGCAGCGGCAGTGCACAAGACATCCTGCAGGGAATATGGGACAAATACGTGACCAAGACGCCACAGCGCGTCAAGCTGCTTGACACATTCATGGCGTTCCTAATCGTCGTGGGCGCGCTGCAATTCTTCTACGTGGTGTTGGTTGGGAACTTTGTACGTCCACCACCTTTCCCCACCCCAACTACTGCAACTGCCATGTTGCAAGTGTGAATTGGATATGTTGCTGATTAATTCGGGGGGTTTTATAGCCTTTCAATGCTTTCCTCTCGGGCTTCAGCGCCACCGTCGGCCAATTCGTCCTCACTGCCTCGCTGCGCATCCAGACCAACCCGGAGAACAAGGCCGAGTTTGAAAATATCTCGCATGAGCGCGCGTTTGCGGATTTTGTGCTCGGGTCGTTATTGCTGCATTTCTTTTGCGTTAACTTCATCAACTGAGCGGGGGGTTTGCGCGTACGACGGGGAGAAAGATGGGAGATTGGGGAGAGAGGTTATTCAGATGTAAAACTAGGTATCAAGGGCGTCTGGCGAGCACAAAATATTGCATTGGCCGGGCTTAGGGTAGCAGAATCAACATGCTCAGAGTCAGGGTTGTGGATTGATTATACATGATCGATTCCGCGCAATGGAGTACAACTACCAACCCCACAACCACTATTTCATTTCCTCACTTCTTCCCCAATCCAAATTCCTCCCTCACGCTCTCCCCGAGCCGCCTAATCCCCTCCTCCATCTTATCCTCGGGACTCGCCGCATACGTCGCCCTAAAAAACAGCGTATCATGCTCCTCGTCGGCATCCGCATAGAACCAGCTCCCCCTCATACACATGGTCCCATGCTCAATATTCCTAAAGAAAATGCTCTTCTCAATCTCCTCAATGCTCATCTCCGGATACAGCGGGTGTTTCCTAAAGTCAATCTGCATCCAGTGGAACATGCCCGCCATGGGGGGTTTCCAGCTGACGACCTCGGTGGGCAGATACCTAGCGCACGCCTGCAAGATGACATCGCGGCGCTTGGTGTACTGCATGCGGATGTGTATCAGCCAGTCGAGATAGCCCGCGTGGCCCCAGTGGTCTTCGAGCAGCTTGAAGAGAACGAGCTGTGACATGCCCGACGGGTTCTGCGTGCTGACGTCCGCGTGCTTGGTGTACTTGTCCACAATCTCCGCGCACGCCGTCACCCAGCCGATGCGCGCGCCGGGTGAGACGACTTTGGAGAAGGAGTCGAGGCGCATGACGCGCCCGTCGACGTCCATGGAGAGATAGCTGGGGACGAGGGAGGCGAGGAAGTCGGCGTGGGAGGAAGGGGGTGGGACGACGGGGGCATTGGGGCCGGTGTACGGCTGCATTTGGAGGAAGTAGTATGGCTCGTCTTCGATGATGTAGATGTCGTATTTTTGGCATATGGCGTAGAGGGCTCGTCGACGCTCGGCGCTTTGTGTAGCTCCGGTTGGATTCTGGCCGGTGGGGACTGTGTAGAGGAGATGGGGGCGTCGGGCTCCCCGGACGTTGACGTCCCAGGTCGAAAGTATGTTGTCGAGTTGCTCTGGGATCAGGCCCTCGGCGTCGAGAGGGATACCGCAGACACGTACGCCCATGGGATGAGCGGTCTCGACAAAGGCAGAGAAAGTGTACTCCTCGGATAGGACCATGTCTCCAGGCCGCGCGAACATACGCAACGCCATATCGAGGGCGGAAGTGCTGCCAATAGTCATGCAGCATCTCCAATCTTCATATGGCGGATTGTGAACCAATTCCGTGTGCTCAGTGATCCATCGCAGAAGCTGTGCCGACCCAGCCCCCTGTCCATAATTGAACGCAGTAGCAATGTCGAAAATGGACTTTCCTTCCGCGAGATCATGTTTGCCAGCTTTGATGACAACGCCCGACTCTTTCGTCTCTGCTTCCGAGAAATGGCCGATCTGGGGTACCCTCATCGATAGCTCTTCAAACGGAAAGTATTCGCTCGATGGCAGACCACCGCCGAGCGATATGAGACCTGGCGTTGCAAGAAACTTTGCTGCTTCCTTTAGAGAGTTGCCCTTTCGGATGAGAGCCTCTTGGCTTAGAATGTCTGTACCAAGATATCAGCATTGCATAGTAAGACAACCAGGACTTAACCTACGCTCCCATCGCTTCGCCTTGGGTTTGTTCTCATAAGATTTCTGTCTGAAGTTTGCTGTATCCGATGCAGCAGCAATACCCCATTGTGATTGGAGTGCCTTCTTTCTCCCACCGAAGATGTCGTTGCTTGTGATTGGCGCAGTCAAAGGATTCGGGATCGTGATGCCAGAAGTATCGGTCTCAGCAGAGACCTCAATAGCAGAGGGCGGGGCCATGTTCTGCTTCGATTCAGTCCGTCGTGTTATTGCGAAGCCGCAGAGTGGGGACAAATCGTTCCGTTGTTCTTTCTTTGTGGGCTCTTTGTGTTGTTATTTAGATGGAAGTGTCGATGCAGGCAAACTTGAAGCTTGAAGCGTAAGCCGTTCGCAATGCTGCGATTCTTGGTCGAAATGACGGTGAGATATCATTTTTGGTCACGCCCTAGGGCACACATATGTATGTAGCTGTTGCATGGACCAGCATAAGTTTTGCCGTTTCGGTCGCGGCTAGCAACGGTCGGGTCAAGCGGCTCCAAGGAATGACCCTCTGAAGCGAAGACTAGTATGAAATTGTCCTACCCATTCGCACGCCTGGTGCGCCCTGTGACTGTGGTCCGAACTAGAGCCGCAGTCGGAACGATAAGAGCAATGAGTTCGATAAGATGAGATCTAGAACGATAAGTGTCCCAAGTTAACGACACAGACCTGTGCATGCTGAAGTCGATTTCTTGAATTTCTCTGAAGCTTCGTAACAAAGAACCGTGCTGTTGTTTGACTAGATCCAGACCATGGTCGCACTCTAACCATGGTCTTACGTAAGTAGGTCATTCGTACAATAGGATGAGAAAAGCCGCGACCAACCGCTTCAGACAGACATTATCCATTTCTATCTAAATATCGTGACTACAACTGCAAGTGCTCGTATCAAGCACATGAGAACATTTTGACGCTCATGCCAAAGCCCCCCGATGCAACAAATATGCAAATCGACCCATTATGCAGAACCCAATATTAATGTTATTTTCGAACCAGTCGTAAAAGACGCCGAGAGGATGATGCTGAGGATACACAAGAAACTCTTTTGGACAAAACCGCTCACATAACCATGCAGTTCTCGTCCTTGGCCCCCTTTTTAAGTTTGGTTTTGTCGTTCGCGCTGGTGGGAGAAAGAGGCGACTGGCCTGACGCCGCAGCTTGAATAATCGCAAGGCGCTGCTTTGCTCGTTCATCCCCATGATCGGCGGCCTTGACGTACCAGACATTGGCCTCGAGTGGATCACGGCGGCAACCGATGCCCATTTCTGTGAAGTATCCGCAGGCATATTCGGCCTTTGGTAGTCCTGAGATCGTCAGCATAGTTCCATTGATCGCAGATGATGTACTCACCCTGCTCTGCCGCCTTCTTGGCCCATTCATAAGCCTCGTTCTCATCCTTCTCTAGCACAGGCTCGGCACCCACCATATACCAAGCACAAAGGTTCATCATCGCTTCTGGTATGTCGGCTTGAGCAGCGGTGTTGTAGTAGTGAACGGACAGTGCAGCGTCCTTTGGACAGCACAATTGTCCATGTTCGTAGGCTTCACCCAGCTTCAATGCTGCCAAGGGGTGTCCTAGTTCTGCAGCTTGTGTGAACAGTTGCACGGCGTAGACCTCGTCCTTGAAGATGTCGTCGCCATACCCGGTCTCGTGCAAGAGACCTAGTTCGTAAGGTGCGCTGTTGTACTGAAAGTCGGCAGACTCGGTTGCGCGTTTCAGCCATTTGACACCCTCTCTGTATTTGCCCTGCAGGCCCATATCTCCGGTCAGACACGCCTTTCCTAGCCTGATTGCAGCGCCCGGGTGGTTCTTCGACGCGGCAGCGCGATAAAACTGAACAGCTTTGGCGTAGTCCTTGCGGCAGCCCCAGCCAAACTCGTAACAAAGAGCTGAGCGATAGCCAGACTCTGCGTGGCCGTGCTTGCTGGCAGCAATGAAAAGTGGGAAAGCACGGTCGTAATCCGGCTTGTCCTTGTTAAATAATCCTGATGCGTAGCCATCAGCAAGGTAGTACTGTGCGAAAGGATAGCTGCGGTCGGCTAATTTCTGTAGGATCTGTCGTGCTTCTCGAAGCATGTCGGCCGGAGCCAGTCCGTGATCATCGGGGGATGAACCCGCCGCCATGATATCGCGTGCGACCTGTACCATGAACAAGGCAAACTCGTACTGCACAGCACTATCCTGGGTCTTCTTTACGTTTGCCCTGTACATGTCCAGCGTCTTCTTCGTATCAAGAAGCGAGGCATTTTGACCCACGGCAGTCCGCAGTTGCGCATTGCTTAGATTCGCAGCAGGAGCAATCTGCTGGTTGTAGGGCAGATTGACTAAATCGATGTACGAGGTGGGTCTTAGGTCAGGGGAGCGTCGGCTTCCGGAAACCTGTCTGGGCGATCCATTGGACACAGGAGAGGCGCCCACAGATAGGCGTGGGGAATGTGTGTACCCTCGTGGACTCAGTTCCGCACCCAGGGTGTATGCTGAATTCGGTCTCGGCAGGGTACTGCGGGGTACCTGTAGTGGGACGTCAGGCCCAAAGTTAAATGTATTGCGACCGCCGTTTTCATTCATAGAGTTCGGCGAGTCCGCACCTGGGGAGTCTCGCGGCGAGTGTGCCATGGGTGGTGGCGTCGGCTGCTTGTACTGCTCCGGCCGATACTGCTCCCGAGGAGTGTAGGCAGAATCAGGGTCGTCCTCCATGTTTGCCATGTCCAACTCGCCAGCATGCGAGAAGCGACTTCGATATGACCCGTCGTTAATGTGCAGCTGTCGGATTGGAATATCCTTTGTTACTGGTATCGAGGTGCCCGAGTCCCTATTGCTCCCGATGTCTGGGGTCTCTCGCGATGGTGTTCTCGAATGGCCCGCAGAACTCGGCGAAAAAGACGACTCGGACAGCCTCGAGTCGCGCCCCCCGGCGGCCGTGTCCTCGTGCTCGTTTATGCTGAACGAAGGGATCGGAGGCTGTTGTGCAACACCCGATACGGGTTTACGGTGTACATGCGGATTGTCCCGCTCGGCAGGCGGAAGTGGCGGTAGGGCCCTGTGGGGTGGTGGTGCTGGGGCGGTGTCTGCCATTGTGCAAAGATCTGGCGATGCTGGTGAAGGTTGTTGCAGGTGCAGTGGAAGTATATCCTCCGTCTATCCGCTCGGCAGAGTGACGGGACCTTGCAGGTGTGGTGCACAGGAAGAGGCAGCTGTCAGCATAAGCAGTAGTGACACGCTGCAAAGCTCCTCGCGAATCCTACTGCATGTTAGTGCGCTCGGCGCTGTGATGGATACATGCTTTGCGCGAGCGGCGTCGTTATGTAGGATTGTGAACCCTGTAGATCGTCTGGCGGCCCGGGGGATATACACTTACAGCCTAGTAGTTGCGGTAAGCCAAGATAGGCTATAACTGTAGGCGACTGGTCCACCTTCGTCCTCCGCTGCGTCCTGTTCAGACAATGTTGAAGATGGTCGTGAAAAAGGGACAGTTGCGCAAAGGCTCACGCAACAAAGCACGAGGCAGAAGTCGTCTACAAAGGGCCGCCCCACGGATGCAAGTCCCGCCTTTTCTGTGCGTGCTAGCGAAGGCAAATCGGCGGCGTCGGCTGCTAAGCAGCTAGAGTCTGTGTGACCGAACGGGAGGTGGTGATCGCTGACTCGGCTCGATCGGCCAGGGCCTAGGGGTCCAATGGTCGTAATTGCGGCTCCAAATATTGACCGAGTCCACGGGTGTGGCAGCAGGATAGGCCAGGAATTGGGAAGAAAAAGGCCTCAGGCCGGCGACAGAGGGCCGTGGATTGGTATTTGAATGCTCTGGGCGGATTGGGCTGAGCTTTCGTGTTTGAGACAGGCACAACCGGGGGGCCTTTCTAGCGTAGTCAATCATCATGTACCCCGGCAAGAGTAAGTGCTGGTCTTCCGTCATGGCTCGCAAACTGCTACAATAATGCTTGGAATGGACGGCGGTTGGGATTGGCTGCCGAGGCTGCATTATGCCATTGGTGGTGTCAGAGGAATGCAAATCTCGCAGTTTCATCATTCGCACTCACGCAGCTGAGGCTCGAGTGTTAACTGGCCGACACGGTGAGCAGAACATGACACTGCTGGCCAAGCGCCCTTTAGCCGTGGGCCGTGGTGGAGCGGCCCTGCAGTTCGTTCAAGATGACTGCAGCTGTGGAGCTTCGAGTCCTGGTTGCTATGGGGCCCTCATGCCTGTCTGACAAACTTGCCTTGTCCATGTCTACATGACGACTAGATCATGGCTCTAATGGCTCTAGCACAGCAACGGTAATGTACGATAGGCAGCCAAATTGGAGAATAAAGACTACTTGCCAATACGCGCATTCTGTGCGAATGTTTCGACAACGTCTTAGCCATGGGACAGACGAAATGACGATGTTCAAGGGGGCCGCGTCAGGATTAAGGATTTCGCGAGCGGAAAATATACAGGCGGGCGGCACGGAGTTTAGGACATGTCTGGACTGAGAATCCGGAGAGACTGTGACGTTCCATTTGCAAGATTCATGTGATACCACCATTCTGTTAGTGTAGCGGTTTGAAATACGAACGAGTCTAATCGTGGATACACAATAGTCTGCTTTGGACCCCTCTACGCGTAGGTGGCCACTCGGCCATGGCATTACTCCGTGGAAGCCATGCGCGAGCAGACTATCGAGATGGGCTGCCCAGACCGATCGGCTTGGAAAATATTCACTTGAGTCTGGCGGCGCCCTCTCCGTGCCAGCCTGTTCGGCTCTAGTGCTGGGGAAGTGGATGAAAATAGCTCAGGAGGCCCGCCATGATTCGCGGAAGGGTGTAGTCGCCTGGCACCACCGGGCTGGCAAGCTGGCAAGCTGGCAAGGGGCAAGTTGCCGCCCCATCATTCGAGTGAATCGGACCTTTCGTTGACCTCGCAACAACGGCACAGCCTGTTCTGTCCAACTCCCAGATGTGCTGTTTGCCTGCCACTCGTTTGTGCAGCTCTCCACCACCATCGTTGATCGCTGTTTCCCGCCCGCACGCTCGTTCGTTCCAGCCCGACTCGGCTGCCGCTCGCTGAAACACAAAGGGAAACCACGCCTGCCCTCCTTGGCCAGGTCTGTTTGCCCCCATAAACACCAATTGAGCGCTCGCATCAGGCTGCCCGCACCCGCAACCTGCTGCAGCGAACCGCACGTGCGGCACAGCAGCTACACAGGAGCTGCGACGTCTATTCTTTAGGGCTTAGACAGCCCCCGTGGAGCGCCTGTACCACGCCAACTGGCTGCATTCCTCGCATTCCTGTCCTCGCACCACAATGTCTCTCCCCCGGCGACCCGACGACTCCTCGCGAGGGGGCCGAGACAACCGCCATGTCTTCCGCGAGTCGAGCTCGCGCCGCCGTAGAACCTCGGACCTCGAGAACACGCGCACCCACGACCGCTCCAACAGCAAGAGCGCCGCCAACGCACACGCGCGCGCACTCCCCTCGCCCGGCACCCCGGTGCCCATGGAGCGAGACCCCATCATGCGCTCCGCCAACGCGACCCCCGCCCACGAACTGGGCAGGAAGCGTAGTCTGATCCGTCCCGAGCGCCAGCGCATGGACCCGAGCCACCCCAACTATCACTACACCAAGCATGCCCAGCGCATGGCCGTAAAGCCCTCGACCACCGGCCACGACCCCATCATGGAAGACAGCCTCGAGAACGAGACGGTCAGCTCCGACAGCACCGACCTGAAGCCCTCGCACCTGCGCAATGCCTCGGGCGGCGGCTACCACGACAAGCAGGCGCCCCTCGACGACGAGAAGCTGCAGCGCCGCATCACCCGCAGCAAGACGGCCGAGGCCCGCGAGATCCAGCGCCAGAAGGAGAACGACAAGCTGCGGCCCCCGAGTTTCTGGAACGTCTACTGCGCCATTATTACCTTCTGGTGTCCGGATGCCCTCCTCAGGTGCTTTGGAAAGCCTGCCAAGGCCCAACAGCGCGCCTGGAGAGAGAAGGTCGGACTCGTGAGCATCATCATGGTGATCTGCACATTCGTCGGATATCTCACGTTCGGTTTCACCGAGACCGTGTGTCCGTCTGGCGGCAACGCCCGCATGCGTGTCAACAAGGTCGACAACGGCGCCTTGATCGTCCACGGCAAGGCTTACAACCTGGCTCAGTCCAAGCACCCTCCCGCGCGCGGCATCCCGTCTGGCGCCAACGTACTCTTCGATCTCCCTGAAAAACACGGCGGCCAAGATGCCAGTTTCTTGTTCCAGAACGTCAACGGCGCGTGCAAGGGCCTCATCACACCCAAAGAAAACTCGGGCATACCAACCAGTGGCAACAACATGGCCTGGTACTTCCCCTGCCGATTTTTCAACCAGGACGGCTCCAGCAAGCCCAACACAACCTTCCTCGAATACAACGGCTTCATGTGCCACACCTCGGACCCTGCTCGCAAGGCCTTCAACAGCTTGCAAGATACTGGAGATGTCTTCTTCACCTGGGATGACATTCGCAACAGTTCTCGTAACTTGATGGTCTGGGGTGGCGATGTCCTCGATCTGAACCTACTCGACCACTTCAACAGGACCCAAGTAAACATCCCACCCATCTTCGATCAGATCAAGGTCAACCCAGCGGTTCGGGGCGTGGACGTCACGCGCACATACTCTTCGAGTTACGAAAAGCAGGTTGCTCGATGCTTCACTGAGATTATCAAGGTTGGGTCCATTGACACAGAGAGCATTGGTTGCATTGCCTCCAAAGTTGTCTTGTACGTCTCGCTGGTCTTCATCTTGGCGGTCGTTGTGGCCAAATTCATTCTCGCCTTGGCCTTCCAATGGTTCATCAGCAAGCAATTTGGTGCCACGAAGACATCCATCGGTAAGGCGGACTCGAAGCAGCGAAAGCAGCAGATCGAGGAGTGGAGTGATGACATCTATCGTCCTCCCCCAAAGCTGAGTGACGCAGCTGGTGGCCCTGACCGATCGAGCAAGCGAGGTAGTACCTTCCTGCCGTCGACCTCGCGATTCACCAGCCCGTACTCTGTGGACAAGTCGACAAAGACCCGAGCAGCTCCTACCACTATGACCAGCCAAAGCACTAACTCTCGGGGTCTCTCGTCCAACGCCGGTGTCTACCGCCAGTTGAACAACAGCCATGGCACACTACCCACTTACGATGGCAAGCACTCGAGGCAGCAATCTGTGCAAGAATCTAGGACGAGCTTGCTTATTCCTGGCAGTACCGAGAACCGATACTCAAGCATGATGAGCGAGGAGGGCCCCGGACCAGCTGGCTTCATCCACGAGGCCGTTGTACCTCAGCCTCCCCCCGAGTGGCAGCCTTTTGGATACCCCCTTGCCCACTCCATCTGCTTGGTTACCGCATACTCCGAGGGTGCCGACGGCATCAGGACCACGATTGACTCTATTGCTACCACGGACTACCCAAACAGCCACAAACTCATTTTGGTTATTTGTGACGGTATCATCAAGGGTAAGGGCGAAGACTTGTCTACGCCCGAGATCTGTCTCGGCATGATGAAGGACCACGCTGTTCTTCCCCACGAGGTTCAGGCTTTCTCTTACGTGGCTGTTGCCAGTGGCTCCAAGCGACACAACATGGCCAAGATCTACTCCGGTTTCTACGATTACGGCGAGGACTCGCGCATCCCAATCGACAAGCAGCAGCGTGTTCCGATGATGGTCGTGGTCAAATGTGGCACACCAGACGAGGCGCACAAGTCCAAGCCCGGTAACCGTGGAAAGCGAGACAGTCAAATTATCCTCATGTCTTTCCTCCAGAAGGTGATGTTCGACGAACGCATGACGGAGTTGGAGTTCGAAATGTTCAACGGTATCTGGAAAATCACTGGTATCTCGCCCGACTTTTACGAGATTGTGCTCATGGTGGACGCCGACACGAAGGTCTTCCCTGACAGCTTGACACACATGATTTCCGCCATGGTCAAGGATCCCGACATCATGGGTCTCTGTGGAGAAACCAAGATCGCCAACAAGCGGGACTCTTGGGTATCCATGATCCAAGTGTTTGAGTAAGTTTTGTTCCACGTTTGACGATCGCGCCACTGACAGCACTAGATACTTCATTTCTCACCACTTGGCAAAGTCTTTCGAGTCAGTGTTCGGTGGTGTTACCTGTCTGCCTGGATGTTTCTGCATGTACCGCATCAAAGCCCCGAAGGGCGGTCAGAACTACTGGGTGCCGATTCTTGCCAATCCCGACGTTGTCGAGCACTACTCGGAAAATGTGGTCGACACGTTGCACAAGAAGAACTTGCTGCTGTTGGGGGAAGATCGATACCTTTCGACGCTCATGTTGAAGACATTCCCCAAGCGGAAGCAGGTCTTTGTCCCCCAAGCCGTCTGCAAGACCACAGTCCCCGATGAATTCAAGGTCCTCCTTTCGCAGCGAAGGCGATGGATCAATAGTACGATCCACAATTTGATGGAGCTGGTACTAGTGCGCGACTTGTGTGGCACCTTCTGCTTCAGCATGCAGTTTGTCGTGTTCATTGAGCTCATTGGAACCCTGGTCCTCCCAGCCGCCATTGCCTTCACCTTCTACCTGAGTAAGTGCTCGTGTCCTTTGATCGACGCAGACCAGTGCTAATTGTATGCAGTTGCCATCTCCATCAAAGCTGCCGTGCTGAACACAGCGGCGCCCGTGATTCCACTTATTCTCCTTGCGATGATTTTGGGTCTCCCAGCAATTCTTATTGTCTTGACAGCTCACCGATGGTCATACGTTGCTTGGATGTTTGTTTACCTACTGTCACTTCCCATCTGGAATTTTGTGCTCCCAACGTACGCTTTCTGGAAGTTTGATGACTTCTCTTGGGGCGACACACGTAAGACGGCGGGCGAGAAGACGAAGAAGGCAGGGTTGGAATACGAGGGCGAGTTCGATAGCAGCAAGATCACCATGCGGCGCTGGCACGATTTTGAAGCAGGTAAGGTACACGACTCCTCTCGATAGTGCCGTCACTAACATCAGGCCCAACAGAACGGAGACTCAAGGCACCGGGTGGCGCTTATTCGCAGCAGCAGCCGTCGTCGACGGGGGGTTGGCCGCAGCAGCAGCAGCAGCAAGGATACGACCCATACTACGACAATTGATTTTGCATTGTGGCGCCGCGCAGGAGCAGCAGCCGGTGTGCTGTCTAGGTGGCGAGCTAAGTTGCATATTGTACGACACGTCTCGTAATGCATTGCTGGGGTTCTGGAGTCCTTGTCGTGGTATATATTTTTATTGTTAGGGGCCCATGATAGACGGCGAAACCTTGTCCGTAAAGTGTCGTCTAGACGATTTGTAGTAGTAATTTATTCTTACGGCACGTCGATGCCGGTGTGATTGGACGTGTTCCTGGGATGCAGTGTTTCGTGTCCGGTGGGCATTGTCTTGGTGTATGTTCAGCAGCACGGTCTGGTAGCACGAGGGCTGGAATCATCGAGTGCCAGCGGGGTTGGAAATTGTGGACGGCGAGGAGAGACGGAAACGGCACTTGAGCGACGGGGCAGGGAGGGCCTGCTGCGAGGAGAAATGTGATTTGGTACACGACGTGGGCGTGTAACCGTCGGCAGCGTCAGGAAGCGAGGCTGTAGGCTGTGCTGCGTCCGAAATGGGCCTGACACCTTGTGTGCGACCCGTTCTGGGCGCACTGCATTCTCTTCGTCGGCTTGGCTCCTGAACGTTGTCGTGTTGGCAAACCTCGTGAGCTTTGTAGCACGCCCCGCCTTCACATGGTGGTACGGTTAGCTGTCTGTGCTGGGCTGGCAGCACATGCATGGGTTATGGCGTGGAGTTGGCCATTGCAGCAACAGACAGACAGACAGACAGACACAGATGAGAGGATCGCTGGGGTTGTTGGAGGTGCCCGAGTACACGGCACAGTCAGAGTCTAGACAGGCCGCGGCACAGCAGCAGCACAGTGTGATGATGCATGGAGGGTGGGTCATATACCGTGAAAGGCGGGTCTATACTCTACAACGTCGCATTGCCCTGAGGTCAGCATTCCTAGGCGAGGACGAGGACATGGAGCTTGGTGGTTTGTGCATTGCATATGCCGTCCGCTCACAGCTCACAGCTCATCCGACACGGAGTTGCGTGCCAATAGTGCTTTGTGCTGACACTGCCCTGCAGCTCAATTGTCCCGCAAGCCAATAGCTCTTCAAAGGGTACTCGGTATTCGACAGCTGCGCGCGCACCCCACAGTCGACGAGAAAGGAGCAGCACATCATTGAAAATAGCGTGCCGTCTCCCGTCTCCCGTCTCCTGCGCCGCTCGTGACCCGCATGCACCGAGCGCATGTTCGCGTTGGCTAAGTTGCAGATTCCCCCACGCCGTGCAAGCCATTAGACCGCCGCAACGCCTCTGCTCTGCTCCCTCCGCAACGCTCGCACCCTGACCCCGTCGCCTCCTCGCACTCGCACTCGCACCACTGCGCGCCTGTTTTGGCGCTCCTGCCCGTGTGCCTCGCTGGCTTGTGAGCAGCTGTGAGCTGTGGGCTTCCATGGCCAGCCCGCACGCGCCTGGACTCGACGAGCACAACCAAGACGCCCACCACGCCCACCACGCCCACCACGCCCACCACGCCCACCACCTGTTCCCTGCGCCACCCAACGTCACCACCGTCTCCTTCACCCACACCCTCTCGCACCCCGCCGACGCCAGCTGCCCGCCCTCGCCCACCGCTCTCGCAGCGGTGACGACGCTGGCCACGCTCGCAGACGGCCGGCCGCCCGCTAGCTACCCGGACTATGAAGACGACGACGATGACGACTATAGCGGGGGCATATCGATAACACCCGCCGACCTGCACGAGTACACGGCCGCCAGCGCCATGGCCGACACACACATGACCGAGCAGCAGCAGTCTGTCATGGCCGAGTCTCCATTCGACCCGGCCACCGACTCCGCCATCACCTTACCACCAGTCCCCTCCTACTCCATACCCACCATACAGGCGCCCGTGCCCCACCCCTCTTCGGCGCACATTTCTAGTGCAGACTCCGCCCTGGAGCCGCTACCTCCCATCATTCAGAGCCAATTCTCCATCGAGGACAGCGCGGCTTTCGTACCCATCACCTCCTTCTTCAACCGCATAGCACCCCCGAAGCCCGCCGTGCCCGGCCTTGATCTTCTCGAAAAGCTTCCGTCAGTTACCCGGGACCAGCTGCAGGGCGACAGCCTTGACCCTCAGGGAATTGACTGGTTTATACGCAACATCACCCGATCGCAAGTCCGCGCAAAGCGGGCCGCATACGAATCTGGGCAGCTCTCTCCGAGTCCGCACCGGACACGAAAGGTTTGTGTTGACGTCGAATGTCGTCCTTCACAGCTGACACCCTATCAGGCAATTCGCGTCCCCAATTCTGACAACTACTTCCAATTCAAAAGATATAACGCTACCCCGGAAAAGCAGCACGTCACATCCCCCCACTTCCAGCTGCGCAATGTACTCGCAGCCACATCTTGGAACGATATTTATTATGCCTCTGGACCTCAAGTCATCCGAACCGACGCCGAAGGCACTGTGCGCGAAAAGACCATCGACTTCCGCAATCGCCTTTCAGCACAAGGCTCCATCACAACTCTTGCGAGCACCGACAACGTCCTCATTGCCGGTGCCTTCGATGGCGAATATGCTATCGCTGACCTGTCATCTGCCCATGACAGTGCATGCACTTTTGGGCGCACCTCTGACCTGAACCTGGATACTAGGTCGAGAATCGTCAACCACATGCACTTGTCCGAATCACGGTCTACACATACTCCTCAGGCTATACTCTGCTCCAACGACTACCACCTGCGAGTTCTCGATTGTGCGACCAACCAATTCACACATTCCTACCTCTACCCGGCAGCCGTTAATTGCTCAGCTACCAGTCCGAACGGCCGTATGCGGGTTGTGGTGGGCGATTTCAAGGAGACGCTCATCACAAATGCAGAGACAGGCCAGTCATTCGAGATCTTGAACGGACACAATGAAGACGCCTTTGCCTGTGCCTGGGCGGACGACGGTATTCACGTGGCTACTGCTGCCCAGGACTCGACCATCACTGTATGGGATGCTCGCAACTGGGCCACGCCTATTAAAATTATTGCTAGCCAACTGAGCATTCCGCGCTCTCTTCGCTTTTCGCCAGTCGGCTCTGGTCCGCGTGTCCTTGTAGCCGCAGAGGCAGACGACTACATCAACGTCATCAATGCGCAGACGTTTGAGTCGAAGCAGGTCTTTGACTTCTTCGGTCCTATTGCCGGTATATCTTTCACGCCGGATGGGCAGTCCCTCTTCATTGGGAACAATGAACTTGATTTCGGTGGCATAATCGAGCTCGACCGCACAGGCTGGGCAGAACAAACCGCGCAACACAAAAACTCCCAAGACCCGGATTGGGACGATTTGATGACCGACTGGGCCTACGACGGCGGCTTCGGCAGCCACGACCGTGCTGTGTGCGGCGATACGGAGCGCGAAAGACGCGGCATTGACTTTGGAGGTCTAGTCGTATGACGATGGCGCTGTAAATGAACTCTTTTCTTTTTCTAGGATCGCATATGCCGGAATTAATCACACGGACATCTGGTATGACTACTCTCCCTCGGGAGAAACACGACATGACTGGAGTTTTGTTTTCGATGGGTTATACACGACTGCGTTTTCCTTTTTATATGACGAAAGAGATACCATTGGCATCGGGTGCGGTGCGTTTGCGAGAGATTTTGAACTTGCATATCAGTTTTTGTTTTGTCTGAGATAATAGAGTTAATTCTTGCACATGGACTTTACATGGTGGAATATTTATATCTCTTTTGAAGAGAGTTGCTGCAGATCTTTTCTCCATTCTTTCATCCATGTTTGCGAACTTTTTGATGCTTACAAACAGCGCATTATTCGAGCAGATAACGAATTAATGGCAGGAAGTTGGCTCTCGAGCCGCAGGACAAGCAAGGGTATAAGCGAAGCAGCAAGGCAGCGACAATACTCTTAAGAAAGTAAGAAAACGAACCGTTCAAGTTGCAAATCACTCTTAGAACTCTACTCATCATCCCACGAGAAAATTCTCCATAAAACTTCCCCTTGCGAATACACTTTTCGCACACACTATAAAGCCTGCGAAACCTCACCTACATCCATGTACAAACGCAAAAGCTTGTACGCACGCACACAATTTCCCCCCCCCCCCCCATTCTCAATCCCATTCAAGAGCACAGCCAGAAATCCCCATCAGACTTATAGCGTCGATTAATTCATATCCAACTTCTAACAATCCCAGTCTCTCTCCGACATGCTACCGAGCGCCGTTTGTCGGGACGAGGCTGTTTACTGTCACGCCATAGCCCACTGCAAGACATGATCCCCGATCGCCCACGTTCGGCAGGCGAGTCGTGGTCCTAGATCACGTCCAGAAGGCCCGATGGGAGTGCGGCATGACGCAAGGCAATAGAGGTGTGTGCTTGGCACGTGAAGATTTGAATGTGGAATATCGAAGGGACAGTTTGGGCGGAAAAGTCTATTTTCATGTATGGGGGGTGTGACATG
>Ga0265780_10000964_pt1 | contig 42340 bp, 38 predicted proteins | sample P1T30metagenome_FD_192432 | JGI IMG/M metagenome (GOLD analysis project Ga0265780, IMG submission 192432) | Plant litter microbial communities from East Loma Ridge, Irvine, California - P1 T30 | ecosystem: Environmental > Terrestrial > Plant litter > Unclassified | place: USA: California...
ACCCGCGGTGGCTGCATCATTACAATCACCACCGACCCCACACCAGCCTCAACGGATCAACACCAGCACAACGCGTTCACAACCTCACAGGGAACTACAGTTAGCCGGCGGAGCTCGTCCGGCTCGATGACCCGATCGGTTGCCGCGTCGAGCCGTGCGGAAGCTGCTGACCAGCTCGTCGACGTGTACCGACGAATCGTGAGCTTGCACCATGAGCACTTCGCTCCTGTTCAGCAGCCCGTTGCTCCGGAACCGCCACTCATCGACACCGCTGAGGTGGAGCAGCGCCATCGCAAAGCAAGCCTCAAAGGCATCAGCATCTTCGCCCGCGGTCGCCGACGCGACGCCCTCGCACAAGCAGCCGCGGCAGCGCAGTCAGAGGTTGACGCCCGGGAACTCGAGCGGGCCAAGCAGCGGGCCGCTGCCCAGGCACAACTCGACGCTGAATGGGCGCAGCTCCAGGCGAACGAACCAGACGCGGTCATCGCTGCTCTCGCGGCTGCTTTCGAAGACAACGACGCCGCGGCCGCACCGCTCGGTGTCACCGGAGACGAAGCCACGCTCGTTGTCATCGTCCCCACACTCGCCGGCATGCCGCAGAAGAAACCCGACGTCACCCCAACGGGCCGGCCGACCATCAAAGCCGTGCCGAAGAAGGAAGCAGCAGCGTGGCACGCCACCGCAGTCGCCGGCTGCATCCTCGTCACCGTCAAAGAAGCGTTCGCTGTCGCGCCCGGGCTGAACTCGGTCCGCATCGTCGCCGCGACGACACCGGAACGCGACGCGTACGGCAACCGCCACCCCGACGTGCTCATTGCAGCACGGTTCGAACGGGAACGGCTGGACGGTGTGCAGTGGACGACGACTGAGTCCGCCCGCATCCTCAACGACGTGACCTCAGAGCTGCAACTGAAACAGGTCGGGGTGTCCAAGACGCTCACGCCGCTCCCGCTCGACGAGGAGCCGGAACTGCAGGCGTTGCTGAACGCGATCGATTACGAGGAGCTCGGGGCGTGAGAACGAAACCTTCGAACGGCATCGGGATCGATCGATGACCTTCCAAGGCTGGCTGGACAACCTTAATGACCCCACGACTCTGGACATGGAGCATCAAGAGCTTGACGGGCTCGAGATCCGACCCGGCACGGACACGTTCCATTGCTTTTACGACGTCGAAGGCCACAGACTGATCAAGGACTTCCTCCTCGACGACCGCGAGCGAGTGGCTTTGTACTGCGGGGTTCGTCTCATCGCGCATGGCGACACATATTCGCCTCGCATCCGGCTCTGGAAGCGCGACAAAAGCAAACGTGCGATTCAGGACTGGGAAACGGGCAAGATGCGCGGAAGCCACGTCATCAAGGCGCTCGTCGACACTGATGGCGGGCACGAGAACTTCATGCGCCTGATGGCCTATCTCGTCAACCTCGCAACGATCGAGGTCGACGGCTCCGCCTTCCGCGTCGTCGAAGCAGGAGACGCGGAACTCGCCGCGGCCCTGAAGGAACGTTCGCGCGCTGACATCCTTCCCATCATTCAGTCCGCGCTCGAGACCCCGCTCACTGAGAAAGAGATAGCCGCCCTTGCTGGTCGCAAGCAACACCTGGCGGAGTTCGAGCGCCTACTGCACGATCCGGACTACATGCAGCAACGGGTGGCAAGCGGGGGCGGAGGCGTAGAATCGGTATGGCAGCGCTTCTTCGAAGATGCGTCTTGGATTTTCGGGTACGGGCTCGACCTCGTCTCTCACGCTGCACTCGATGAGGGAAAGCTCGAACGGATTACTGTCGGCAACAACGTCTGGACAGGCGCGGGCAAGCGAAGCGACGCGATAATGCGAACGCGCGCCCGCATCAGCACGCTCCTATTCTGTGAAATTAAACGCCACGACACCGAGCTTCTGAAGGCCGCAGCGTACCGTCCGCCGGACGTTTATGCTCCGTCTGACGAACTCGTCGGCGGGACGGCGCAGCTACAGAAGACCGTGCGTAAGGCGTTCCGGTACATGATCAAGCAGATTGAGGGCAAGACGGCCCCGGACGGCTCACCAACCGGCCTGGACTTTTCTACGACCCGACCACGGCAAGTCTTGGTCATTGGCAGCCTCGCCGAGTTCAGGACCGACGCCGGCGTCAACGGCGAGCAGATGGAGTCGTTCGAGCTCTACCGAAAATCGCACAACGAGGTTGAGGTAATCACGTTCGACGAGCTCTACGAGCGCGCCAGGTTCATCATCGAGGGTTAAGAACCAAGCAGGTCTGACGGCTGCCGCATACTCTCGGCAGGAACGGCTCGAGCGGATGCAGCCCCGGCTCCTTCGGCGACAAGGCTGGCCCCGCTCGGAACGCGAAGATCTGAAAGCCAGGAAAGCTCCGGTCAGGTGAGGATGGCGGTCACCCGGAGGAAAATCCGGCAAAGCTCGGAGGAAACGACCGCGACGCCGATCCTTCCGAAACCGCATCGCTGCGCGGAAGTAGGGAGATGAATCGCCCGCCATGCCATGGGGAAGAGCCTCGATTTTTTGTCGGCACCGCGGCAGGTTCGACCCCCTACGACAGGTCGAGGGATCGCAGCACGTACCCGTCGGGCACGGTGCCGCTGTCGCCGAAGTAGTGGAAGAAGATGTCCGTCGCTTCGTCCGCGCCGAAGACTTCAGCCGGGTGCACGGGGTGATCGATGCCGGCGACGTGAACGGTCTCTGTGAGCGGGTCGTCAACGTCGTGTGGACGCCCGACGACGTAGTGGCGAAGCTCGCCGTTTTCGGTGCGTTGGATCTCGACGCTCATGCGGTCGGCGCTGCCGCCGGCTTGGATGTAGCGGCTGTTCCAGTCGTCGTTCGAGTAGCCCGGTGCGTCCGGCCATCCGGTGCTGTCCGGCACGAACCAGAGCTGGTACGCGAACCGGCCCTCGCTCGTGCCGTCGAGCAGGCCCAGCATGCGACGGGTTTGATCCCGATAGGAGCGGAACTCGTCGGAGAGCTTCGAGTTGCTGGCGCTGTTGACGGTGTTGATGAACACAGAGCTCCTGTCTGATGGGGCGGCGGACGCGAGAGCAGCTCTCGGACGCGGCAACACGTGAGCCGACGCGAGAACCGCGGAGGCCGGGCCGACGAACTGCGGCGCTCTGCGGGACAGCATCGCCGGGCGCTACGACAGGTCGAGATTCCGAAGCACGTACCCGTCGGGCACGGTACCGCTGTCGCCGAGGTGGTGGAAGAAGATGTCCGTCGCTTCGTCGGCGTCGAATATCTCCGCGAGGTGCACCGGGTGGTCGGTGCCGACGACGTCGACGCTCATGCGCTCTGCGCTGCCGCCGGCTTGGATGGAGCGATGTTCCCGTCCTCGTCCGAGTAGCCCGGTGCGTCCGGCCATCCCGCGCTGTCCGGGACGAACCAGAGCTGGTACGCCCAGTCCTCGTCGTTGTCGAGTTGGCCGGGGTTCCAGCGGATCTGGTCGCGGTACGGCCGGAAGCTGTCGGTCAGCCGCATGCTGCGCGCGGAGTTGGTGGTCATGACGAACACCGCCCCGAAGGTACTTCGTGCTCGACAACCGAGCACCACCGTGCGTCAGCGCCGAACACCGCCGTACCAAGTCGTCTAGACGTCTGCCCCCGATCCCCCTAGTCTCGACGAGGGAGCGACGCTGCTCCCCGCGAGCAGGAGGACGGGCATGCGCAGGAAGTTGACGTCGATCGCAGAGGCCGCCGCACTGGTGCGGTCCGGCGACACCGTGGCCGTCGGGGGGTCGCTGCTCCGCCGGCAGCCGATGGCGCTGCTGCGCGAGGTCGCCCGGGCCGGCACGACGGACCTGTCCCTGATCACCTGGGCGTCGAGCCTGGCGACGGACATGCTCGTCGGCGCGGGGGCGGTGCGGCACTGGGAGGGCATCTACGTCGGGCTCTGGTGGCACGGCGCTGCGCCGTCGTTCCGCAGGGCGGTCGAGCGGGGTGCGGTCACGGTGGTGGACCGGTCGGAGTCGTACATGACGGCGCGACTGCGCGCGGCGGCGATGGGGGTGCCGTTCCTGCCGGTGCGGCCGGTGCTCGGCGCCGGGGTGAGCGAGGTCGGCGACCTCCGCGGGGTGGTGTGCCCGTTCACGGGCGACGAGCTGCTGGCGGTGCCCGCCGCCACGCCGGACGTGACCGTGCTGCACGGGTACGTCGGCGACGAGTACGGCAACGTGGCGTGGCCGGCGCAGCGGGACAGCGACGACGTCGACATGCTCATGGCGGCGGGCTCGCGGCGGCTCGTGGTGTCGGTGGAGCGGATCGTCCCGCACGAGGAGATCGCGAGGACCCCGAACCTGACGTACATCCCGCACACGAAGGTCGACGCGATCTGCGAGGCGCCGTTCGGCGCGCACCCGGGCAGCTGCGACACGGTGTACGACGAGGACGAGCCGGAGATCGCGGCGTGGTCGCGCGCGGGGCGCGACCCGGACGCGTGGCCGGGCTACCTGGAGCGCACGGCGCTCGACCTGGCGGACCACGACGCCTACCTCGATGCGGTCGGCCGCGACCGCCTCGAGCGGCTGGCGGTGGGCGCGTGAGCGGGGGCGGGCGCGTCGCCGCGTCGGACGCGCGGGCGGGCCTGGAGGCGCGTGGCCGGGTGAACGAGGTCATGGCCGCGGTCGTCAGCCGGGAACTGCACGACGACGACCTGGTCTTCGTCGGCGTGGGGACGTCCGGGCGAGCGTTCACCCTGGCGGTCGGCATCCCGATGGTGGCCGCCCGCCTGGCGCAGGAGCGGCACGCCCCCGGCCTCGACATCTACTGGGGCAACCTGCTGAACCCGGACCTGTCCGCCGTGCCCGAGCACCTGTCGCAGGACACCATCACGCGGTGGCCGGGTGCGTACGCGCCGACGGACATCGGCTCCAAGGTGGACATGCTCGTGCGGGGCGAGTTCGACGTGAGCTTCGAGTCAGCGGCGCAGGTGGACCGGTTCGGCAACTGCAACATCACGCGGATCGGCACGGGGGCGCTGCCGGACGTCCGGCTGGTCGGGTCGCTGGCGCAGCCCGAGCACCTGGCGTTCGTGCAGCGGCCGATCATCGTGGTCGACCTGTCGCCGCGCGTGTTCGTCGAGGCGGTCGACTTCGTCTCGAGCGCCGGCCACGGCACGGCCGAGCGGCCGCGGGACCCGGCCTCCCGTGCACCAGGTCCCGCGCTCGTGGTCACGGACCGCTGCGTGTTCGACTTCGACGACCGCGGTCGCATGCGGCTCCGGTCACTGCACGAGGGCACCACGCTCGAGGACGTGCTCAGCAGGATGTCGTTCCGCCCCGAGGTCCCCGCGTCGGTGCCGACGACACCGCCGCCCACGGACGACGAGGTGCGGGCGATCCGGCACGCCATCGATCCGTCCGGGTCGCTGCTGCGCGCATGACACCGAGCGGTCGACCGTGCACGGCGCCGGGTCGGGCGCGCACCGCGCCGAGGCGCCAGACGCGCACGGCGCCGAGCGGCCACAATGGGACCGGCCGTCCGATCCGACGGCGTCTCGGTGAGGGGTGACATGGCACGGATCCCGATGTACCGGATGATCGAGGAGGACCTGCTCGGGCAGATCGAGCGGGGCGACCTGCCGCGGTCGAGCCAGCTGCCGAGCGAGAACGCGCTGGCGGAGCAGTACGGCGTGAGCCGGATGACGGTGCGGCAGGCCCTCGACCGGCTCGAGGCCGCCCGCCTGGTCGTCCGGCAGCAGGGCAGCGGCAGCTTCGTGGCGGGGACGCCGGGCCTGGTGCGGCGCATCGGCCGGCTGCGCTCGTTCTCCGAGGAGCTCGCGAACGACGACGTCGTGGTGACGAGCCGCGTCCTGGTCCAGAGGACCGAGACCCCGCCGCCGGAGGTCGCGGAGCGGCTCGGCACCGACGGCCGACAGGCGACGCGCCTCCGGCGGGTCCGGCTGGTCGACGGCGTGCCGGCCGCGCTGCAGGATGCCTGGGTGCCCGCCGCGGTCGCGCCGGGGCTCGAGCACGTCGACCTCGGCGACGGCTCGCTGTACGGCGTGCTGCGGGGCCGGTTCGGGGTGGAGTTCGGCTGGGCGGAGCAGCTCGTCCGGGCGAGCCTGCTCGACGCGGACACCGCCGCCGCGCTCGGGGTCGCCCCGGGCGGTCCGGCGCTCGAGACGGAGCGGCTCACCCACGCCGTCGGCAACGAACCGATCGAGTTCGTCCGGAGCTGGACCCGCGCGCAGTTCCCGCTCGTCATGCAGCTCCAGACGAACTGAGGGTCCCCGCCGACCTCTTGACAGCGCTGTTGGCGACAAGTTGTATAGACGTTTAGACGACCTGATCGCCCTACGATCAACCCGAGTGACGACTGCGACGAAGGAGTCCGAACATGTCACAAGCACGCGTCAACACCGCCCCGGCTGGCGGCGGTCTCGACCCGGCGGAACGGACGGGCCTCGCTCGTCGTGCCGCGGTCGCCAGCGTGGTCGGCACCGCCGTCGAGTGGTACGACTACTTCATCTTCGGCACGGCCTCCGCGCTCGTGTTCGGCCGGCTGTTCTTCCCGAGCGACGGCGACCCGATCATCGGCACGCTGTCCGCGTTCGCCGTCTTCGGCGTCGGGTTCTTCTTCCGCCCGCTCGGCGGGATCGTGTTCGGTCACCTCGGCGACCGGCTCGGCCGGAAGAAGACGCTCGTCGTGACCCTCATGACGATGGGCATCGCGACCTTCCTGATCGGCTGCCTGCCGACGGCCGAGTCGATCGGCATCCTCGCGCCGATCCTGCTCGTCGTGCTGCGCCTCGTGCAGGGCCTCGGCGTCGGCGGCGAGTGGGGCGGCGCCACCCTCGTCGCCGTCGAGTTCGCCCCGCCCGGCAAGCGCGGCGTCTACGGCGCCTTCCCGCAGGTCGGCAACGCCATCGGACTCGTCGCCGCCACCGGCATCTGGGCGCTCATGGCGATGCTGCCCGACGACCAGCTCGACGCGTGGGGCTGGCGCGTGCCCTTCCTGCTGAGCATCGTGCTCATCGTCGTCGGCATGGTCATCCGGATGAAGCTCACCGAGACGCCGGCCTTCCTCGAGGCGCAGCGCCAGGCCGAGGCGCGCCAGGCCGCGGGCGAGAAGACGCGGCTGCCGCTCGCCGACGTGTTCCGCCGGTCCTGGCGTCGGCTCCTGCTCACGATGGGCATGCGCCTCGGCGAGGGCGTCGCCGGGTACGTCGTCCTGACGCTCGTGCTCAGCTACTCCGAGACCTACACCGACATCCCGCGCGCCGACGCCATCCTCTTCACCACCGTCGCGGCGCTCTTCGGCATCGTCACCTTCTGGGTGCTCGGGCGGCTGTCCGACCGGATCGGGCGACGGTGGGTCTTCGTCATCGGCGCCGGGGTGTCCGTGCTCATGGCCTACCCCGTGTTCGCCGCCCTCGGCTCCGGCAGCATCCTCCTCAGCTTCGTCGTCGTCATCGTGGCCTACGCCGTCGGCGTCGGCGGCATGTACGCCGTCGAGTCCAGCTTCTTCGCCGAGCTCTTCCCGACGTCCTCGCGGTACACGGGGCTGTCGCTCGCCGCGCAGATCCCCAGCATGGTGGTCGGCGTGTGGCCCTTCGCCGCGACCGCGATGCTCGCCGCGACCGGGGGCGACCCGCTGCCCGTCGTCCTCGTCGTCGTCGGGTGCTCGCTCCTCGCGCTCGTCTGCGCGCTCATCGCGCCGGAGACCAAGGACGCCGACATCGAGCAGGACGACGTCCCCGCACGGAAGGCGGCCACCCGATGAGCCGGACCCCCTGGCGCGACATCAGCGACCCGCGCCGTGCCACGACGGTGGACGACCTCGACGAGGGGCTCAAGTCACCCGAGTTCGAGAACCTCGAGATCCCGGAACGGCTCGGGCCGGTGACCATCGGCGTCGACGACCACAAGCTGAAGCGGTTCGCCTTCACGCAGGACGACTACACGGCATGGAGCGCACTCCGCGCCGCCGACGGCACCCCGACGGCACCGGCCGGCCTCCTGGTGAACGACCTCGTGCAGCTGTTCACCCTGCGGTACGCCGGCAGCTCGGTCATCGGACTGCACACCGAGGAGCAGCTCTGGTTCGACGAGCCGCTGCCGGTCGGCACCACCGTCACCCTCGACGGCACCTACACCGAGGCCTACGAACGACGCGGGCAGGAGTACGTCGTGATGGAGGCGCAGGCCGTCGCCGACGACGGCCGCACCCTCGTCCGCCACCGCGGCGTCGAGATCCTGAAGACCCAGCCCGGCGACGTCGCCGGACGCGGCAGCACCGGCTCCGCCCCGGACCCCGCCGCCGACCCCCGGGTCACCGGCGAGGTGCCGGCCGACGCGCGCCGGATCACGCAGGCCCCGGCGGACCTGCGCGCCGGTGACGTCCTCGCGCCGCTCGACAAGACGATCACGTTCGAGCAGGCCGCGGTCTACTCGCGGCTCGGCGAGTACGTCACCAACCTGCACAACGGCCTCGCCACGGCACGCACCGCCGGGCTGCGCGTCCCGATCGTGCAGGGCGCCCAGCAGACCTGCGTCGTCGCCGAACTGCTCACCCGCGTCTTCGGGCGCCGGTTCCTGTCCGGCGGCTGGCTGCGGGTGAAGTTCCTCGCGCCGGTCGACGTCTTCACCCCGATCTCGGTCTCCGGACGCGTCACCGCGGTCGAGACGGACGACGACGGCACCCGCACCGCGCGGCTCGAAGTGTGGATCCGCCGGGCCGACGGCCGACTCAGCGGCGTGGGCTGGGCCTCCAGTCCGGTCACCGACCAGGCGGACGCGACCGCCGAGGCGGGCGCCACCGACCCGCAGGGCCGCGCCCGCGCGGACGCAGGCGAAACGCTCGTCCGCAACCCAGCAGGACACCCCAACCAGGAAGAGGACACCCTTGTCTGAGGAAACCACCGGCGGCCGTCTGGTCGTCGACATGCTCCGCTCGCTCGGCATCACCCACGTGTTCGGGGTCGTCGGCGGGCAGACCCTGGCCATCACCGACGCCATCATCGACAGCCCGGACGTCGAGTTCGTGCACACCCGCCACGAGGGCGCGGCCGCCGTGATGATGGACGCGTACGGCCGCCTCACCGGCCGACCGGCTGCCTGCATCTCGACCACCGGCCCGGGGGCGACGAACCTGATGACCGGCGTCGGCGGCGCACTCCGCGACTCCAGCCCCGGCTTCGTCATCACCTGCAACAACAACGGCGAGAACATCAACAAGGACGACGCCCAGAACGCCGACCACGTCGAGCTCATGAAGCCGCTCGTCAAGTGGGGGCGGCTCGTCGCCCACGCGACCTCGATCAAGCAGGCGATGGAGGAGGCGTACGTCAACGCGATGACCGGCAACCCCGGCCCCGTGCACCTCGACTTCGCACGCGACACCATCGAGGGCACCGTCGCGGCGCCGCCCGCCGCCCCCGACACCCACCCGCTGCGCGCCTGGGTCTCCGAGCGTCCCGCGGCGAACGCGGTCGCGATGGCGCGGACCGTGGAGCGCGTGCTCGCCGCCGAACGCCCGGTGATCTGGCTCGGCAACGGCGCGAACCGCAGCGGCGCGAGCGACGACGTCCTCGCGCTCGCCGAGGCCCTCGCGATCCCGGTCATCACCACGTTCAACGGCATCGGGTCCGTGCCCACGACGCACCCGCTCGTGTTCGGGTCGCTCAGCCGCATGGGGACCGCGCTGTCGACGCGCGTCGTCCAGGAGGCCGACCTCGTGCTGGCACTCGGCAACAGCCTGAACGCCGTGTCCACCACCCGGTGGAAGCGCGCGCTGCCCGAGGTGGTGCAGGTCGACGTCGACCCGGCGATGATCGGCCGGTACTACGCCGAGGTCACCACCGGGGTCGTCGCGGACGTCGCGTCGTTCGCCCGCGACCTGCTGCAGGCGATCGGCAGCTCGGCCGCCGACGCCGCCGCGTCCCGCGCGGACTGGATCCGCCAGCTGCAGACGCACCGCGACGCCTGGTGGGGCTCTTCCGAGGTCCGCGACGCGTCGCCGGAGGGCACGCTCTCGCCCGCCGACGTCGTCCGGGCGCTCCGCGAGGTCGCACCGGACGACACCCTGCTGATCCCCGACGCGGGCAACCCCGGAGTGTGGTCGTTCCTGTGGGAGGTCACCCGGCCCGGCACCTACATCAAGCCGGTCGGCTTCGGGAACATGGGCTTCGCGCTGCCCTCCGCCATCGCCTCGGCGGTCATCGACCCGGAGCGTCCGGTGCTCGCGCTGATCGGGGATGGTTCGATGGGGATGAGTCTCGGGGACCTCGAGACGCTCGCCCGCGTCGGCGGACGGGTGTGCATCGTCGTCCTCAACGACTCCAGCTACGGCAACATCCGGCAGGAGCAGGAGCTGCACTTCAATGGACGCACCATCGGCGTGGACTTCACCACGGTCGACTTCGGCGCCGTCGCCCGCGGCATGGGACTGGACGGCGACGTCGTGAGCGACCTCGCCACCCTCCGCGAGCGCGTCGGCGCGGCCCTGCGGGGCAGTGCGCCCGTCGTCCTCGACGTGCCGCTCGACCGCAGTGAGAACGCCTGGACGCACCACGCGTTCGTCGAGTACGACGCGTCGCAGGCCGCCGAGCTGCAGGAGGTCGGCGAGGAGTGAGCACCGACGGACCAGCCCCGCTCGACGGCGTGCGGGTGCTCGACCTCTCCCGGTTCATCGCCGGCCCCCTCTGCGCGCAGACGCTCGGGGACCTCGGGGCCGAAGTGGTCAAGGTCGAGCGTCCGGACGGCGAGGACTCGCGCCACCACGACCCGTACTACGAGGGCGAGAGCGTCTACACGATGCTCTACAACCGCAACAAGTACGGGGTCACGCTCGACACCCGCCACGAGGACGCCCTGCCCGTGCTCGAGGAGCTCATCACCTGGGCGGACGTGGTCGTCGAGAACTACCGGCCGGGCACCATCGAACGGATGGGCATCGGGTTCGACCGGATGCGCGAGCTGAACCCGGACGTCATCCTGGTCTCCATTTCGGGGTTCGGGCAGACCGGGCCGGACTCGCGCCGGGCGCTCTTCGACGCGATCGCGCAGGCGTCGTCCGGGCTCATGTCCATCACCGGCGACCCGGACGGCGCACCGACCCTCACCGGGACGTACATCGCCGACTACACGACGGCGTTCCAGGCGGCCATCGGCGCCCTCGGTGCGCTCATGCACCGCGAACGCACCGGCGAGGGGCAGCTCGTGGACGTCGCGTCGCTCGACTCGATGTTCTCGACGCTCGGCATCCGCCTCATCTCGCAGCTCATGCTCGGCGAGTCGATGCCGCGGAGCGGGTCCCGCGACCCCCTCACCGCACCGGTCAACGTGTACGAGGCCGCCGACGGCCCCGTGTACGTGCAGGCCGGCACCAACTCGCTGTTCCCGCGGCTCTGCGCGGCGATGGGGCGGGACGACCTCGCCGCCGACCCGGTGAACGCGACCGTGCAGGGCCGGATGGCGAACCAGACGGCCCTCGAGGCCGAGGTCGCCGCGTGGGTGCGCGAACGGACCCGCGCGGACGTCGGCCAGGCGCTCGACCAGGCGGGCGTGCCGTGGTCCGAGGTGGCCTCGGTGGCCGAGGTCGCCGCGTCCCCGCAGATCGCCGCGCGCGAGATGGTCGTCGACGTCGAGCACCCGACGCTCGGCACCCTCCGCGTGCCCGGCTCGCCGATCAAGCTCAGCGCGACGCCGGTCCGGTACCGGAAGGCGCCGCCCACCGTCGGCGAGGACACCGACGACGTGTTCGCCCGCGTACTGGGGATGTCACCGGAACGCATCGACGCGCTCCGACGAGCGGGAGCGATCCGGTGACCGTCGGTCCGGTGCTCGCGGTCGACATCGGCACGTCCTCGGTGCGGGTGGCCGTCGTGACGCCGGACGCCGAGGTCGTCGACGACGTGCGGGCCGCGCGTCCGGGCGACCCCGGCCGCAGCTTCGACGCCGAGGCGATGTGGTCGACCGTCGTCGCGTCGATCGCGGCGCTGACGCCGGCCGCACGGTCCGCGGTGCGCGTCGTCTCGGTCGCGGCGCACCTCGGGACGGTGCTCCTCGACGAGCGGCTCCGCGTCACCGCGCCCGCGCTCGGGTGGTCGGACCGGTCCGGTGTCGGCGCCGTTTCCGAGGCGTTCGGCGACGACCGAGCCGAGCTCCTGCGGCACACCGGCCGCCCTGTCCCGGCCGCGGGTCCGCTCGCCGCGCTCGTCGGGGTCCGTGGCACGCACGGCTCGGCCGCACTCGCGCTCTCGCCGAAGGACTTCGTCGTCGCCCGGCTCACGACCCAGCTCGCCGCCGAGGTCACCACCGACCCGACGAGCGCCGCCTACACCGGCGCGCTCGACGTCGCGTCGGCGACCTGGTCCGCACCCGTCCTCGACCGGCTGGGTGTCGCACCCGACGCCCTCGGGCGGATCGTGCCCGCGACCGCCGTGGTCGGCACCGTCCGCGACGCAGCGGCGCGTGCGACCGGACTGCGCCCCGGCACGCCGGTGGTCTCCGGCGGACCGGACGGCACCGTCGGCCTGACCGCGCTCCTCGCCGGCGCCGCCGAGGGCGAACGTGCCGTCGGCGACGTGGCGGGCACCACCGACGTGGTCGCCGTCCGGACCGCGGACCCGGCCGAGGCACCCCCGACCGCGGTCGTGAACCCGTTCCCGCTCGGCGGGTGGACGATCGGCGGGCCGACCGGCACCACCGGCGGGGCCGTCGCACAGTGGTCCCGGCTGCTCGGGTTCCGCGACACCGCGCACGCCTTCGAGGTGCTCGGCGACGAGGTCGACGCGATCCCGCCGGGCAGCGACGGACTCCGGATCGCCGTCGAGTCGTCCGGCAGCCGCTTCCCGCGCTGGGACGACGCGGTCCGGGGCGGCGTGGCCGGGCTCACCGACCGGCACGGTCGGGCGCACCTGCTCCGTGCCGTGGTGGAGGGCGGCGCACGCGCGGTCCGCGACGCGGTCGACGTCCTGCCCGTACCGTCCGACGCGCCGGTCCTCCTCGCCGGGGGCGCAGCACGGTCGCTGCGCATCGCGGCGATCCGCGCGACGGTGCTCGGCCGACCCGTCCACGCGTGCGACCAACCGGACGTGACCCTCACGGGAGCGGCGCTGATCGGCGCGCTCGCCGACGCCACGACCGGCGAGCGGGCGGCGCTGCTCGAGCGGTTCGCGCGACGGGGGACGGTGGTCGACCCGCAGGGGGCCCGCCCGGCCCGGCTCGGCGTCGCCTGACGGGAGGCGGGGTGCGGGCCCGCACGACCGGCGCGGGTCCGCCCCTCAGCGGGCCGGCGAGACCGGCCCGCTCGAGTCCCGCGGCACCAGCGTCGCCGCGAGCTCCGTGTGCACCGGGGCCGACTGGTCGGCGCCGGTGATCCTGCGGAGGAGGCGCTCGGCCGCCGTGGAGCCGATGGCCTCCCGCGGCTGCTGCACGACGGAGAGCGTCGGCCGCACGAGCGTCGCCCACTCGTGCTCGTCGAACCCGACGAGCGAGACGTCGTCGGGGCATCGGCGTCCGGTCGTCTGGAACGAGCGGAACGCCGCCGCGGACAGGACGTTGTCGGTGGTGAAGACCGCCGTCACGTCGGGGTGTGCGTCGAGGAAGGCGCTGATCGCGCCCTCGGCCCGCTCGGCGGCGTACGGCACGCGGACGTGCAGGTCGTCGTCGATCGGGAGGCCCGTGGCCGCGTGGGCGCGCGCGTACCCGGCGAGCCGGGCGGTCGCCGGCCGCATCGGTTCGTCGCGGGCGGCGAGCGCGAGCGCCGAGGTCGGCGACTCGTCGCTCTCGCTGACGACCGCGATGCGGCGGTGACCGTGACCGAGGAGGTGCGCGGTGGCCTCCTCGGCGCTCGAGACGTTCGAGACCAGCACGGTGTCGGCGCCGCTCTCAGCCAGCGGCCGGTCCACGAGGACGAGCGGGACGCGGTACTCGGTGAGCGCCGCGAAGTTCGCACCGGACTCGAGTGCGGCGGGCGCGGCGATGATCCCGTCGACGCGCCGTTCGGAGAGCACCTTCACCGCGCGTGCCTCGGCGTCGAGGTCTCCGCCGGTGTCGAACAGCAGGACGTCGTAGTCCTCGCGCCGGGCGGCCTGCGACACGCCCTTGAGCATGCCGGAGAAGAACGGGTTGCCGAGGTCGGTGACGATGACGCCGATCGTGCGGGTGGCGCCGTTGATGAGCCCGCGCGCGAGTGCGTTCGGTCGGTACCCGAGGACCCGGGCGGCGTGCTGGACACGTTCCGCGGTCTCCGGCCGGACGGAGGAGTAGTTGCCGAGCGCCCGGCCGGCGGTCGCGGTGGAGACGCCGGCCATGCGGGCCACCGCGTTGAGGTTGGGGGTGCGGTTCCCTTCCGCGGCCATCGGCCCCTCCTTCTCGCGTCGTGGGCCGGGCGGTCGACCCCGCGTCAGCGTATCCCCTCGACGGCGTGGCACCACCGACGTGACGGATTGTTCGAAATGAGGTCTTGTGCTCGTCGCGGAACCGATGAGAAGCTTCTCAAACCGTTCACGAAAAGCTTCTCATGATTGGTCGACATGCCCTCCGTCCTCGTTCAGCCCAAACCGCTCGCCGACGACCTCCTCGACACGCTGCAGCGATCCGTCGACCAGGCCGACGCGCTCCGCCGCTTCGTCGCGGAGCGCATCGACACCGTGCAGCGGGTGTACCTCGTGGGGTGCGGCGGGTCCTTCTACTCAACGTTCCTTCCTCCACGGGGTCATGTACGGCGCGCAGGCCGCACTCGGCGCCCACGAGCAGATGCGCGAGGTGTTCTTCCCCGACGGGCACCTCCTCGAGCAGGGCGAGCGGGTCGTGCAGCACCGGGCCGGACGGACGCTGCAGCGCCTCGCCGACGAGGGCGACGCCTACTACCTCGGTGACTTCGCCCGCGCCTTCGTCGCCGAGAACCGACGCGGCGGGGGCGTCATCGTGCAGGAGGACCTCGACCGCGCCGCGCCGCTGTGGGCCGAGCCGGTCACGGGCCGGTACCGCGGCCTCGACCTCATCGCGTCCGCCCCGCCGGACGACGGCGGGCAGATGCTCGCCGAGGCCCTCGCGATGCTCGACCACGTCGACCTCGGGGCGATGGGCCGACCGACCGAGGACGTGCGGACGCTCGCGCTCCTCGCCGACGTCCACAACGAGGTCTACTACGCGCCCGCCCGGCGCGGGGGACGGTTCGAGAACCCGGAGCACCTGGCGTTCCTCCGGTCGCCGGAGCACGCGGCGGACCGGCTCGCGGTGCTCGGCCGGCCGCCGGCGGTCGTCCCGACGCCGACGCCCGGGACCATCCACGTGTCCGCGGTCGACGGAGCGGGGAACGTCGCGAGCCTCACCCACTCGCACATGGCGTCCGGGTGGGTGAACGGGCTGTTCGCCGAGGGGTTCCAGCTCGCCGGCGGCGGGTCGTTCTTCCAGCGGGGCATGCCGGACCCGGGCGCGAAGGCGGCGGTCCACCTGGCGCCGCACGTGGTGCTCCGCGACGGCAGCCCCGTCCTGGTCGGCGGCTCGCCCTCGGTGTCCCTCGTCGCGAACGTCATCCAGAACGTCGTCAACATCGTCGACTTCGGGATGTCGATCGAGGAGTCCGTCCGGGCGCCCCGCTTCGGCGCCCGACCGCACGACCCGGACCGGGGGTGGGTGCCGGGGGTGGTGCTCGAGGCCGGGTTCGACGAGTCGGTCCGTGCGGCGTACCTCGACCAGGCCCGTGCGCAGCGGCTGTGGGCGTGGGTGGTCTCGCCGTGGTACCCCCTGACCGGCAACTACGAGGGGATCACCATCGACCTCGACGGTGTCGCGGCCGCCAGCGCCGACCCGCGGCGCGTGGGATCGGCCGAAGCGGTGTGAGCGCGGTGACGGACGGGAGGCGCGGTGCGGGCCTGCCACGGGCCTCCCGTCCGCGCGCGGCGCGGCGCTGCGGGGACGCGTGAACGGCGTCGGTCACCGAGCCGGGGTGCGGTCGTCCTCGACGTCGAGCCGTGCGACGACGAGGGCGAGGCCGCGTCGACCGCGCGTCGTCCAGACGGCGACGATCGAGGCGACCGCGAGCGCGAACGCGAGGGACCCGGTGACCGGGATGCCGACGGCGAGCAGCGTCGACCAACCGCCGGAGCCGAGCACCCAGCGCACGACACGCTGGCCGACCCCGGGACGCGGCGTGGGACGGAGGCGGACGACGTGCTCGCCGAGCGTCCGGCCGGAGGCCAGCACGATCACGAGTTGCCCGGCCGGAGCGACGAACGATGCGACCACGAGCAGGACCCCGAGCGTCGCGTCCTGGGCGCTGCGGCCGGCGACGGCCCAGACGAGAGCGGTGCCGACGCTCAGCGTGCCGGACACCACCCAGATCGCCAGGACGTCCGCCAGCATGCTCGCGAACCGTCGCGACGCGGTGACCGGGCGCGGGGTCTCCGCGTCGGAGGCCGTGCCGGAGCCGGCGAGCAGTCCGACCAGCGGAGCGAGCAGGGTTCCCAGCACCGCACCCGTCGTGTTGGCGAGGAGGTCGTCGGCGTCGAACAGACGGTACGCGCACGGGTACAGGAACCAGTCGCCGGTCAGCTGCGTCGTCTCGATGAGCAGCGACGTCACGAAGCCGGCGCCGATCCCGACGAGCAGCCCCCGGACCACGCGGTCCCGGGCGACGGCGTGCCGGGCGAGCGCGCCCAGCGTGACGAACAGCAGCACGTTGAACAGCACCTGCGCCGACGCGGGGTTCGCGAGGAGCGACCGCGGCCCGGTTATCTCGCCTTCCCTGGAGATGTCGGACAGGAACGCGAACGGCCGGAGCTGCGGGGACACCGCGGACCGGCACATCGTGCTGACGTCGTCGGGCAGGGGCAGCAGCGTGTAGGTCACCAGTGCGAGGGCGTAGACGAGCGTGCCGAACGCCACGAGGGAGCGCCGGAAGCCGAGTCGTCCGTGACGGCGGTACTCCCATGCGGCCCAGGGGACGAGGACACCGACGGCGACGACGATCGCGCCGACGAACGCGATGACGCCGGGCAAGATATTTCCCATTTGGATACCTTATCTCAGGGAGGGAGCCATGGACTTCTGCATCGCCCGATCGGCGGACCCTTGATCAACTCGACGTCGGAAGTGGGTGCACCCCGAGGGGGACGCTCCTGCATGGGAGCTCGTGCAGGCTGGTGGACATGTCCGCACACGACCGTCGCCCTGTCCGTCTCGCTTCCGTGGCTGCCGTCGCCGGCGCCGTGGCACTGCTCGCGACCGGCTGCAGCCCCATCCAACAGCAGATCGGTGACGCGTGGGCCGTCACGTACGAAGTCCGCGTGGACCGGCCCGTCGGCGCGGACCTCACGGGTGTCCGGGTGGAGGGCGCCGAGCGGCGGGGAGCGGCCCCGGAGACGCGTGACCTCGGATCCGTCGAGACCGGGACGGCAGCCGACGGCGGGTCGCGGTGGACGCGCGAGTCGGTGGTCCTGGCCGAGCAGCGTGCCTCGGTGCGGGCGACGCCCGAGGAGGGGGCCACGGCGACGTGTCGGATCTTGCTCGACGGCGAGCGCGAGATCGCGACGGAGACGTCGGCGGCGCCCGGCCGGCCGGTGAGGTGCTCCGTGCAGACCCCCGCGTTCGACTGAAAGCCGTCGACACGGGCGCGACGATCCGGCCGACCCTCGCCGGTCGCGGCGTCGACGACCTCGCGGCGGTCAGGCGACCGGACGCAGGGCCAGCAGGTCCCGGCCGTTCCGCACGGTGATCCGCTCCACGTCGGCCTCGTCGAGGGTCGCCGCGAGCCGCGGCAGGAACCGGACCGGCAGGTAGTCGAGGCCGGGGATCCCGCCGTAGGCCCGGTAGCGGCTGGCGCGCGCGACGTCGCCGCCGAGCACGAGCCGCTCCGACCCGGCCGCGGCGACGACCGCCGCGAGGCACGCGAGGATCGCCGAGTCGGGCGCCTCGCGGTGCCGGGCCATGCCGTCGTACCCGAGGTACGCACCGCGCTCGACGAGCGACGCGTGCAGGCCCGGGTCGAGGTTGCGGTCGACGTGGGCGAGGACGACGCGGTCGGCCGGGACGCCCTGTGCGCTGAGGAGGTCGAGGACCTCGTGGGTGGCCGAGCCGTGGTCGAGGTGGACCATCACGGCGCAGCCGGTGTCGCGTGCGGTCGCCGCCGCGGCGTGCAGGGTGCGGTGCTCGAAGGAGCCGATCGACCAGTACCGCACCCCCGCCTTCACGAGCCCGGCGCGGACGGGGGCGCCGGACGGGTCCGCGACCGGGGCCCCCGCGTCGTCGCGGAACCCGGTGGTCACGTCGGCGGTGAACCGCGCGGCGAGCGCCTCGGTGTCCAGCTGCGTGAGCGGGTGCCCCTCCGGGTAGTGGCCGCCGTGGTGCGCCCCGGTGGTGTGGACGACGGTCAGACCCGTCCGCGCGCTGATGCGCGCGACCCCGGCGGGGTCGGCACCGAGCCCGGTCGGGGTCGCCTCGACCATCCAGTCGATGCCGGCCGTGTGGAGGGACGCGGCCTCGTCGCCGGAGCGGGTCTCGTCGTCGAGCTCGTCGCCGGCGAGCAGGGGGGAGACCTGGAAGAGGTGCTCGTGGTAGTCGAACGCGCCGAGCGCGTCGACCGGGCGGTCGCCGGTCACGGTCCGGATCATGCGGAGAGGCATGTTGGCAAAACTACACAGACTGGAGGCTCGGGGCGGCGAGGAGCGCCGCCTCTCGCGTTCAGGGGGCTGGTCATGTAGTTTGACTACATGACTCGAGGAGGAGTGCATGGTGCACGCACAGCAGAGCGTTGATCATCCGACGCTGTTGACCATCGGCGTCGACGGGGACCTCGCCGGTGCGACCCGCCGCTACGAGAAGACCATCGGCGAGATGGCGGGGGTCTACCGCGACGCCGACGCCTGGCAGGCCGAGGTCGACCGGCTCGGCGCCGACACCGTCGTGTACTCGGTCAACGAGCAGAAGTACCAGGACGGCAGCGGCGCGCTCATCGTCGGGACCAGCACCGTCCTGCCGGGGCGGGTCGGGCAGGAGTTCGCCGTCACCCGCGGGCACCTGCACGCGCAGGCGGACCGTGCCGAGCTCTACCACTGCCTGTCCGGGCGGGGTGTGATGCTCCTCGAGACCGTCGACGGCATGACCGAGGCGATCGAGCTCACCCCCGGCCGGGCCGTCAACGTGCCGGGGCACTGGGCGCACCGCAGCGTGAACGTGGGGGACGAGCCCTTCGTCACGCTGTTCTGCTACGCGGCGGACGCGGGCCAGGACTACGGGATCATCCAGGACGCCGGCGGCATGAAGTCGCTCGTCGTGGTCGGCGCGGGCGACGGCTGGCGGACCACCCCGAACCCCGACCACGTCGGCTACCGGACGGGGGCCGTCGCATGAGCGCCGGCACCCGCGAGGACCGCACCTTCACGGCGGCGACGCTCGAGCCGGCGACGACCCGGACGTTCTACTTCATCGGCGTGACGACCGGCAGCTCCTCGATCCGCCGGGTGTTCCCGCTGTGGGCCGAGGAGCTCGGGCTCGGCGACGTGGTGCTCGTCGGCATCGACCTGCCCCTGCACGCGCCCGCCGACGACTACCGGACGGTGGTCGAGTTCATCAAGCACGACCCGCTGAGCCTCGGCGCGCTCGTCACCACGCACAAGCTCGACCTGTTCCGCGCCGCCGGCGACCTGTTCGACGACGTCGACCCGCTCGCCCGCCTGATGCACGAGGTGAGCTCGATCTCGAAGCGCGACGGCCGCCTGGTCGCCCACGCCAAGGACCCGATCTCGTCGGGACTCGCCCTGGACGCGTTCGTCCCGGCGGGGCACTTCGCCGCGACCGGCGCCGACCTCGTCGTCTTCGGCGCCGGCGGCTCCGCGATCGCGATCGACTGGTACCTCACCCGGCCCGAGCGCGGCGCCGACCGGCCGCGACGGGTCGTCGTCACGAACCGGAGCCAGCCGCGACTCGACGCGCTGCGCGCCGTGCACGACGAGTCCGGCGCCGACACCGAGCTCGTCACCGCGGTCGCCGACGAGGCGACGGTGAACGACGGCTTCGTCGCCGCGGCCCCTCCTGGGAGCGTCGTGATCAACGCCACCGGACTCGGCAAGGACGCCCCGGGGTCCCCGATCACCGACGGGGCGACCTTCCCGCACGGCGCGCTCGTCTGGGACCTCAACTACCGCGGGTCGCTGGTCTTCCTCGACCAGGCCCGGGCCCAGGAGGCCGACGGCGGGCTGCACGTCGAGGACGGCTGGGTGTACTTCGTGCACGGCTGGACGCAGGTGATCGCCGAGGTCTTCGACGTCGACATCCCGACCAGCGGCGCCGGCTTCGAGCGGCTCTCCGACCTCGCCGCCTCGACGAGGAGCTGACGTGCGCGTGCTCGTGACCCCGCGTTCGATGACGCGGACCCCGCCCGCCGAGCTCCCCGAGCTCGCCCCGCTCGTAGACCGGGGGTGGGAGATCGTCTCCGGTCCGGCCGGCGAGTCGCCCGACGAGGACCAGCTGTGCGCGCTCGTCCCCGGCGTCGACGGCTGGATCGCCGGCGTCGAACGGATCAGCGCCCGCGTGCTCGAGCACGCCGACGCCCTCCGCGTGATCAGCCGCAACGGCGTGGGCGCGGACGCCGTCGACACGGACGCCGCCGCCAGCAGGGGCATCCGGGTCGTCCTGGCCCGCGGCGCGAACGCGCAGGGCGTCGCGGAACTCGCCGTGGCCCACGTGCTCAACGCGCTGCGCGGCCTCGGCGACGCGAGCACGGCCATGCACGACGGGCGGTGGGAGCGCCGGCTCGGACGCGAGGTCCCCGACCTCCGCATCGGCGTGCTCGGCTTCGGCGCCATCGGACGGATCGTCGCCGGCACCTTCGCGGCGATGGGCGCGGACGTCGTCGCCCACGACCCGTTCGTCGCGGTCGAGGGCGTCCGCTCCGGCTCGGCGGAGGAGGTGTTCGCCGACGCCGACGTCGTCAGCCTGCACGTCCCGCCGGCGCCGGACGGGAGCCCGGTCGTCACGGCGGACCGGCTCGCGCGCATGCGCAGGGGCGGGATCCTCGTGAACACGGCGCGCGCCGCCCTGGTCGACCAGGACGCCGTGCTCGCCGCCCTCGAGAGCGGGGCGCTCGACGGGTACGCCGTGGACGCGTTCGACCAGGAGCCCCCGGTGCTCACGCCGCTGCTCCGGCACCCCCGCACGGTGATGACCCCGCACCTCGGCGGCTACACCGCGGCGAGCACCCGCCGTGCGTCGGCGCTCGCCGTGGCCAACCTCGTGGATAGCCTGGAGCACTGATCCCGGCGCGCCGATCCTGGCGGACCGAGCCGGACCGAGCACGAGGAGCGGGCATGGCGGTCGAGCACACCCCCACGCTGATGGAGCGTCTGACCGAGGCCAGGGGGAGCCTGCGCGCGTCGGAGCGGAAGGTCGCGCAGCTCGTCGCCGACAACCCGGCCTTCGTGATGAACGGGACGATGGCCGCGGTCGCCGAGGCGGCGGGGGTGAGCGAGCCGACCGTGATGCGGTTCTGCACCGGCCTGGGCTACTCCGGGTTCCAGCAGTTCAAGATCGTCCTCGCGCAGAGCCTGGCGCTCGGGATCCCCGCGACCCTGTCCGGCATCGACCGCGACGACACCGTCCCGGACATCGCCACGAAGGTGTTCGACCACACGATCAGCTCGCTCGACCGGGTACGCCGCTTCCTCGACCAGAGCCGGGTCGAGGAAGCGGTCGACGCCATCCTCGCTGCGACGTCGATGGACCTGGTCGGGCTCGGCGCCTCGGCGCTGATCGCGCTCGACGCGGAGCAGAAGGCGCCGCTGTTCGGCATCCCCTGCTCGGCGCCGACCGACCCGCACCAGCAGTACATGGCGGCGACGATGGCGCGCCCGGGCACCGTGACCCTGGTCATCTCGAACATCGGCCGGACGCAGTCCGTGAACGAGGTCGCCCGGATGGCGCGCGCGAACGGCGCCACGGTCATCGCGATCTCCGGCGACGAGACGCCGGTCCTCGAGCACGCCGACATCCCGCTCGTCGTGAAGACGATCGAGGACACCGACACGTTCACCCCGACCGTGAGCCGACTCGCGGGCCTGGTCGTCATCGACGTGCTCGCGACGGCGGTGGCCCTGCGGCGGGGAGCGGAGCACCTCGAGCGGCTGTCCGCCATGAAGGAGGGGCTGGCGCGGTTCCGCCGCGCCGGCGAGTAGCGCCACTACCGGAACCGGCCATCTCGACCCGGTGAGCCGCGCGTATCGCGCGTTTCGGGCCTCCAGGCTGTAGTCTGACTACACAACCGATGGAGGTGGCTGCAGTGACGCAGGAACGAACGACGGCTCCGGCACTGGCCCCGGCACTCGACCGGGCGCTCGCCGCGGGGATCGTCCCGGTGGTCGTGATCGACGGCGAGGCGGACGCGGAGCGGCTGGGGGCGGCGCTCGTCGAGGGCGGCCTGCCGGTCGCCGAGGTGACCCTGCGCACGCCGGGCGCACTGGCCGCGATCCGGCGACTGGCCGAGGAGCCGGCGCTCAGCGTGGGGGCCGGGACGGTCCTCGACGAGGCGCAGTACGAGGCGGCGGTCGCCGCCGGGGCGACCTACGTCGTGTCACCGGGGAGCAGCACCGCGGTCCTCCGGGCCGCCGAGCGCACCGGTGTCCCGCTCCTGCCCGGGGCGGTGACCGCGACCGAGGTCATCCACGCGCGCGACGCGGGGTACCGCCTCCTCAAGTTCTTCCCGGCCGAGGCGAGCGGCGGCGCGGCCGCGCTCGGTTCCTTCGCGAGCCCGTTCTCCGACGTCCGGTTCGTGCCGACGGGCGGGGTCAGCCCCGCGAACGTCGGCGACTACCTGCGGCTGGCCAACGTCCCGGCCGTCGGCGGCAGCTGGATGGTGCCCCCGGCCCTCCTGGCGGACCCGGACGGCGAGCCGCGGTTGCGGGCGCTGATCCGTGACGCCGTCGCAACGGTGCAGGCCGTCCGCCAGGCCTGATCCTGTAGCCGCGCTACCGAAATCAGCCTCATACAGGCCGGATAGTTGCACACAACCCCTGCTACCCGTACGCTCTCGTAGTATCACTACATGGCGACCTCGCGGGTCGTCGCCGGGCAGGAGCCCGATCGTGTCGAAGGAGCCACACACCATGAGCCGTGCCAGCGTGCAGCGCCGCAGAGCGGACGCGAGCCATGACTGAGGAACGACGTGTCGCGTTCTCCGTGGACGGTGTGTCGAAGACCTACCCCGGTGTCCGTGCCCTGCAGGACGTGACCCTCGACGGGTACGCGGGCGAGGTGCTCGCCATCTGCGGCGCGAACGGCGCCGGCAAGTCCACCCTCTCGAAGATCCTCGCCGGGCAGGAGCCCGCGACGCAGGGCGAGGTGCGCATCGCCGGGTTCGACCGTCCGCTCCGCAGCCCCGCCGACGCGGAGGAGGCCGGCGTCCTGCTCATGCACCAGGAGCCGATGATCATCGACGACTTCTCGGTCGGCGAGAACGTCTGGCTGCGCGACCTCAGCGCGGCCGGCGGCACCAAGCCGTGGGGCCTCGTGCCCAGGTCGCGGCGCGAGGCCACCGAGACGGCGCTGCAGGCCGTCGGACTGCGCGGGCTCCGCGTCGACCGCCCCGCTGCCGACCTCGGCCCGGGGCTGCGCCAGATGCTCGCCCTCAGCCGCACCCAGGTCACGGACCACAGGGTGCTGCTGCTCGACGAGACCACCGCGTCGACGACCGAGGACCACTTCCAGGACGTCCTCCAGCTCGTCGAGCGGGAGCGCGCGGCCGGTGTCGCCGTCATCTTCGTCTCGCACCGGATGGACGAGGTCTTCGCCATGTCCGACCGGATCGCGGTGCTCCGGAACGGCACGCTCATCGACGTGGTCCGGACCGCCGAGACCACGCCGGACGAGGTCATGACGCTGATGATCGGCAAGGCCGTGCGCGGCCTCGAGCCGCCGGAGCCCCTCGCCACCGGGGCGGCGCCGCTGCTCACCGTGCGCGGACTCGCCTCCGGTTCGGCCCGGGACGTCGACCTCGACGTCCGACGCGGCGAGATCGTCGGCCTGTACGGACTCGTCGGCAGCGGACGCAGCTCGATCGCCCGGTCGATCTCCGGCAACCAGTCCCGCGACGCGGGTGCGGTGACGCTCGACGGCCGCGCCATCGACGCCGCCTCGCCGCGGGACGGCATCCGCGCCGGCATCGCCTACCTCACCGAGGACCGCCGCCGCGAGGGCTTCGTCGGCGACTTCACCAACGGCGAGAACATGACGCTCGCCTCGCAGGGGAAGTACGCCAGGGCCGGGATCCTCCGGCGCGACGCCGAGCGCCGGCGGGTGGGCGAACTCATCACCCGGTTCCAGGTCAAGGGCGGCCCGGACACCCACACGCGCACGCTCTCCGGCGGCAACCAGCAGAAGGTCATCATCGCCAAGTGGCTGGAGACCGCCCCCGAGCTCGTCATCCTCGACGAGCCCACCAAGGGCATCGACGTCGGTGCCCGACTCAACATCTACGAGATCGTCCGCGAGCTCGCCGCGCAGGGCAAGGGGGTGCTGGTCGTCACGAGCGAGGCCGAGGAGGCGCTCACGCTGTGCAACCGGGTCCTCGCGCTCAAGGAGGGCCGCATCGTCGGCGAGTTCACCTCCGCAGACGCCTCGACGGACGACCTGATCCGCGCATCCCTCGGAGGAGCAGCAGCATGAGCCAGCAGACCGCGAACGTGCCCACCGTGAGCACGCCCGTCCTCGACCGGTCGGACAACCGGGTGCTGACCTGGGCCAAGCAGCAGTACCCGCTCTACATCCTCGTGGTGCTGCTCGTCATCGCCGGGTTCTCGACCGACGCCTTCTTCACGACGCGGAACCTGACGAACCTCGTCCTCCAGGTCTCCGTGATCGGCATCGTCACCCTCGCCGAGTTCCTCATCGTCCTCACCGGCGGCATCGACATCAGCGTCGGATCGGCGGTCGGCCTCGCCGGCGTGCTCTCCGCCGGCATGTTCGGCGGTACGAACGTCCTCGTCGCGATCGTCGTCGCGGTCGTGGTCGGCGCGCTCATCGGCCTCGTCAACGGGTACCTGGTCGCCTTCCGGGGCCTCGAGGCGTTCATCGTCACGCTCGGCATGCTGTCCCTCGCCCGCGGGCTCGTCTACGCCTACACCGAGGGCGTCCCGGTCACCCCGCAGGCCGACGACTTCCGCGGGATCGCCACCGCCACCGTCGCCGGCGTCCCGGTCATCGGCATCATCTGGATCGCCATCGCCGTCGGGATGTGGTTCCTCGTCAAGCGCACCGTGTTCGGCCGCCGCGTCTACGCCGTCGGCAGCAACAAGGACGCCGCGCGGGCCTCCGGCGTCCCGGTCCGGGCCACGCTGCTCGGCGTGTACGTCCTCGCCGGGGTGCTCGTCGGTTTCGCCGGGTTCCTCCTCGCCTCCCGCGTCGGCGTCGGCACGCCGACCGCCGGCAACCTCTACGAGCTCAACGCCATCGCCGGCGTCGTCATCGGCGGCACGAGCCTGCGCGGCGGCCGGGGCCGGGTGTTCGGCGCCGTCATCGGCACGCTCATCTTCGGCGTGATCTCGAACCTGCTCGTCCTCCTCAACGTCTCGACGTACCTGCAGGACGCCTTCAGCGGCGCCCTCGTCCTCGTCGCGATCACCCTCACCACCTTCCAGCTGCGGAAGCGCCGCCAGGCGACGCTCCGCTGACGAACCGCCCACGAACCCCCGATCACCAAGGAACGAGTCAATGAAGACGATCCACAAGCGCGGCCTCGGCGTCCTCGCCGCCGCCGCGACCATCGCCCTCCTCGCCGGCTGCGGGTCCACCACCGAGACCACCGGCTCCGGCGAGACCGACGGCAAGCCGGTGGAGGAGCTCACCATCGGGTTCCTCGAGCGGCAGCTCGACGCCCCCTACTACACGGCGATGCAGGAGCAGGCGAAGGCCATCGCGAAGAAGCAGGGCTTCAAGCTCCTCGTGCAGAACGCCGGCGGCGACCCGGTGACGCAGCTCAACCAGGCCCAGACCATGCTCTCGCAGGGCGCCGACGTCATCGTCGCCGACGTCCTGTCCCCGAGCACCGAGAAGGACCAGTTCGAGCAGATCGCCGACCAGGTGCCCGTCGTGTTCATGGACACCGGCATCCCCGGCGTCGGGGTCACCTCCGTCACCTCGGACAACGTCAAGAGCGGTCAGATGTCCGGCCAGCTCGCCGCGGAGCGGTTCGACGAGGGCAGCACCATCAAGGTCGGCGTGCTCAACGGCGGACCGAACGACGAGGTCGTCGGCCCCGAGCGCCAGAAGGGCTTCCTGCAGGGCCTCGAGGACGGCGGCGTGAAGTACGACATCGTCGCCGAGACCAGCGCCGTCTACGCGCAGGACAAGGCGGTCCCCGCCACCGAGTCGATGCTCGCCGCGCACCCCGACCTCGACCTCATCCTCGGCCTCAACGACTCGATGGCCCTCGGCGCGCTGACCGTCCTGCAGGACCAGGACAACACCGAGACGCTCGTCGCGGCCTCGGCGGACGGGCAGAAGGAGGCGTTCGCGCAGATCGGGAAGGGCTGCGACGCGCAGTACGTGTCGACGGGCCTCAACTCGCCCGAGCTCGCCACGCAGCGCGCATTCGAGATCGCGACCTCGATCGGCTCCGGTGAGACGAAGGCGTCGTCCTACGACGACAACGAGTACACGAAGGCCGCCGGCATCGGGTGCGAGAACGTCGACGACTACTACGACCCGGACAGCATCTTCTGATCCCCGCGCCCGCGCCGGGAGCCGTGACGAGCGGCTCCCGGCGCACCGGCCTCCCGGCGCCCCGGCGCCACCCCGACGAAAGGAACCACCCCGTGTCCCGACACCAGGGCAAGCGGATCGCCGTCACCGGAGCAGCCGGCGGCATCGGCCAGGCGATCGTCGCCCGTCTCGCCGACGAGGGCGCCGACGTCGTCGCGCTCGACCGACGCACCCCGGAGGCGCTCCCCGAGCGGGCGGTCGGCGTCGAGCTCGACCTCACCTCGCCGGACGCCGTCGCCGAGGTCGTGCGGGACCTGTACGCCTCGGACGACCGGCCCGTGCACCTCGTGAACAGCGCCGGCATCGTCGAGGACGACGTCCCCGCCGTCGACATGCCGATCGAGCAGTGGGACGCGGTGCTCGGCGTCAACCTCCGCGGCACCTTCATCACCTGCCAGGCCTTCGGCCGCGAGCTCATCGCCCGGGGCGGCGGTGCGATCGTGAACATCGCCTCCATGTCCGGGAACGCCGTCGTCAACGCACCCCAGCGCCAGGCCGCCTACAACACGTCGAAGGCCGGTGTCTCGGCGCTGACCCGCTCCCTCGCGGTCGAGTGGGCGCCCCTCGGCGTGCGCATCAACGCGCTCTCGCCCGGGTACGTCGGCACACCGCTCAACGCGCTCAAGGAGCACATGCACGAGACGTGGAAGGAGGGCGTCGTGACCCGGCGCTTCGCCACGCCGGAGGAGGTCGCCGCCTCGGTCGCGTTCCTCCTGAGCGACGAGGCGGACTACTACGTCGGCGCCGAGCTGCTCATGGACGGCGGCTACTCGCTCCGCTGAGCGACACGACGTCCCCCCCACCCACCAGTACGACGGAGTACCCGTGATCCTCTCCCACGACCTCGGCACGACCGGGGACAAAGCCACCCTCGTCGACCGGGACGGCGGTGTCGTCGCCGCCGTCACCGTCGGCTACCCGGCGTCCTTCGGGGCCGGCGGCCGCGCCGAGCAGGACCCGACCGACTGGTGGACCGCCGTCGCCGACGCGACCCAGCGCCTCCTGGTCGAGAGCGCCGTCGCACCCGGCGACGTCGACGTCGTGTCGTTCTCCGGCCAGATGATGGGCGTCGTCCCGGTGGACGGCGCGGGGGAGCCGGTCCGACCCGCGATCATCTGGGCCGACACGCGGTCCGGCGCGCAGGTGCGGGACATCGCCCGGTCCGTGTCGGTCGAGCGCTGCTACGCCATCACCGGGCACCGTCTCAACCCGACCTACTCGCTGTCGAAGGTGGCCTGGCTGCGCGACACCGAACCCGGCGCGTTCGCGCGCACCCGACGCGTGCTGCAGGCGAAGGACTGGGTCGCGTTCCGGCTCACCGGGCGCATGGTCACCGACCCGTCGGACGCCTCGGGCACCAACGCCTACGACCAGCGCTCCGGCGACTGGTCCGACGAACTGCTCGACGCCGCCGGGCTGCGCCGCGACCTGTTCCCGGAGATCGTGCCGTCGACGACCGTGATCGGGACCGTCACCACCGCGGCCGCGCTCGAGACCGGGCTGCTGGCCGGCACCCCGGTCGTCATCGGCGGCGGCGACGGCCCCACCGCCGCCCTCGGCGCCGGCATCGTCTCGGCGGCCGACGGCGCGTACGCCTACCTCGGGTCGTCCTCGTGGGTGTCGGTGAGCGCCGACCAGCCGCTGCACGACCCCGCCATGCGGTCGATGACGTTCAACCACGTCGTCCCCGGGGCGTACGTGCCGACCGCGACGATGCAGGCCGGGGGTGCGTCGCTGTCCTGGATCGCGGACGTCCTCGCCCCCCGCCGCGAGGACCGGTACCGCACCCTGCTGGCCGCGGCGGCGGGGGCGCGAGCTGCCGACGACGGCCTGTACTTCCTGCCCTACCTGCTCGGCGAGCGCTCGCCGTACTGGAACCCGGCGGCCCGCGCGGCGTTCGTCGGCCTGCACATCGACCACGGCCCGGCGAACCTGACCCGTGCGGTCCTCGAGGGGGTCGCGTTCAACCTCGCCACCGGCCTCCGGGCCTTCACCGAGAACGGCGTGACCGTCGACGCCGTCTCCGCGATCGGCGGCGCCGCGAACTCCGGCCTGCTGCTCGACGTGTTCGCCGACGTGTGGGACGTCCCCGTGGTCGCCCGCAGCCTCGTCGACGAGGCGAACTCGCTCGGTGCGGCGGTCGTCGGCGGCGTGGGCGTGGGCATCTTCGAGGACTTCGACGTGGCACGGCACCTGTCGAGCCTGGGCGACCGGCACGAGCCGGACCCGGCGCGGCACCGGGAGCTCGAGACCGCCTACGAGACCTTCGTCGACCTGTACGAGCGGCTGGAGCCGGTGTTCGAGCGCACCGCGGAGCGGCTGGCGGCGACGGGGGCGGGAGCGTCCGAGCTGGTCGCCTGACGCCGGCGCGTGGCGAGGACGGGAGGCGCGGTGCGGGTCCGCACCACGCCTCCCGTCCGTCAGCGGCCCGTTCCCGGCCCGTCCGGTCACGATCCGGTAACACCGTTTTGCGTCAACGCGTTTGACGCTCCTACCGTCACATCAATCGATTGACGAACCGCGTCGATCGATCGACGCGAAGGGGCGACCATGCTGACGATGAAGGACATCGCGACCCAGGTGGGCGTGTCTGTGTCGTCGGTCTCCCTGGTCCTGAACGGGCGGGACGCCGGTCGGGTGAACCAGACGGTCGCCGGTCGCATCCGCGAGCTGGCGGACACCTTCGGCTACGTGCCGAACCAGCTCGCCCGGTCCCTCAAGTCGAAGCAGACGCAGACCATCGGGCTGGTGTCCGACCGGGTCGCCACCGTGCCGTTCTCGAGCGCGATGCTCGCCGGCGCCCAGGAGGCGGCCTGGCGGCACGGCTACGTGCTCATGCTCGTCGACACCGGCGGCAACGAGGACCTGCAGACCCCGGCGGTGCAGTCGCTGCTGCAGCGCAACGTCGACGGGCTCGTCGTCGCCGCGACGTTCCACCGCGAGCTCGCGGTGCCGCAGGTCCCGTCCACGACCCCGGTCGTGGTGCTCGACGGTCGTCCCGACGACGCCGGGCCCGGCGCGGACTTCGTCGTGCCGGACGAGGAGCGCGGCGCCTTCGACGCGGTGACCCACCTCGTCGAGGCCGGGCACCGGCGCATCGCGTTCTGCACCGTCAGCGCCTACCCGGTGGCGGACGCGCTGCGCACCCAGGGCTACCTGCGCGCACTGGCAGCGGCGGGCCTCCCGGCGGACCCGACGTTGCTCGTGACCGCTGCCGACGCGGCGACCGCCGACGGGATCGCGCCGGCGCGCGCCCTGCTCGACCGTCCCGCGGCGGAGCGGCCGACCGCCGTGTTCTGCTTCGGCGACCAGATCGCGATGGGCTTCTACCAGGTCGCACGGAACCTCGGCCTGTCGATCCCCGACGACCTGTCCGTCGTCGGGTTCGACAACCAGGAGTTCGTCGCCGGGGCACTCGACCCCGGTCTGACCACCGTCCAGCTGCCCCACCGGGCGATGGGCGACTGGGCGGTCGAACGCGTCCTCTCCTACATCGAGGGCGCGACGGAACGGGGAGCCGATCCCGTCGGCCTCCGCATGCACTGCCCGCTCGTGGTGCGCGGCTCGGTCGCACCACCGCGCGATCCGCCCTGATCCCGGATCGAGCGCCACCCCTCCCCACCTCACCCGAACGCGACGCGCACGGCACGTCGCGGTGGTCGAGTGCGCCCGCGCGCCCCCGGCCACCACCTCAGCAAAGGAGCTGCACCATGCACCGCACCACACGACGACGGACCCTGCGGACCGCCGCCATCGCCACGATCGCGCTCGCCGCCGCCGCCCTGACCGGCTGCAGCGCATCCGGATCCGGCTCGGACGGCGAGACCTTCACGATCATGCAGTACGAGGACAAGACCACCGCGCAGGGCCAGGGCTGGCAGCTGGCGCTGGAGATCTTCAAGAAGGAGCACCCGGACGTCGACGTGAAGTTCCAGACCACGAGCTTCGACGGGTTCCGGAAGAACGCCAAGCTCGTCCTCGGCGGCAACAAGGTGCCCGACGTCGTCGAGTTCAACAAGGGCAACGCCGACGGCGGCCAGCTCGCCAGCCAGGGCCTGCTCGAGGACCTCGACGACGCGGTCGAGGAGCACGGCTGGGACGAGAAGGTCACCGGGTCGATGCAGTCGTTCGCGAAGTACGACGAGCAGGGCAAGGCAGGCAGCGGCGACTGGTACGGCGTCCCGAACGTCGGCGAGTACGTCACCTTCTACTACAACAAGACCAAGTTCCAGGAGGCCGGCATCACGGCCGAGCCGGAGACGATGGACGAGTTCGTCGCCGCGATGGAGAAGCTCAAGGCCGCCGGCACCACCCCGATCTCGTCGTCCGCGGCGGTGAACCAGGGCTTCAACCAGATGTGGATCTGGTACTCGCTCGTCTCCGCCGCGGCGGACCGGGAGGACATCGACGACTTCATGTTCCTGAAGGGCAAGGTCGACTTCTCGAAGGACCCGTGGAAGACGGGGACCCGGCAGTTCCAGGACTGGATCGACCAGGGCTACGTCGGCGAGGACCTCGGCGGCCTGAACTTCGAGCAGGCCAACGTGAACTTCCTCAGCGGCAAGACCGGCATGCTCATCTGGAACAACGGCGTCTTCGCCCGGGTGAAGGACCAGGCGTCGTTCGAGTGGGGATCGTTCACCCTGCCGGGCGCGAACATGACGATGGGGTCGTCCGGCCACCTCTGGGGCGTCCCGGCGAAGGCCGCGAACAAGGAACTCGCCTACGACTGGATCGACACCACCCTCAGCCCGGAGGTCCAGAACAAGATCGGCGAACTCGGCGGACTGCCGCTCGCGGGCGACACCGCGACGATCCCGGACCCGGTGACGAAGGCCTACACGGAGCGGTTCGACGAGGTCGTCGAGGACGACACGCTGACCTTCTACCCGGACTACCCGGTGCCCGGCTTCCTCGACTTCATCCAGAACAACATGTCGGCGATGTCGAACGGCAACGAGATGGCCGACGAGTACCTGTCCAAGCTGCAGTCCTTCTACGACGACGGCAAGAAGACCGTCGACCAGGGCTGACCGACCCGTTCCGGGCGGGCGCCGGACCGGCGCCCGCCCCCGTCAGGAGATCGTCATGACGACACTCGCGCTCCGCCGCGGCCGCACCCGGCAGCACTCGTACTGGTGGTACCTCGTGCCGATGATCATCGGCACCCTCGCCATCGTGCTCGTCCCGTTCGGGATGAACGTCTGGTACAGCCTCTTCCAGTGGAAGGGCGGGCTCGCCCCGATGCGTTGGTACGGCCTCGGCAACTACGTCGACCTGCTCGCCGACGCCCAGTTCTGGCAGGCGTTCGGCAACTCGGTCTTCATGATCGTCGGCATCGTCGTGGTGCCGACCCTCATCGGGCTCGTGCTCGCCGCCATGCTCTTCGACCACCTCGGCCGGGAGTTCGGCCCGCGGGTCGCGGCGACGCTCCGCGCGATGTACTACCTGCCGCAGATCCTGCCGATCGCGGTCGCCGGCTTCGTCTGGAGCTGGGTCCTCGCGACGCAGAACGGCCTGCTCAACAGCGTCCTCGCCGCGTTCGGGAACACCAGCCCGCCGGACTGGCTCGGCAACCCGGACATCGCGATCCTCGCCGTGATGCTCGTCCTCGTCTGGCTGCAGATCGGGTACCCGGTCGTCGTCTTCATGGCGGCCCTGCAGCGGGTCGACCCCGAGCTGTACGAGGCGGCGTCGCTCGACGGGGCCGGCTGGTGGCGCCGCTTCACCGCGATCACGCTCCCGCAGATCCGCCCCGAGGTGTTCGTCGTCGTGATCACCGCGACCGTCGGCGCGCTCAAGGTGTTCGCGCCGATCCTCATCCTCACCGGCGGCGGCCCGGAGGGGTCCACCGTCGTGCCCTCGTACTACTCGTACCGGAACTTCTTCGAACTGTCGAAGGTCGGCTACGGGTCCGCCATCGCGACGGTCATGTCGATCGTCATCTTCGTCATCGCGGGCGTGCTCATGTGGCTGCAGCGTCGCGACGCGGAGGGGAAGGACGCCTGATGAGCGCCGTACTGTCCACGACCCCCGAGACCACCACGCCGGACACCGCGCGTCCGGGGCGGCCCGACGGCCGGCACGGCCCGCGACGCCGGAAGCGCGGCGTCACCCGCTGGATCGTGCTCGCCGTCGCGGTCGCCTTCGCCCTGCTCATGCTGGCGCCGCTGCTGCTCCTGGTCCTCAACGCGTTCAAGTCCGGCGCGGACTACTCCGCGCACGGCCCGCTGTCGCTGCCGGAACGGTTCAGCACCGAGGCCTTCCAGCAGTACCTGTCGCTCGTCGACTACCCGCGGGCGCTCGTGAACTCGGTCGTCATCTCCGGCCTCGTCGCGGTCCTCGGCACGGCGCTCGCCCTCGTGACGAGCTACGGCATCGGCATCGGGCGGATCCGCGGCCGGACCTGGATCCTCGCGGTGTTCCTGCTCGCCACGATGCTCCCGCAGGAGTCCCTCATCTACCCGCTGTTCTACGGCGCGCAGGCGACGGGCACCTTCAACACGGTCTGGAGCGTGGTGATCGTCTTCACCGTGCTGCAGGCGGCGTTCGGCACGTACCTGCTGTCGAGCGTGATGAGCACCATCCCGCAGTCGCTGCTCGAGGCCGCGGCGCTGGACGGCGCCGGGCGCTTCCGGATCCTCTGGTCCGTGGTGTTCCCGGTGCTCCGGCCGACGCTGTCCGTCCTGGTCGTGTTCTTCTTCGTCTGGACGTGGAACGAGTTCTACATCCCCCTCGTCCTGCTCACCGACCAGTCCGCGCAGACCGTGCCGATCGCGCTCGCGACGCTGCAGGGGCAGAACAGCATCAACCTCACCGCGCTGAACGCCGGGTCGCTGCTGTCGCTGCTGCCGACCCTCGTGTTCTTCCTCGTCTTCCAGCGCACCCTCAGCCGCGGCGTCACCGTCGGCGCCGTCAAGTGACGCCGGGCGACCCGACCCATCGACCATCCACCACGCACCCCGGAGGCTCCATGCTCCCCGCCCTGTCCGAACTCGCACCCCCGCCCGGCGTGCGCTCCCGCTCGATCAACGCCGAGAACCCGACCGGGGCGTTCGGCCGCGCCGCGTCGGCGTCGTCCGACCTCGGCCCGGGCCGCAAGGGCAGCGCGTGGAGCGCCCTGCCGGCCGGCGGCACCCTCGACCTGGTCGACATCGACGGCCCCGGCGTGATCCGGCACATCTGGATCACCGTCACCGACTCGACCGAGGCCGGCCCGTTCGTCCTCCGCGACCTGGTGCTGCGGGCATGGTGGGACCACGAGGACACCCCGAGCGTCGAGGTCCCCCTCGGCGACTTCTTCTGCAACGGCTTCGCCACCCGCGCCCTCGTGACCTCGGAGCCCATCACGGTCGCCCCCACCGGCGGGATGAACAGCACCATCCCGATGCCGTTCCGGGAGCACGCCCGGCTGTCGCTGACGAGCGAGCACGGCGCCGACCTCTCGCACGTGTTCTTCCAGGTCGACCTGACCACCGGCGACGACGTCCCCGCCGACACCCCCACCTTCCACGCGCAGTGGCGGCGGTCGAACGGCACCACGGCGCTCGGCGAGGACCACGTCATCCTCGACGGCGTCCGCGGGCGGGGCCGCTACCTGGGCACCTACGTCGCGCTTGCCTCGCTCAGCCGCTTCTGGTGGGGCGAGGGCGAGGTGAAGTTCTTCGTGGACGGCGATGACGAGCTCCCGTCGCTGTGCAGCACCGGCCTCGAGGACTACGCCGGCGGAGCGTGGGCCTTCCAGGACGAGCTGCGGGCGCACCCCGAACCGGTGCCGCTGACCTTCAGCGCACCGTACTTCGGCTACCCGTTCTGCAGCAGCCGCGACACCACGGGCGCGTCGGAGTTCATCCACGCGGTCGCGCCGATGCACGCCGTGTACCGCTGGCACCTGCCGGACCCGATCTGGTTCGAGGAGGACCTGCGCGTCACGGTGCAGCAGATCGGCACGTGGGACCACGGACTGTTCGAGCGGTCCGACGACGTCAGCACCGTCGCGTACTGGTACCAGTCCGAGCCGCACGCGCCGTTCCCGGAGCTGCCCGCCGCCGCGGCGCGCGTCCCCAGGTGACCCGGTGACGGCCGGGAGGCGCGGTGCGGGCCCGCCCCGCGCCTCCCGACCGTCCCGACCCCCGTTCGAGACCCCGTCCCGGGAAGGTGGACAGCATGGACACGGTCGTCGTCATCGGCGAAGCGCTCGTCGACGTCGTCGACGGGCCGGAGGGCACCGTCGAGCACCCCGGCGGCAGCCCGATGAACGTCGCGGTCGGCCTCGCCCGGCTCGGCACGCCCACGCGGCTCGTCTGCGCCCTCGGTGACGACGACCGCGGCCGCGCGGTCCGCGCGCACGTCCGGTCGAGCGGCGTCGAGGTCGACGCGACGACCGTCGAGCGGACCTCGGCTGCCGTCGCCACGGTCGACGAGCAGGGTGCCGCGACGTACGCGTTCGACCTCGACTGGCGGCTCGACCCGGTGGCGGTCCCCACCGGCACGCCGCTGCTGCACACCGGATCGATCGCAGCCGTGCTGCAGCCGGGCGCCGCGCACGTGCTCGACGCGGTCCGGCGCCGTCCGCCGGGGACGCTCGTCTCGCTCGACCCGAACGTCCGCCCGTCCATCGCTCCCGACCGCGAGGCGGTGCTCGCCGCCCTCGGGCCGGTGATCGCGGAGGCCGACGTGGTGAAGCTCAGCGACGAGGACGCCGCCTGGCTCTGGCCGGGCCGCAGCGTCGACGCCGTCCTCGATGGTCTGCTGGCGGACGGCGTCGGCATCGCGGCGGTCACGCTCGGCGGGGCCGGCTGCGCGGTGGCGTCGCCGGTCGCGCGGGCGGCCCTCGGTGCACCGCGGGTCGAGGTGGCGGACACGATCGGGGCGGGCGACTCGTTCATGTCCGGGTTGCTCGCGGGCGTCCTCGCCGCGGACCACGGACCCGCAGCGGCCGACGCGGACGACCTCGGACGGCTGGCATCGCTCGCGCTGGCGTGCGCGGCGGTCACCGTCGGCCGTCCGGGCGCCGACCCGCCGACGCGGGCCGAGCTGCGCTGAGGTCTTGCCGTCGTCCGGACCCTCGCCGTATGGTAACGATACCAACCAAAGGGGAGCGACGATGCTCAGTTCGACACGGAAGCGGTCAGTGCTCGGGGCGCAGACCATCACGGCGGCCCTGGTGCTCGCCGGTCTGACCGTCGGGACGCCGCAGGCCGCGAGTGCCGCGACGACCGACGCGGACGACGTCTGGCAGCAGCGCGCCAGCGCGACCTACGACGCCATGCAGGACCACCTGTACACGGGAGCCGCCGGGCACGGGCTCTACCGGGAGAACACCGACACCACCGTCGGGAACCCGTACTCGTACCTCTGGGAGTACCGCGAGGCGACGCAGGCCGCGCTCGACCTGCAGGGCATCGCGGACGTCGGCCCGGCCTACCGCAACGCCGCGGCCGCCCGGGTGGCCGGGTTCGAGCACTACTTCGCCGACCCGACGGGACACCGACCGGGCTACGAGTCGTACCTGCCGGCACCGCTCGGCACCGGCGGCGACGTGTACTACGACGACAACGCCGTCGTGGGGCTCTCGTTCGTCAGCGAGTACCGGGCGACCGAGGACCCCGCCTACCTGGACCGCGCCCGGGCGGCGTTCGACGTGGCGGTGCGCAGCTGGAACACGGACACGACCCTGGCCTGCCCCGGCGGATCGGACTGGATCGACCGGGCCGACAACACGACCAGGGGCGCCAACGTGACCGGGCTCACGGCGCAGCTCGCGGCGCACCTGTACGAGCAGACCGACGACGCGTCGTACCTGACGTGGAGCACGCGTTTGGTCGACTGGAACAACCGGTGCCTGCGGCAGTCGCTCGGGCTGTACGAGAACAGCCTGTCGGACGACGGCACCGTCGACCACACCCTCTGGACGTACAACTCCGGCGCGATGATCGGGACGGCGACGATCCTGTACCGTGCGACCGGTGACGCGAAGTACCTGCGCCAGGCGTCCTCCGCGGCGCGCGCCTCGCTCCGGTACTGGAAGGCGGACGACCGGCTCCAGCAGCAGCCGGCGGTCTTCAACGCGTTCTACTTCAAGGACCTCCTGCTGCTCGACTCCGTGCAGCACGACCCCGCCTACCGGGCAGCGGCCGAGGCGTGGGCGACCACGACGTGGCGGGACAACCGCGACGCCGACACCGGGCTGTTCCACTTCCAGCCGAGCGGTGGCGGCGACCCCGACTGGGACCGTCCCGCCGCCACGCTCGACCAGGCCGCGGTGATCCAGGTGTTCGCCGTGCTCGGCTGGCCCACGGACCGGCTCGACGACGTCGCGTGACCGGACCGCACACGACCGGGGCTCCCGTCGGCGTCATGGACGTCGGCGGGAGCCACGTCACGGCCGCGCTGGTCGACCCGGCCGCGCCCGGTGACGTCATCGCCGAGGCCGGGTCCCCGATCGATCCGCACGCGCCGCTCGACACCCTGCTCGACCAGCTGACCGCGCCCGCGCGATCGCTCGCGGCGACCACCCACGTCCGCGGCTGGTCCGTGGCGATGCCGGGTCCGTTCGACGCGGCCGCGGGGCGGGGCACGTTCGCCGGGGTGGAGAAGTTCCAGTCCTTAGCGGGCGTCGACCTCCGTGCGGCGCTCGCCGCGCGACTCGCGGTGGAGCCCCGCGCGGTGCGGTTCACCAACGACGCCGTCGCGTACGGCATCGGCGAGTGGGCCGTCGGGGCGGGTGCCCGTGCGGGTCGCATGGTGTGCATCACGCTCGGCACCGGCGTGGGCTCGGCGTTCCTGGACGACGGGCACGAGGTGTCGTCGGGGGAGACCGTTCCGGAGGCCGGGGAGGTGCACCGCCTGACGATCGACGGACGTCCCCTCGAGGACACGGTATCGACGCGTGCGCTCCGCGGCGAACACCACCGCCGCACCGGCGGACGGTGCTCGGTCGAGGAGATCTGCATGCTCGCCCGGGCCGGCGACGTCGTGTCCGCCGAGGTCGTCGGGACCGCGATGCGCGCCCTCGGTGCGGCGCTCGCACCGTGGGTGGCCGGATTCGGTGCCAGCAGGCTCGTCGTCGGCGGGTCGATCGCCCGGTCGTGGGACGTCATCGGCCCGCCGCTCCGGCGCGGGCTCGGGGAGCCGGCGCCCGGTGGGGCGGCGGGTGCCGGTCCGGCGGGCGACGTCGTGGTGGTCCCGGCGGTGCTCGGCGCACGCGCACCCCTGACGGGCGCGGCGGTCGAGTGGGGCCGCGGGCACCCGGGCGCCTGAGCGCGGAGGCCGCGGCGGGGACCGACCCGGGGCGGTACCGCTCCGGTCGCCGACCGCAGGACCACGCGGCCGGGTCGCCGGCACGTCGGCGGTGACGACCCCGTCCGGTCGCGCGGGCCAGTCGGTCGCGCGGGCCCGTCGGTCGCCCCGACCCGTCAGTCGCTCAGGCCGGTGCCCCGCACGGACGCCTTCACGGTGCCGAGCCGCTGTCCGACGCCGTTCCCCCAGGGGCGGATCGTGTACCGGCCGACGCTCGCCGGCACGATGAACGTCTCGGCGTAGTGCACGACGAACGGCTCGAACGCGCCGTCCGGGCTCTCGACGACGGCCTCGGCACCCTCCACGAGGTTGAGGACGTTCACGGTGCCGTCGGTGTCGTGCGGCACGACGTCCTCGAACCAGTGCCGCCGGACCTCGATGAACTCCAGCTCGTGCAGGCCCGTGCGCTCCTCGACCCAGCCGTCCCCGCGGGAGACCTCGGTCACCTGGTCCACGAGCTCGTTGCGCGCGAAGTCGGTGCGGCGATCCCACTGGATGTTCGCGAACGCGTGGTCGAGGTGCACCGGGCGGGGCACGCCGTCGAGTCCGACCCGGCCCCAGTCCCACATCTTGAAGGTGAAGATGTACGGCGTCGCGGAGATCTCGAGGACCATCGAGTCCGCGCCGGAGCAGTGCACGGTGCCGGCGGGGATGAGGAAGTGGTCGTGCTTCTTCGCGGGGAACGTGTTGACGAAGTCGCCTGCGGCGAACGGCTCCCGGCCGTCCGACGCGGCCCGCAGCGCGGCGCGCATCTCCTCGGGGTCGGCGTCGTCGCGGACGCCCAGGTAGACGACCGCGTCGTCGGCGGCGTCGAGCAGGTAGTAGCTCTCGTCCTGCGTGTAGGGCATCCCGAAGGTGTTCTGCATGTAGTCGGTCAGCGGGTGCACCTGCAGGGAGAGGTTCCCGCCGTCCATCGTGTCGAGGAAGTCGAAGCGGATCGGGAACTCGGCGCCGAACCGCGCGAACGTCCTCGCCCCGAGCAGTTCGCGCGGGTGCCGGAACACCAGGTCCAGCGCGGGGAGCTCGACCACGGTGTCCTCGATCCGGAACAGCAGGCTGTTCTCCTCCGGCACGCAGTCGAAGCACCACGCGTAGTTGTCGGCGTCCCCGACCTCGAGGACCTCCTTCATCCACTGCCCGCCCCACACCCCGGGGTCGAAGAAGGGCACGACGCGGAAGGGGCGGCGGCTGGCGAGCTCGAGCCCGGCGGTGAACGTCCCCGCCTCGATGAGCTTCGCCCCGGCCATGGAGCCGTTCGCGTCGAGCACGAGGTCGATCCGGTCGAACAGCGCCCGCTTGTGCCGGTCGGCGACGCGCCACTCGACGAAGTAGCCCCGCTTGACCTTCCGGAGCTGGTCCTCGTCCCCGTTGTCGGCGCGCCAGTTCGGCGCCCCGGCGCGCTGACGGCGCTGGATCTCCCACCGCGCGAGGTCGGCGAGCACGACGGTGTCGAACCCGACCGGCACGAGGGTCGCGCCCCAGCCGTAGAGCACGACCGGGGCGTCGGCCGTGCGCACGCGCTCGGCGACCTCGGCGAGACGGTCGCCGTCGTAGAAGTCGGCCAGGACCTGGTGCCCGAGCACCCCGAACACCCGGTCGTCGGTGAGGTTCGCGGCGATGCGCTCCTCGATGACGGCGTTCGGCAGTGCGGCGGCGTCCTCGACGTCGATCAGGAGCGCACCGGGAGCGACGGCCGCGAGCTCGCGGCGGAGCCCGGCCAGGTCGCTGCCCGGGTAGGTGTCGACGGCCATGACGTGCTGCCCGGTGAGGGACGCGCCCAGGCGCTGCCACGCGGCGGCGCCCGACCAGGCCTGGTGGCCGGGCGGCAGGTCGATGACGGGGGACTTGTCGTACTGGCCGGCGGTGACGCCCGGAGGCAGGAGCGTGGACATGGGTCCCCTTTCGTACTGATAACGTTACCAACATAGTGTCGCACCCGCGGGGGAACGCAAGCCCCGCCTCCAGGCCGGCCAGGCGGTGGACGGCGCACGCCGGCCGTGCGCCGACGGCGGACCGCCCGGCGGCAGGACGGGGTCAGTGGTGCACGATGTGCACCGGGAGCTCGACGAGCCGCGGCGCCTCGCCCTCGGCGGTCCCGTCCAGCCGTGACAGGAGCATCCTGGCCGCGACGCGCCCCAGTTCCGCGGCGTCGTGGTCGATCACGGACAGCGGCACCGGCGCCATGTCGGCGAGGTCGAACGAGTCGAAGGCGAAGAGTCGCGGCGGCGTGGGGATCGTCCCGTCGGCGAGCGCCCCGGCGATCGTCCGGATGGCCCCGACGCTGATCCGGTTGTTCGCCGCGAAGACCGCCGTCGGCGGCTCGGGCAGGGCGAGCAGCCGACGCATCGCGCGCTCCGCGGTGTCGGTGTCCTGGAGCCCGAGGACGACGAGCTCCTCGACCGGTTCGGTGTCGTGCTCGGCGTGGGCGCTCCGGAAGCCGGACAGGCGGCGCTGCCCGGTGGAGACGGTGACCTTGTTGCCGAGGAAGGCGATGCGCCGGTGCCCCTCGTCGAGCATGAGCGCGGTCGCGTCGTGCGCCCCGTGGACGTCGTCGATGAGGACCGCGTCGGCGGCGACGTCGTCGATGGTGCGCGAGGCGAGCACGAGCGGTGCGTCGTGCAGGCGGGCGGTGGAGAAGTGGTCGGCGTCCTGCCCGACCGGCACCACGACGAGCCCCTCGACCTGGCGTCCGAGGAAGTCCGACAGCAGCTGGCGCTCCAGGTCGCCGTCCTCGTTCGTGGTGGCGACGAGGATCCGCCGACCGGTCGCGGCGACGACCTGCTCGATGCCCTGCACGACGCCGGCGTAGTACGGGTTCCCGATGTTCGTGATGAGGACCCCGACCAGGCCGGACCGCTGCCCCGGCCGGAGGCTGCGCGCGTTCTCGTTGCGGTGGTAGCCGAGCTCGGCGATCACCCGCTCGACGTGCTCGCGCAGCGCCGGTCGGACGTTCTTGCCGCCGGAGAGCACCCGTGACACGGTCATCGGGCTGACCTCGGCGACCCGCGCGATGTCCTTGACGGTCATGGTCGACCGGCGGGTCCGGGCCGCTCCGGACCCCTGACCAGCCGTCGACTCCATGTGTCCTTTGTACCGGACGCACCCTCTTGCCAAGGGACCCGTGGCGTGTAAGCTGCTGTTGGTAACGTTATCAATTCACTGGCGAATGGAACGAACGATGCCCGACCCGACCTCACGAGGGCCCGCCGTGACCCGACGCACCGCGCTCGCGCTCGGCGGTGGCGGTCTCATGGCCCTGGCGCTCGCGGCCTGCGCCCGCGGGACCGACACCCGCCCGTCCGCACCCGGCACCGTCACGCTCAACAGCGACAACCCCACCTGGGGGCCCGGGTACGCCGCCGCGTCCGCCGTGCTCGCCGACCGCATCGGCTACCGCATCACGTCGCGGTCCGTCGCGAGCGTCGCGAACTACGGCCAGATCATCCGGATGACCGCGCAGACCGACAGCACGACCGACCTCATCAAGTGGACGAACGGCTACCGCCTGCAGGACATCGCACGGGCCGACATCCTCACCGACCTCGACCCGGTCTGGGACCGCGTCATCGAGCGCGGCTGGGTCGACCCGGCGCAGCGCGAGTCGTTCAGCTACCGGGGCAGGACCTACGGCGTCCCCCTCTACAAGAGCTACTACGCCGTCTTCTACAGCAAGAGGGCGTTCGCCGAGCACGGCATCGAGGTGCCCACCACCTTCGACGGGGTCATGGACGCCGCCCAGACGCTCAAGGACGCCGGCATCACCCCGTTCCTGTCGCCCGGAGCCACCACCTGGGAGGCGGAGATCTGGTTCATGCAGCTCCTCGCCTCGTCCGACCCGGACTACTACCGCGCGGTGACGACGAACGAGGCGAGCTACACCGACGAACCCGCGGCACGGGCGATGGACACCTGGTCGGACATGTACGCCCAGGGCTTCTTCTCCGCCCCGGACGTCACCTCGAACGACCTGCCGGGCCTGGTGGGCAAGGGGCAGTTCGGCATGATGCTGTACGGCACCTGGTTCGCGAACACGCTGCTCGCCGCCGGGCTCACCGACGACGACATCGGGTTCTTCCGGGTGCCGCCACGCGGGTCCACCGAGCCGGCCGTCGTCGTCGAGAGCGGCTCGCTCTCCGTGCCGGTCAAGGCGCACCGGCACCGCGCCGCCGTCGACGTCGCCGAGAACTGGCTCGCGACCGACGTGCAGACCGCGTGGGTCGGGTTCCTGGGCGACACCAGCCCGAACCCCGAGGCGCTGCCGGAGTCGGACCTGGTCAAGGACCTCGCGGAGGACATCGCCGCCACGCGGCCCGTCGAGCTGACCCGGTACTGGGAGG
>Ga0265780_10000966_pt1 | contig 42280 bp, 51 predicted proteins | sample P1T30metagenome_FD_192432 | JGI IMG/M metagenome (GOLD analysis project Ga0265780, IMG submission 192432) | Plant litter microbial communities from East Loma Ridge, Irvine, California - P1 T30 | ecosystem: Environmental > Terrestrial > Plant litter > Unclassified | place: USA: California...
TAGTAGGCTTAAGTTAGTAATTATTAGTTAGCTAAGGTTCCTAGGTAGTAGGATTAGCTACGCCCACAACGTCGTGTACAAGATCTTCGATGTGAGGTCTGCGCCGTGTTCCGTAGTGGCGGGATTTTAGCGCTGTGACTGGCGGGGCAGATTTGTTGCTGGTGTCGCTTGCCACCAGTTTTCACAACCGACACAACAGTCACGCGACTTCGGCTGGCGAATCATGCCTGCTGCGACTACCCTCTTCTGGGCGGCGTATCCTCTCTTGTTGATAGCCTTAATCTACCAGGTCGGACTCCCAAGCTTCATTGTTCGGCCAGTCACTGAAAGTAGCGCCTACAACACGCTGTGGAAACTGTTCACGACAACACATTGTTACGCCTCGGTTAGGACACAAACATCGGATCTCCCTCAGGCCCATTGCTTTAGTGTGTCCGGTGGCAAGTTCACCCGAGTCTTTCAAGATGAGGTACCAGATGGCATGCAGAAGCTAGAGCGCAAAAGAACCGGATACGTGATACCTGGACTATGGGACGGTCACGGGCATCTTGTGCAGTATGGTGAACTCTTGGATTCGGTCAACATCTTTGGTGCTGCGTCTATGGAAGAGGTGCAACAACGACTACTTCAATATAGGGCGGACCGTCCCGAAGCCGGTACACAAAAGCAATGGCTAAGAGGCGTTGGTTGGGATCAGGCGCATTTTGGTGGACAGTGGCCAGGTGCGGTGGGTGCAAAGCTAAGGCGAACAACTGCTCCGGTAACTGATCGCGCAATAGGACGACCTGGAAATCAACGACTCCTTCAAAGACCTATACATCATGTTGGACCGCGTTGATGTACACTGCATCTGGATATCAAACAAGGTTCTGTCGCTTCTGCCCAAGAAAATAGTCGAAGTGCCCGGCGGCGAAATTCCTGCGAACGGCGTCTTCTGTGACAATGCTATGGACGTCGTCCTCAAGCATTATCCAAAACCAGACAGAGTTCGCAAAACGAAGTTCGTGAAAGACGCTATGCTCGAGCTAAACAAGCTCGGTGTTGTTGGCATGCACGACGCTGGTGTGACCCCAACAGAGCTTCAGCTATACGAACATTTATCACGCGACGACGACTGGACTGTTCGAGTGAATGCCATGGTGGAATGCGAAGAGCGAAACACGTTTTGTCCTGAGGCTGTCCACCAGGTTTCGACTGATAATGGGATGTTCCATGTTCGCAGTGTGAAGCTGTTTGGAGGTATGTAGACAATACCGCAGCTGGAAGGACATGCGCTAACACCTCTAGATGGAGCTCTTGGAAGTTGGGGAAGCGCGATGATAGAGCCGTACACCGACAAGCCTGAATCTTCCGGATCACTCCTCGTCAATTCCACTACGCTTTCAAAACTTACGCTCGACTGGGCGTCGAAAGGGTATCAAGTCAACATCCACGCAATTGGCGATCTTGCGAACAGAAACGCCATCGACGCTTTTGAAGCTACCCTCAAAGCTCTGTGTCCCAACCGCGATCTCCGTGATTGTCAAGCTAAGCATCGTTTCCGGATAGAACATGCGCAGATCGTTCATCCCGACGACCAACGGCGGATGGCAGATTTGGGAATCATCCCATCAATACAACCTACGCACGCCACCTCGGACATGGGCTATGCCGAAAGCAGATTAGGCGAGCTGCGGACGAAGAATGAGGCGTACAGAATGCATTCATTTCTCCCACTCAAACCAGTCCTAGGCAGTGACTTTCCGGTCGAGCCAGCCAACGTGTTTGAGGGTATGTACGCTGCGACAACACGCCGTAGCCCGCATACTGGCCTTGATCCCAGTGGTGGCAAAGCTGGTTGGTATCCTCAGGAAACGATCTCGCTCGAGGAAGCTCTCAACGGATTCACTATCAACCCCGCATACGGAGCATTCCTCGATGGGAAGGCAGGGGTCATTGACGTCGGTGCCTTCGCTGACTGGGTGGTATTAGACTATCCTTTAGAGAGTCTGGACGACGTCGAATCCTTGCGGAAGGTGTCTGTAATCGAGACGTGGGTAAAGGGCAAACGCGTTTACAAACGTTCGTAAGGTTTGCAGCCCGAAAGATGGCGTTGGCGCAAGCTAAAACATCAACAACAATCCGTTCCGGATTATTTGAATCACGCACCGAAGGCTACTTTGGCGCGGCATTAGTTGAGGCGTCGTGTCACAGCCGGTGCTTAGTCGCAGCCCGAATCCAACGACTACCCATACTAGACCCTGAGTTGTACAACAACGCATCCCACGATCACGCTCACCTTTACCCCACTCAGTCTAGTTTCCGTCACTCACAAAATCTCTTACCTGCACGACATTCGTACCCCACGAACCCATCATGGTGCTCAGCTGACTGCAACCAACCAGATTGCTGGGATTACGCCTACTTAGTCTCCCCTCGTGGCATACATAGCGCAGTGCTACTGGAGTACGCTAACGAGAAACATCTGGAGACAAAAGCTTCCCCTTCTACCCTCCAACTTCTCATAATAAATGCAGAGATATCAGGGCAGGAAAATAAAGTGATGGCAGCGATAGAAGAGAAGGGTATAGCCCCAAAGACAGACCTTGCAAGACCACAACATACACACACGATAACACCAAACACGACTCCTCCACGTACACCAACGGCGCTGGCAAGTTCAGTCCATGAGCTTTTCCACGAGATACGAGACATCTACAACAAAGTGTCAACGCTACCGAGTCTCGCACCAGGGAAGCAAATCAATCAGCTTCTAAATCGACTAGTCAGCCTCTGCATAATATCATACAGCGCCGAGTTTACTCGATGCTTCTTCGATATTGATGGTGTAGCAGATCTCTGCAAACGATTACGCCCGATCTGTGCTGCTGCGGAGGGCGAGTTGGAGAAGCACTGGGCAAAACGCATCATCAGCAAGGCGTACGCGAGTATGCTTACCATACACATATATGTACATCACATGACTAACCGTGCGCAGCAGCAAATCCCGGACCAAAGCTACTGACATCCTTCCCTTATCACCAAAACTACCTGGACCTCTGCCGCCTAGAATGCTCAGCACTCGAAGCCTTCCTCCCCTCACCACCCCGTAAGATCGCTTTCGTAGGCTCCGGACCCCTACCGCTCACTTCGCTGTGTATGTTGGATCGATACCCACACGCGTCGGTGCTCAACATCGATCGTGATCTTGAGGCACTGAAGGCCAGCCAAGACCTGTGTGAAAGGCTAGGATATACCGGTATGAGTTTTGCGTACGAGGACGTCACGTCGGAATCAACAATGGGCTGGGCCGCTTTCGATGTGGTCTTTCTGGCTGCGCTGGTCGGAACAAATACGGAGTCTAAGATCGATATCTTGGCTTCTTTGGCGAAGGATTTGACACCTGGAACGCTGGTCGTTGCAAGAAGTGCGCAAGGATTGAGGAGTGTGTTGTATCCGGCAAGTTGTAGTCTGTTAGCTTGGACGAGGCGTGGCTAACTTGACATCCAGATACTCGAACTCTCCGTGGGCGTGGACAGGACTGGTCTTGAAGTACTCGTCGAGGTGCATCCGTGGACGAAAGTTGTGAACTCGGTCGTGTTATTCAGGGTCAAAGAGCGTTAACTTTGAGGTCGACGAGTTTATGTCATTTGCAAGATCATTAGCGTGGCATCATACGGGAAAATGCATAGCGATGAACCAATCATATTTACAGGTATCTCAGCATAAGGAAAATCTATAGTAGAACAGCTTAGCGCTTGGTTGTCGAAAATGAGAAAGATGTACAAGAAAGTATGTTCTCGCAGCGCATGCTCAACAAGCGCGTTTAGTTGAGGCCCTGCTTCGCCTTGAGCCAAGCAACAAATTGCGGGATCGTGAATTCCTCAGGCAATTTAGCGTCAGAGCCAGAGCCGACTGGGGCAGACGGTGTAGCGCTGGGAATTGAAGGCGCGACGCCAGAACGTGAAGCGATAGCTGTCGAAGAAGCAGCTGGGGCCTCAACGATTGGTTCAACAGAGGACGGAGCTGCAGCGACAGAGGATGGCGACGCAACGGGCGTCGAGACAACAGAAGACGCGACCGGCGTCTCAATGACAGCCGCACTCGAGAACGCAGGCACCGCGGCAGACGAAGATACCGCAGGCGCAACAGATGCAACAGGCTTTTCAGCACCGGCCTCAGTCGCACCGCCGATCGTCGTAGTGAGCTCGCCGCTCTCGATGTACACGCCGCTAAAGTACCAGTCCTCGGCACCGGGGGCATCGTTGCTGCCAGGGAGACGAAGGACACCGAGATGCCAGTCCGCACCGTTGGATGATGTGCTCGCGGTGAGGGGACCAGCAGTCTTTGTCAAGGCGCTACTGCCAGTCGAGTGCCAGAAAGTGACGGAGCCAGCATCGAAGTCGATCTCGTACGCCACGTTGTGCCATTCGTCGGCTACGAGCTCAGTCTCCCACTTGGATACACCACCAACGTGCCACTGTAGCTTATTGCCGGCGTCTCCGCCAAACTTCAGCTCGGTGAAGTGGCTCTCGAAAAAAGCCACTTGGTGTTCGTTGGTTGTTGTGGGCGCGTTGGTGGCCGCAGTCTTGACGGAGAAGTGGTAGTACAGCTTTCCCTTGTTGATCGTGGCCTTGGTTTGTGGGATTAGTTCGGTCCTGAGCATGGTCTGCCCATTCCACTTGGCCGTCTCGTCGATTGCGATCTTGACACCCTGCTTTGATTTCGTGTCGGCAGGGTTCTTGAACGACGCGTCGAGGTTTACATATTTGTCGACTGCTCCGGGGCCGTGGATGTAATACTGGTAGGCGCCGACAGGGTTTGAAAAGGACCATTTCTCGAGATCGGCGCTGGAGGTCATATCGTTGAAGCTTCCATCCCAAACTGTGGTACCTGTCGACGTTCATCAGTACTAGCGGTGCTTTCGCAACGGTTGGTGCACATACCAGCAGACACAAGGCTGACGAGCGCGCTCAAAAGAGTGACCTTTCCAAACATTTTGAAGAAATGAAGTATACAGAATCTAGCTGTGCGAGAGAACGAATGTGGGCTAAGAAAGGGAAACGAATGAATGTAGGAGCTTTGTTGAATAGCCACGGGTGTTCACTTTGCTTATAATGTCGTTCTCGAACCAGAGCATACGCCGCACAATCTAGTTCAGACATGAGGCGGCCCGGATGGGACCGCTAGTAGCGTATACCCTGCAACCAGATACCCGGATATTCGAAGATTCCATTGTAAGATCTTTCACGAAGTACGCCTGGGATGGCCCATACCGCGACCACTGGCAGCTCTCCAGCTCATTGGCTTCGAAATGAACAGCTTCTGGTGTGCTATACCTCACGACTTGTTGCACTTCCATACATGCAATCAATAATCGACCGTGTCAATGCGCATGACAGCCGTTAGATGGTGTGATCGATCGCGTGAAACATGAGTGTCGCTAAGCTCTATCAAGCGAAAGCTTCGCCCACGCGGTGCTCATTTGAAAGAACGCGCGGGATGAAGGATCCTGGAATCCTCCCTGCTCATAACCCGTGTTTCATCGCGGACATCGCGAGATGAGGCCGTGGATTCGCGACTATGGATCTCCAAGGCTAGTAAGTGCTGCAAAGACAGTAATAATCAGCTCCAGCGATGAAAGATAGCTGTAACGATATGCCTTTCAAGATAGATGATGTTGTTGTTGATGGGAATGGTCAGTGAGAAGTGGTAAACGTTTCATTTGATGACGCAAACTTGCGCACGGACCTCCAATCTTTCTTTCCGAACACTTCGCAGTTGCAACACTCACCATCTACCAAAAAAGTTTTAATGGCTTCGATTGCTGCACAAGTCTTCATGACCTCGGATATCCTGGTAATTGTTCAGCGAAAGGTCACGAAATGCCAGCAAACACCAACTGTTTTACTGCTCCTCTCCTTGTTGATCTCTTCGGTGTCAGTTGTACATCGTCTGCAGAGGCCTTTGGCAGCACTTCCAAGCATATGCAAGCCATTCAACTCCAACCTGATCCGTAAATCCTGCTCCTCAAACAGCTTTGGTTGTGAGATGTGGCAGCCATCAAGTCTCAAGATGTCCAATCTTCTCCGTCGCCCATTCAATCCCAGCAGGCCTGGTCAAGTTCTCAAGCTACTTTAACATAGGGTGATATTTGTGCGCCACTGCATATAAGTCGTTACTGGAACGGTCGCCATGAAAGTGAGCGCTTCAACACAATGAAGCACGGTGAACACCACGATCATCACCTCTAGAATCCGCCAAGGCACCGTTTCCAACGATTCGCGGAACAGTTCTGCTCCACCTCGAGATGACAGGAACTTTTCCCCAGCCTTGGCTGCCTCGGCGGCGGTTGCCATGCACATAAATAAGTTCCGGTGGCATTACCGGGGTCAAATAGCCCGAAAGGTTGCACAACAGATCGTTAGGAGAATTGAGATGATCTCCACGACAATCCAGGACTTTGCGGGGTAACATAAAGCATACTACTGCTTCCGTTTGTTTCCTCGAATTGGATGTCGTGGACGAGGCGGATGGTATACTGCAAGAGGAATCTGCATGGCGCTCCGCATCGAAAGGCCGAGTGAAACAGTACCTGGCATGCGCGTCGGCTCTTCCTACCTTTGTAGATCTACCAAGCACAACTTGGATGTGTTTGAAACGATCTTCGCGCCCGCTTTGGCATAGGCCACCTGCCTTGTTCGATCTTTACAGTTACAGCAACAGGCCTCGTGCTTGTTGACCAGCCGTGACTGGCTGGAGACTGGCTGGTTCAAGGCTGCATAACGAGTATAACGCGGTAAGGAATCTCCTCCAAGCCATCCTTACGAAGCTCGGCTAGAGATCTGCCAACCTTGTGAAAGCATCCGAAGTGGTGGAAAGCTCAGCATGACCCTGACTTCATATAGAGGTCTTGGAGTCTTGTTTGGAAACAACAGCACCTTCCTGGAGCGGTCACTGGCCAGTATGCGGTCAATATAAGTAGTCCATCCGGCCCTTCTCCAGGCGTCAGGCAGCGTTTCCAATCAGCTCTGTTGTGCGCTATCTATCAGCATGGTCTATCTTTTCAACATCGTAGCAGCACTTGCGCTCGTGTCCTCCGTGTCTGCTCAGTGCGGTGCCGGAACCCCAGATGTCACTGTTGTGGTATGCACAAATGTATTCCAGCTTTGAACAAATCTAACAGAGTTCCATAGGCCTCAGGAAGCTCTTTCGCCGCCAAAAGAGGCAGCACAACCATCGTGACCGGCAACTACATCACCGCTATCCAACGTGCCGTCGACTCCATCTCATCCGGCCAGCGGGTCTCAGTTCTAGCATCTGGCTCCATCGGTGCATCGACCATCACTATCGGCGCCGGCAAGACCTTTGAGGGCTGCGGCACCATCAACGCCGCGATCAGAAATGGCCGTGGAGCCATTGAAGTCACAGACGTCGCCAACGTGCGCATTCCCTACCTCACCATGACCGGCAGCGTTTACTTCGGCATGCGGTTCAGTGGCACTACTGGCCTGACGCTCGGTGACATCGTCTTCGACCTCACTGCCGGCATGGGCATTCGATTCGACCGCGACCGCGCAGGCAGCAAGAACGTCAAGATGGGCAACATCAGATGCAGCCGCGCGTCCAGCCACTGCGTCGAAACGTTTAACATCGATGGCTTGGAAATCGGGTCCGTCGTAGCGCGTAACACAGGCGAATGCGGTCTCTTACTGCAGACTGTAACAAACGTGCATGTCGGGCTCGTCGATGGCGACCAAGTCGCAGCCGGCAACGGCTATGCTACACTGCGCTTCGCCAACCGCGCAGGCCGCGTCGGTAACAACTATCCCACCAACATCAAGATCGACCGCGTCAAGAGCCGCGGCGGCGGGCGCGGCATTTTCTGCGTGAGCGAGTCTGGCGGCGTGGAGATTGGCTCGATTGACTTGGTGAACAACGGCAACAATGCGATTCTGCTCGAGAACTGCTACAATGTGAACATCAAGAGCGGTACGGTGAATGGTGGTGGGGAAGTGCGGCTTGCGGCCAGGAGCGAGTTCGCGAATAGTAGGGATATTGCGATTACGGCGAAGGTGGACGGGACGACGGTGCGGGAGAGCCCGTGTACGGCGAACAAGACGAAGTGGAACTTGTCGGGCAATGGGAAGAGGACGATTTGTACATAGGCGTGAGACACGCTGAGCCGGTGTATCTTCGCTGTATATATTTCGACCGGGTACGTGGTGTTGCACCGCCCATGTCTATGAACAAAACTATTATTGTCAAGCACTCACTCTTGTGCTGCTCCTTCCCTGCTGCTGTCTTTGTTGACGTCGTGAATGGTGAGGCTTATATGATTTAGTACTACAGAAAAGCATTGTTCAACTTCCGCATAGTAACATTATGCTTAGTCGACATGGCCTTTTAAATTTCAGTCGAACGTCCGATATCCATGGCTGGTAGCTCTTACTGTCCTTACTCGCTACATGCTCACTTTGATCGCATATATAGCTTTCACAAGGTCATTCGGTTGGTTGGATACATGGTGTGCTGTACACAGGGCCGCGGATATCGTAGGCATCGAATAAAATATGGATTGAGCTACTGGACTACGAATTTGACGCCCTTTGCAACGTTCGCGTTGAACTCCCTCCTCGGCCCGTCAAGCTTTGGCGAAGGCCACGTCCAATGGTAGTGCGGGTAGCCTTCGTAGAAATCAAATTCTACAGGTACTCTGCGATTCGTCAGCGTCGCGCTCACAATGAGTGACATGTCACCTACTGGTCGTCTGCAAGCTTCCGCTTGAAAAGGAGACCATCATCTCGGAGCGTATCGTGTCCGGCTATAGCCAAATAGACTTTCTTGAGGCCCTTGATCCGAGGATGCAGTAACGGCGAAGCATACGGATCACTCAGCGGCGCACCCAATGCATCCCAAAAAGTCTCCATAGCGCTTGCCGTGTTGATTGTGTGCCGGTCGTGCTCCTTATACGATGTGTACTTCGACTTCAAGTCCTCGGGGACAGCCTTGGGGTTGACAGTCGAAGGCACAAGCGCGACTACACCAACGAGAGAGTCACCAAGGCCTTCGTCGATGGCCTTTAGTGCTACACCCAGAGCTAAGCCTCCTCCTGCAGACACACCACAAGTGAAGAGCTTGCCCTTTGTGCCTCCCAGCTCCTCCGCGTGTTCCAACGTCCATTGTAATCCCTTGTAGCAATCATTGATGAGACCAGGATGCTTATTCTGCGGCGCGAGACCGTATTCGACCGACACGACTACGACATGTCCCCCTTTCGAGATGCTGCGAGCAAAAGCGTCGTCACCATCGATGTCGCCCATGGCATAGCCACCGCCGTGGAAATATACGCCAACTGGACTGCCTCCACTGTAGCCTTTCGGCATGTATACGCGCACTTTGAGGCCGTCTGGTGTCGTTCGGTCTTCGGCTTGGACGCTGGGGTCGGGAGGTGGGAAGGTGTATTTGGAGGCCATGAGAGCTCCGTATTTTGCGAAGCCATCTTGGCAGGAGGATAGAGGGCCGTCGAGAAGCATGCGCTCACCGAGCTCTTCTTCGAACTGCAGCTGTTAGCATGCCTGGCAGAACCCTCAGTCGTGTTTACACACCTCAACCCATGGTTTGGCGAAGCCCTCTGAAGCCATTTTCAGCCGTTTTGGAATTGAGGGAGGTACATCATCGTTCTGTCTTCAGACGTCTGAGGATTACTCCCTGCGCCAATAATTGCCTGATCTGAATACGTGGATGTGGAGAATGCGCGTGTCGGCAGCGTTGTGGAGAATGCGGCGCACGCGTGTCGTTCTCCGCAATTTCAAAAAGGCACTCCCCGCCGAGCACACCCTCGGCCTGCAACACACCAACCGACCACCTCCAGACGCCACGAGTCATGCCGTCCTTAAACGTTGCTTCGTTTTGGATGAATTCCGCTCGTCATCATCAGCTACCTCCTTAGCAATTGTCAAATCTTGGTTCAGACGACACAATGACTTCAACTTCGCAGATGGACGACAAACCAGCATTCGCGCGCATTCCACCATGGGTCAAGGCGAAGCTCCGCCCAATCGCAATCGAAAAGATCCAGCAAGTTCACGACTGGGTCGAGAATGAATGTATACCAGCAGAGAGAATTTACAAGGCGCAGTTGGCTGCAAGCAAGACGCGATGGGAGACACCAGCCATCATCCACGATCTACGAAAGAAGGCGAAAGCACAAGGGCTATGGAACTTGTTCTTGCCGAACCATTTCGTGGAGAGCCCCGGCCTTACAAATCTGGAATACTCATGCTGCGCCGAGCTCATGGGACGAGTGTATTGGGCGGCACAGGTAAGCACATCTGAGCACCATACGCAACTGTAGATGCGGTCTAACACTGCAACAGACACTGAACTGCCACGCACCTGAGACCGGCAACATGGAGCTCCTCGCCAAGTACTGCACGCCCGAGCAGAAGAAGAAATGGCTCTACCCCCTCATGAACGGCGACATGTCCTCCGCATACAGCATGACCGAGCCCGATGTCGCCTCCTCGGACGCCACACAAGTCGGTATTAAGATGGAGATCACGGACAAGGAGGTCATCATCAACGGCCGCAAGCTGTACGGCAACTGCCAATACAACCCCGAGATGCAGCTGTTCATCCTCATGGGCTGCTCGGACCCAACGAACAAGAACGCGTGGAACAGGCACACTACCCTCGTCGTCCCAGCGAACTCGCCAGGCTTGAAGCAGGTCAGGAACCTGACGATCATGGGCTACGACTGGGCGCCAGAAGGGCACGGCGAATACATCTACGAAAACGTGCGCGTGCCCAAAGAGAACATCATCCTCGGACCTGGCCGCGCTTTCGAGATTGCACAAGGACGACTCGGCCCCGGACGTATTCACCATTGCATGAGGCTAATCGGCCAAGCCGAGCGGGCCTACGAACTCGCACTCGTACGCTGCATGGAACCACGCAAGAAGCCGCGCGGCAAATTCATCGGTGAGTTTGACAGCAACATCGAGCGTATCGCAGACATGCGCATGACCATCGACTCGATGCGCCTCGTCGTGCTCAACGCCGCAGACACCATGGATCTGCAGGGCAACAAGGCCGGCAAGTACGCGATTGCGCAGAGCAAGATCATGGTGCCGAATGCGCTTCTCAAGGTCATTGACGAGGCAATGCAAATGTATGGCGGTCAGGGGCTGACGCAACACACGCCGTTGCCGGAGATCTGGACGTATGCGAGGTTTGTGAGGGTTGCGGACGGGCCGGACTCGGCGCATAAGCATCAGGTTGGACGGGATCAGATGAAGACTGCGAAGGTATTTAGGGAGAGGGCGGCGGGATATACGGAGAGGTATAAGGAGCTTTGTAAGAAGTGGGGATTGGAGGCGGAGGAGTTCCATGGCATCGTGTGATTTCTATTTGGTGTTCGTTAGCATTCCCTTCGCGTTTTAATTGTATCAAATTGTTGCACTACACCAAGAGACAATATGCAACCTTCCTTCATGATTGTAAAAGATCCCTCGAGTATGCGTGCTAATATTGAAGTGTCTGCATCTTTTATGGGATCACTTTCGCCTTCCTCATCCTATCAAACACTCCACCCCACGACTCTTTTGTCCCCCTCTCTTCACTGAAGCCCGTTCCATACATCTTCTCCATATCATACTGCCTATCGAAATTGAACATCGTCATAAGAAAATACTCAAACCCAGGAAACACCTTGTCATTGTCTGCATGTCCTTTCTGCAAACCATGCTCTTGCTCCAACTTCTGCCACGTCTCAATGTTGTCTTTGATGAATTTGCGGATCTCAGGCGGATCTGCGGGTGGCCCGGTGCCGCGCAGGTTGAATAGGGAGCAGAGAATGGGCCATTTGGCGGACCAGGACGACGGCGCGATTTCGTCGGCGACGTTGTACCCTCCGCCTTTTTCGGTGGAGGGACTGAGTGAGAGGTGCAGTGTTTGGCGTGCGATCATGTCGCTGCTTGAGTCATGGCTGAGTGCTTTCCAGCTCTTGTCCGTTCCGGGGAATGGGCACTCGCTTCCTTCGCCGTGGACTGCGCGCCAGAGCGAGAGGTAGATACCCATGGAAGTACCGAGCGAGTAGAAATTTAGGTTGGGGACGAATCCGATGATGATGTCTGGGCGTGTGTCGCACCATGACCATTTCTTGCCTTTGGCGAAGTCGGTTATGAAGTCGAGTTGTGGGTGGTAGAAGAGCATGTCGCCGCCCTGGCCTATGAGACGGGGCTGGGATTCTGCGTGCGGGACTTTGAGGTAGGGCTGTGTGTGGTCTGGGACGGTGGCGAGGAGGTGACATCCATCTACGAGGTGTTAGATCAAGTATGAGGTCTTTTGTTGATGGGAACTTACACATCTTCGCGCCAGTCTGCAGCACAACAAACTCCAGCTTCGGACACAGCTTGTCTACTGCGATGAGAGTTTTCTTCCACATCTCCGCCGCTTCGTCGTACTCCTTTTGCACATCTGTTCCAGCTTTGTATGCTAGGTAGTATACGTGTGTGACTTCATCGATGTCAGGTATCTTGGACTTCAGCTCTTGTTCGAGATCGGTCTGCGAGTTGGCGAGCAGGTCGATGCCTGAGACAATGTTGAGTCGTGGGTCATTTGGCCATTGCGATTGCTCTTGTGACAGAGGTCGATTGGTGAGCGCATGTGCACGCTTCCATGTATTCTGCTTGGGATAATCGTTCAAGATCTCGTTTATGAAGGCCCAGCCTGTTACGCCGGATGCGCCGAAGACAAGGGCTGATTTCGACATTTCGAAGTATTGACACGCAAAACGGAGAAAGTAACAGTAGTATTGAGTTTGGGTTTATGGGTTGGAAGGCACAGCAGGGCCACAATCTATCTACATCAGTAATCGCATGCAACTCATCTTGGTACCGTAGTCACTCCTCGATGAAAGGCTTCCGTGTGGACGAACTTCTCCAGGGACGGCAACACGGGGTGTACCCCATAATTGCAGGGGTGGATTGACGCTTGAGGGACCGGTGCGGATCACTGTATGTGTGTGTGCTTGGGTCCTCGCGCTGCATGCGTACGGCGGGAAACATTCTGGCAAAAGTTTTCCGAGATCGTCTGCTTGGGCCGAATCATGGTCTGCCATGGTACTGCAATGATTGACTCGACAACATCTCCACATTCGCGATCGACGAGAACAACACCAGCGACCAGCTTTGAGGGATAGTTATAACGATATTTAGAGTCTTAAATCATAGCGTAGCTATTTTCAGTAGTCTTTTGGTAAGTGTAAAGTTCTTACAAGATGTGTTAAGGAGATACAGGCTATACTTTGGTCGTACTCTGGGTAGAGCGGCTTCCCTAAGCTGATCGATCACGAATTCTTGCCGTACCTGGTGTCTCAGCACCCAGCATCTTCTGACTATGAAGCAGATATGGGTGGTTTTGTGTTTCTCAATGGTGACTGGCAGTAGATACCTAGAAAGGACGAGTGTGCTGCCGGAATGGTAGGAACTGTGAACGTCGCTTAGAAAGTGACGTCAGACACGCCAAAAATGCAATCACGACTTCGAGGGGAAAGTCTCTCTAGTACAACTACAGATCTCATCATTCTTCAGTTGCCTTGCCATTGTATATCGCATGCGGTATAACCTTTTTTGGAGCAGGATGTGTTACTACTATTATAAGTCTTTTCACTACAGACTGGTCTCTCAATGGTGCTCGTTCTTCTCGGCATAGATATCGTTCTCCAAATAGATCTCGACCTTGTTGGTCATCTTGGGTGTGATGTCTTCGCAGTAGAAGATGCAAAGCAACCCAAAGACACCGAAACTCAGGCTGCTGAGCGCGACGATCTTGAGTCCATGAGCATAGCTCCATTGGAAGGCCAACGAGGCTGCACCGAGCGCGTCCGCGTTAGTTCCAGGAACTTGGGCAACAGCCGCCGCGCCCAGAGGAAGTGCTGCAAGAAGAGATTGAGCATTCGCTGGCGACATTCCTGCCGCAATTGCCGCCGCTGGGACGGTCGCAGCGGCACGCGTTGTCTGTGTGTTGGTAAGGATGGTTGTATAGATTGCTTGTGCTAATGATCCACCAGCAAATCTGGCCTGTGTTTAGAGTAAGCGGAAATTTCGTCAAAACCAGCAATTGCTTGACGTACCATTCCGGCAAGACCTCCAGAAAAGCCCAAGTCTGTCTGTGGCACCCCTAACTGGGTGAATGCTATAGACTCGTACTGAGCCCAACCGAAAAACGCTTCCCAAGGTCAGTAAAAGTGTTTCTGCTGGAGCTTCAAATGTCGGAACGACTTACTAGCATTGATACAGCAGAAAGCGATCATCATGTTCTGGTTGAAAGGAGTGACCAGTCCCATCAAGGCACCGAATAAGACCATTCCAAACCATGTAACGGCAAGAGTCCATTTCCAATGGCCGATGACGTTGCCGAATGCCATGAGGCAAAGCGAACCGAAGACGAGGCCGACGTTTGGTGGCAGAGTGAGCAGCAGCTCTGTGCTGCGCGATACACCGGGACCGATGTAGAAGATGTTTACCATGGTCGGCCAAATTACTAAGGTCCCAGGAGTCAGTGTTTGTCTCACATGCAGTTCGTACATGTAACTTACTGTTGACGCTATAGTAGAACATCGTTACGATGAACGCGACGATAAAAGGGGCCGTGAACTCTCGACCCTTGTGACTCGCAAATAGATGTGGCGGGCACAGCTTGAACCTCGTGTTGCTGAAAGTCTCCCACACACCGAAGAGGGCGATCAGAACGAAACCGACGACCATTGGCGCGACCACGGTCACATCGGAGCTTGGCGTGTAGGTTGTGCTGATGATGCCAACGAGTGCAAGCACAATGCCCGGAACGATGAGAGCCATACCGACGTAATCCAAGCCCTTCCAGGCCTCCGACCACGCAATACCTTTGGGATGCTGTGGTGGCTTGTAAAGCAGGAAGATTGCGATGAAGGTGAGGAATTGGAGAATGAGGCCGGCCCAGTAGATGTACTCCCAAGCGCCTACGTCGATAGCGTACTGTACACATTGTCAGCCTTGAAACACGCAGCCAAGATTTGGAGACATACCCTTCCAACGATTGGACCGATGATAACAATCAGAAAGACGAAGCCGTCGGAGAGACAGATTCCGATGTGTCGGAACTTGTTGGGTAGGAGTTCTAGGGCTTATCAACGATTCGTTCCAGGTCCTACATGCTGAAACAATTACCTGGAATACTACACATCGCCATTTGCGCAAAGCCGGCGCCAAAACCTGTCACAGCCAAGCCAGCGGTGAAGTGGCTGGCGCCTTTCGCTGTAGCAGTGATAATAAATCCGACGCAGCAACAGGCGTTACCAAAGAGGATGAAGAGCCGTCGACCAAATAAGTCAGAATTGGCACCGGCAATCAGGAATCCAATAGCTGTGGCAGTCGTGTACGCAGGCACGTACCACGCGCTTGATTGAGGGTCACCAAACTGTATTGCAAGCTTGGCCATCATGGCAGATGTCGTTGGCACCGGCCAGAACGACAGACCGAACGTGCTGGACAGAAAGAAGATGACAAGCCATGTCTTCGGCGTGATGTTGTATGTTTCGCCATCTGCGTTCTCGAGTACGTTTTGTTGTGGAGTGGATACAACGGAGACGCGTTCGACGTCTGGTTTCTCAACAGAAGAGCGATGATCAATCGCCATGATGAAGGATCGGAGTGATTGCACAAGTCAACTTCAGAGGGTACCACAGACCTCTTTAACATGGACGCTTGAGACCAGCACTAGCATATTAATGAATGTGCACAACTGTTTCCCCATACTACTCACAATGCCATAAGCCCTTCCCCCGCACCCCGGACATACTAGTCCAAACCTTCACAAGTCGCAGCACCGTGCTTCTGTGGCTTTTCGGATATGCTAGCGCCACAAGTATGGCTGTGGTTATCCGAGGCGATGATCACCTCGCTGCCACTACCGAGTGCTCTTCTTACCAACAAGTCTACCAAGAAGATAACGCTCAACGCATGTGAAGATCTGCCATCAAGACTAGACGAATGGATGAAAGGGAAGTATAATTCCCGACCGATCAATTTCATAATCACGAAATTCCTTTGTCACATGGTGCAGTACACCACGAGAAGAATGTATGGCTATCACCACCAGGCTCCGCAAGGATTCGTGATCGATTACCTCAGTCAAGCTCTACCACCAACACTAAGGGTGCGTTAGAAGTAGAGCCTAGATATCTTCAGTATGTTATATGTAGCTCCCTTACTCTACTAAAATATATTGAAGATAGACAGGCTACTACTTTGGGTCACAAACTTTGTCCTTTGTCGGTCAATTTTGATGGCCTCATCAATCACGAAGTATTGCGGCACCTGGTGTCACATTCCATGAGGTTCAGCTACCTTGTATTACACACCTACTCCCGCAAAAGCCCATCCCTGGCATCGCAATCAGGAATCGCCTTGCCAAAGCAAATGAGATCGTGACCCGCCATAACTTTGATTCCGCTGGCCTTGTAATCCATGAAGTGATCCGCATCCGGCATCAGAGCTGCCGCGTACTCAGGACTACTCGCAAACTCGATCCAATCTTCCCAGCTCTTGACCCATATCTGACTGCATCCATCATAATCAAGAACTTCCATACCCAGTTCCTGCAGCTTCGTCTTCATCTCAGGTGGCTGGTAGAGCTGGACGTATCGCTGGATCTTGACTGCGTGGAACTTCTTGCATGCGACTGTCAAGTCGGAATGTACGTGGTTGTAGTGCATTTGAAAGTGGTCGTCGTCGACGTTTGGGAGCTTTTTAAAGTAGAACGATAGTTTGATGCATGCTGGAGATTATTATCAGCATGTCACCAAGAACAATAATGTGAATAAGAGAACACACGCTGAAGGTTCTCCCTCACGTCCCACCCGAACTGCTTCGGGTTGGCGAACTCATGCTATGTGTCATCAGCAAGGCGTTATATATAGTGGGCAAAGCAACATTACATCAACTTTGTTATGAACCATTGCTCTGTCGTTGTGATTCTTAATAGATTCAATGAGAAGAGTAATGGCTTTGTCGAGAAGATGGAGATGGAGCACTCTCAGTACATGTCATGTGGAGCGACTGGATACAATTGACCGAGCAAAATGAACGCTAAGTGGTTTGAGCGGGGTTCGGAGCTACTGATGTTGTTATCCAGAGAAGACTAGTAATTGAGCGGAGCTAGTAATGCTGGTTAATGCTGGTTTCTACTTGTGGATTGGGCGCTGAATGTAATGACAATGTTTCCATACAGCCTTGTCTAAGTCGCCATATCATCTATGAACCTGTGGATAATGGGTCGCCACAGCATGTGAGCGTCTTTGTACATTGAAAAAATGAGTGATGTACGTCAGGTTATATTTTCACGTCCATTTCTAAAGACTACTTGCTTAGAACACAACGACCTGCCTCTTCTCCGCCTTCCCAGCCTCCATGTCTGCAACCATTTGCGGAAGCTCGTCGAGCTTACGGAATTCAACCTCTGGTTGTATACTGCTTTCTTGTCAGCGCATTAGTCGTATCAAAGGGCATGTTTCCTCACGTGTGCTTTCCAGTGAAGTCGACGGCCTTCTTCATTCGCTGAGGTATGCCCGTGCTATCAGCTTTGACGCGGTACCTTCCGGTCGTCAAATCAAACGTGTTAATGAAGTCGAGGCCCTTGGGTGCGATTCCGATGACCATGAGTAGCCCTCCAGTGCGCAAAACGTCCGGGGCGCCGGCGTACGCAGCATTCGATGCGCTATACACTGCGGCAGCATGACATCCTTTGCCAGTGAGCTTCTTAATCTCTTCCACGTAGTCCTTGTTCTTCATGCTGTTGAACACTGCATCTGCGCCGACTTTCTTCGCCATGTTAAGTTGATTGTCGTTGATGTCGAGGCCGATGGTTTTGAGACCCATCTTGTAAAGTCAGCTTGATCTCCCTCTAATCTATGACTGGCCACTTACAGCCTTTGCGTATTGTATGGCATACTGGCCCAGTCCACCACAGCCGATGACAGCTAGCCAATCACCCGCCTTGAGATCACAGCTGTCAACCGAGTGATAAGCTGTAAGGCCTGCTCAAAAAGTTAGCGCCCAAGAGAGGGGCGGCAAAATAAAGGCGGCTTTGACTTATCTGCACAGAAAAGCGGGGCAGTTCTCGACATGTCCAAGTTTGTCGGCAGCTTTATGGCGTTTTGCCAATCGACCACGGCATATTCAGCGAAGTACCCGTCTACAACAAAGCCCTGCAGCTTCTGGTTGCCGGTTTCACAGCGCAGATTGTGTACCATACATCCATCGCACTCGAAACAGCATCCAATGAAGTAGTCGAAGCCAATCGCATCGCCAGCCTTGAATTCAGAGCCGACTGCCTCTGCCGCCTCAGATCCGACTGCCTCGATGTAGCCCACACCTTCGTGGCCGAGCGTGACAGGGTAGTCAGGACGCATGTCGAAGAGAAGATCCGAATGGCATAGCGAAGCTGACTGGATTTTCACCAGGAATTGGTTTGCAGCTTCTTTGGGCTTCGGTATGTCATTGATGACAACCTTCTTCTGCTTGCTAGATGACGATCAGCTGTTGCTCAAGTTCCAATGACTGTCCAACGTACGGGTCCCATTGGCCAGCTTTCATTGTGCTAGATGTATGGAAATCGGATTGTGCGTATCAAGCCTTGAGTACTATGTTGGTCTTTTGATCGTATATATATGTGCGGTTGTATGTCGGTCCTGAATCCGAACAAGATTTGAGGTGCAATGAGAATGTCCCCGGGTCCAGCTTCCTACCTATGGTAACACGGTAGCTAGAGTGTCACCCTGATCATCGCCGGCAGCTCGGACGGCGGACATTGACAAGAGCCTACGGTAAACGGAAAAAGAGAGCCCTATTGGAAGAACACAACAGTGTGATACGCGACGCGGCGGTCTTGGGGTGCTGTGGCGCCGATTGTGCGGGGGCGGGGCTGCTCCGACAGCGACACTCTTTGTGTGGTTGGTCGTACATCAGGCGTATCGAGCTGCTATCACTTTTCACTGAACATGACTCACGTTTGACAGGCTGATATTGACTTTAAAGTTTGTGACTTATTATCACGATGTGACTGATGTGAACATGTATCTACGGTAAAGTCTAGAAAATGTTGATACATCGATTTATGCGCAATCGACATCAGCAGTACCACATAGCTGGAGATCTTTAGGTTGCTCGTGAATTGGCTACGTGTATTGAATGCGGAATGCTGCTACTAGTAGGTCATGTTGATCATGATCGTCTTCGTCTCTGTGAACGCCCGCAGCGCGTGGATACCGCATTCTCGACCCAGTCCGCTCTCTTTGCTTCCTCCGAATGGTGTCACGGTGAACATCAGTGACACACAGTTGACTCCGACCATGCCCGAGTCGAAATCGCTCGCTACTCGTAGTGCCTTGTTGATGTCCTGTGTGAATACACCGGCCATGAGACCGAAATTGGTGTTGTTTGACAGCTCCATGATCTCTTCCTCAGTTTTGAAAGACTTGACGACCGAGACGGGGCCAAAGATCTCTTCGCAATGAATCTCAGACTTGGGATCGACATCTGTGAAAACGGTGGGCTCGAGGTAGAACCCCTTGTCGCCAACACGCTGGCCGCCGACAGCAAGTGTGGCTCCTCCTTTCTGTCCTCGCTCGATGAAGCCTTGCACACGCTTGAACTGTGCCTCGTCAACCAACGGACCCATCCCTACACCCGCTTCGTTCGGATCACCGATCTCCTTTGCCTTTTCCTTCATTGCCTGCTTGTACTTCTCGATGAATTTGTCGTAAATGCCTTCTTGGACGTACACGCGAGAAGCCGCAAAACAAACTTGACCGGTGTTGGCTGTGATGGCGTTGGCAGTCCAAGTAACTGCATTATCCAAGTTGCAGTCATCAAAAACAACGGCTGGGGATTTCCCGCCTAGCTCAAGGGTCACGCGCTTGAGGTTGGACTTTGCAGCCATTTCTTGAATCTTCTTGCCTGTGGCGATGGAGCCTACACGTGGTCAATTCATGTTTCACACGCACAGTTGATTTAGTTCTTACCAGTGAATGATACCTTGCGGATGCGCATATGGCTGGCAATCAATGCGCCCGTACTGCCGTCTCCTGCAAGAATCTGAGATATGAAGTCAGCTGATTTCTCATGCCATAATGAGACCATGTGTTCTTACCTGGAACACACCAGGTGGAAAGCCAGCTTCCTTGATCAGAGAACCGAGAGCCAGCGATGAAAATGGCGTCTTCTCAGATGGCTTGAGAATGAAGCAGTTTCCTGTTGCTAGGGCGGGACCAGCCTTGAGACCGATTGTGCCAATAGGACCATTCCATGGTACAATACCCGCTGTCACACCTAGTGGCTCATTTCGTACGATTTTGAGGAAGCCGTCGTCTTGTGGCCATGACTCGCCACCGAATTTGTCAATAAATCCCGCGTTGTATCGGAATGTCTACATGAGCTGTTAGCAAGATCTATTTAAAACGACAAAAGATTCAACGTACATCAGCGCACAATCCACCTTCGAATGCGCCAAATGCAGCTGGTGCACCCATCGAGATTCTTGTGAGATCTGCAATGTCTTTTGCATTTTCTTCAATGAGGTCCGCGAACTTGAGCATAATGTTGCGACGCTGAGTGGCGGCCATTTTCTTCCATCCGACAAAGGCCTTTTCCGCTGCCGCAACGGCGGCATCAACATCTTGCTCACCAGCGAGCGGGACATCATCGGCCACCAGCGAACCATCCACTGGATTGTGGAGGGTTAGTTTCTTGGAGTTCTTCGAGTCCACATATTCGTTGTTGATGAACAGCTGCTTCGGCAGGCTCTGCTTTGAGTATTGTAGAGGCATGACGATGTGAAAAGAAATCCAATGTACGTATGTGAAGAATATGCGGAGGTTCAAGAGCACTGCGAGAAAGGCTTTGAGGGGTATTGATATCTTTCTACGAATGTCGCTTCTGGACTAGAGCAAGAAGTCTTAACTCCAATAGCAACTGACGCCGCTGACCCACATCAAGGTATCCGCTGGGCATCTCTGGACAGTTTGGCATGTATTTGCGGAGTCGCTGCAAGACGAGAACCGCCGTTGCACATCGGTTGAATGAAACCGCGCGCGTCCAATGACTCGCTGAGCGCGGGGAAGCGTTCCCGCATGACTCTGCGTACTGAGTCTCAATTTGGCTTGTTCTTGCATCAACTTTAAGACGGGGTGTACAATTGGAATCAATGTATATTATCGTAAGAGGTCATCAGATAATACATTCATGAATGATGTGCGAGATGTCATGAGTTTTGGCCATTGCTGTATCATTGAGGAAGTGGTTTCGCCCCAAACTGTGCAAGATTCAACGGATGAAGCTACCCTGAGTGCATGGCAAACGGCAGAAAAGACGCGGAGAAGCATTGTGTTCGTGAATATATGTTCAGAGTATCCGACATTTACAGAATTTGCCTTGACAATTCACAAAAACCCCTGGCATACTCGAATATCGTCTAAATCATCATACGCACAAATGGCGAAGAAAGTTGCCTTCATTTCTGGCGGTGCGAGTGGCATGGGGCTTGCCGTTGCCCAAGCTCTCTCTTCTCGCGCAAATGAAGATTGGGACCTTCACATCGTTGATCTCAACGGAAACGCTGGAAAGAAAGCCACTGCTTCACTCAAGAATGCACACTTCCATCAGACCAACGTCACCGACTACGCATCTCTCGTCGCGGCATTCGAAGCCACATGGTCAAAGTCAGGCCGCCTGGATTTTGTCTACGCGAACGCTGGCATCGTGGAACGGGACAACTTTTATGAAGAACACCCCTTGGATGCTCCTCCACCACCACCGAACCAACTTTCGATCGACATCAATTTCAAGGCCGTGGTGAATACCTCCTATCTCGCGTTGCACTACTTTCGAAAGTCATTGGCCAAACAGGGCAGAGACGGAGTCGCACCATCGCTAGTCATGACTGCCAGTTGCGGCGGTCTCTACCCCTCAGAGTTCTGCCCAATGTATTCTGGTAGCAAAGCCGCGGTTGTGCAATTCAATCGCGCGATTACGGTTGCCTTCCACCATGCTGGCATTCGGACGTTTTCAACGTGTCCTGGAACGATCAAAACTGGCTTACTCAACCCGGAAGAGTGGAAGTCATTTCCTGAGGAGTACTTCACACCGATCGAAACGCTTGTCGACGCGGTTATAAAGCTAGTGGACGGCGGAGATGTCGAGGATGCGAAGGGGAAGAAAGTCAAGTCAGGTGAGAACTGGGGCTTGACTGTGGAGGTCAATGGAAAGAACTTCTACTTTAGAGATGGTGTGGAGCCATGTGATAAGAGTATGGAGAGTATGATGAAGCATACTAGTATGGCGGTGCAGCTTGCGAGAATCGAGAAGACAAAGCGAGAGCAAGGCGCGAGTAATGGAACGAACGGGGCCTGAGTTCAGTAGCTAGACCAAGAAAATTGCAGAGCCTGAGTATCCCACCCAGCAATGAAGACACCCTCAAGCTAGGTGCATATATGTCAAAAATTTCCAGAGATTTGTCTGTCGGCAAAACCTATGATTCGAATGATAGAGGACGTATTGAACGTAACGAAATGATTAAAGCTTCGAATGGCGACCAGCCGCAAATCTGATACCACCATCGACGGCTATATCCTCTCCGTTTACGTATGCAGCCGCAGGGCTTGCTAGGTAAACCATGACACCTGCAATATCTTCTGGTTCTCCCAATCTCTTCCGAGGATTCGCATCCTCCAGCTCCTGCTGACCACCAAGTAGCTCAATCAGACCATTAGCCAACTTTGACGGGAAGAAGCCAGGCGCAACTGTATTTGTGGTGATGTTCCGTGGGCCGAGCTCGACAGCCAATTGACGCGACAAGTGGTGTGCGGCCGCTTTCGAGACACTGTACATGATCGTACCATGCTCACCCACGTGTGGGACGGTCGTACCGGCGGTGGAGGAGACGATGATGACACGCGATGGGTCTTGTCGCGTGCCGGCTTTCTCGAGAAGAGGCGCAAATCTGTACTGATCAGCCCTTGCTCATGTGTACCACGCGCCATTCATACAATCTTGCCAGGTTGAACACGCCCCTGACGTTTAAATCCAGAACTTTCTGACTAGCAGAATCTGGTGTAGGGTCGAATGGTCCGCCCCAAGTTGCGCCTGCATTGCAAACCAGGATGTCCAATTTGTCGTCCGTTTCCTGCACCTTCTTCACCAAGCGCGCGATATCCTCCGTGTCGGCGACGTTGGCTGCGATCCCGACTGCTTTGCCAGACACGGGCAGTTTGTTGAGCTTCTCGACGGCTTGGTCGATGCCCTGCTCTCCGGCGTTCTTACGAGCAGAGATGAAGACTTTCTTCGCACCAGCGAGAAGGAAGGCGGTCGCGGTATGTAGGCCAAGGCCTCTCGATCCTAGCACCATGATTAGCTTCATCAGTTCTGCTGTACATTTGACATCGCGTGCCTACCTCCTGTGACCAGCGCAACCTTGCCCTCAAGGCGGAACATGCGATCGAAATTTTTAAGGTCGGACATGGCTGTCAGTCCCCAACGAGTTTGATGAAAGGTAACCCTGTGTATCTACGACTTTAATAATGTGCGCCATGCTGGGTGGCTTCTTGTGGTTGATAGCCTGGTGAGAAGCTCGGTGTCGCGCCGGGTGGAATTCCGGCATCCTCGGGACCATGCACCCCGCGACGTCAGGTAGGCTCGGTTGCGGAGTGGCTATCTGGGGACTCCAACTTTTGTTATTCGATATAAGTCGCATCCATGATGAACCTTCCTGCTGTTGGAGAGAACTTGTTGCTCGGCGAAGTTGATTGTTGTTCCTTTCCAGATTGACCGCTCCCTCCTGCATCGCAACATGCCGTTCTCCTCGCCCTTCCCCAACCTTCCCATCCCAAAATGTAACCTCCTGGAGTACTTGTTTCCAAAGGAAAGTAGCCCGACGGATACGCCGATCTGGATAGACTCAAAGGAAACCGACCACCATCTCACACCTCGCACATTGTTGCAATGGTCGAAACGACTCGCTCTCGGCTTGGACCGTATCGGGAGCAAGGAAGGGGAAGTTGTTACGATTCTGACACCGAATCACATCTTCGTGCCAGTCGCGTATCTCGGGATCGTGGGATCAAAGCGCATCTTCAGCGGCGCAAATCCCGTGTACACAGTGTCTGGTAAGTTTGTCTCATATTGCTGGTTGAAGGAAAGCTAATGATTTGCAGAGTTAATACACCAAGTCTCAAACACGCAAGCTCAGTTCATTCTAGTGCATCCATCGTTAGTCAAGACTGCAATTGCTGCGGCCAAAGGAGCAGGTCTTCCAGAAGGTCGCGTCTTTCTCTTCTCAGACGAGCCCAACACACCACTCGAAGGCTGCAAAGACTGGAGGACTTTCCTGCCGTCTGAAGCTGATGGCGATGCGTATAACTTCCCCAGACTCTCAGAGAAAGAGTCCACCACCACCACGGCGACCGTGAACTTTTCCTCTGGGACCACCGGATTGCCGAAAGGCGTGGAAGTGAGCCACCACAATCTGGTTGCCAACCTGGAGCAAACAATATACATGCGATATTTACACAAAGCATGGAATGCCGAGACGCGACCACGGGAAACTTGGATCGGCTTCCTGCCGCTCTACCATGCGTATGGGCAGCTTTATGCCATTGCGATGGCGCAGAAGCTACAGATACCCATATACATTATGAAGAAGTTCGAATACGAGCCGTTCTTACAAACGATCCAAGATCGCAAGGTCACGCATCTGCAGGTCGCGCCACCGATCATGGTCATGCTGAGCAAGCGACCCGAGACCGCAAAGTACGACCTGAGCAGCGTAACGGATATTCTCTGCGGTGCTGCACCGCTGTCGAAGGAATTGCAGAATGAAATCAGCAAAAAGCTAAATTGCGAGATTCTACAAGGCTGGGGTATGACTGAGGTAACATGCGGGGCGATACATGTGCCTGGAGGAACCATCGATGAGTGAGTCAGCCCGGGTTCGTTTGGAATCGGAAAGTGCTGACTTTGCGAAGCTCTGGAAGCGTTGGCCAATTAGATCCCAATTGCGAGTGCATGCTTCTCGACGACGATGGTAAGGAAGTACCAGACGGTCAGCCTGGCGAGCTGCACGTACGAGGTCCGAATATTTGCATTGGTTACTGGCGTAATCCACACGCAACTAGGGAGTCAATATCTCCTGATGGCTGGTTGAAGTCTGGTGATGTCGCCATTGTCAAGAATGGTTGGTTCTGGATCGTCGATCGGAAGAAGGTAAGGGTGTTCTGCTCCAACTGCACAGTCTGCAGCTCTGACACATTGTAGGAACTCATCAAAGTTAACGCACTGCAAGTTGCACCTGCTGAGCTCGAGGCCGTGCTGCTCGAATTTGATCCAATAGCTGACGCGGCTGCGGTGGGCATAACGCTCGACGGGCAAGAGTGGCCGCGCGCATACGTTACATTGAAAGACGACTTTAAGGGCAAGACCACCGCAGAGGACATTCACAAGCACATGAAGATCAAGGTGGCAAAACACAAACAGTTGGCGGGTGGGATTGTGTTTGTCGATGAAGTGCCAAAACTCCAATCCGGCAAGATCATGCGAAAGGTTGTCAAGGACTGGGCAAAGAGGGATGCGGAGAAGATGAACGGGCAAGCTAAAGCGAAGCTGTAGATCTGATAGGTGTTTGTAGCGGTATTTCTTGCTTGTACAAATTCCATCCCAAATCACATTGCCTCTACGCGCGTCACAGTCAATGGTATCATTCACAGAGGACCTCATCAGGTGAAGCAAGAGTTCGTGATTGAGAAGACCAGTAAGATCCACCGACAAAGGGCAAAGTCTGTAATCTAAACTATTAGCCTATCTATCTTTCAAAAGTACTTTAGTAGAGTATGTAAGAAACTTATGCATAGCATGTTAAGGATAGCCAGGCCCCACTTTCAACGTACTTGTAGTTTTGGAGCTTTGCCCAGGTAATCGATCTCGAGTTGTCGCGGAGCCTGGTGACCTTTCTTGCTCGGACTAGGTTGCTAGTTTGGTCTCACCGCTCGAGCATGCGCCCGCAGCAAGTAACTTAGTTAAACAAGACAGAAGAAACGCGGCCATATTGTTCGACGAGAACAGAGTTCATTTTCGTACAACCACAAAATGCAAGCACTGAATAGCACCTCTTGTGGCTCATTGATTTGTGTATGCTCCGCCAAACGCGGCTAGTGCCTCCCTACGATTCGCGTGGAGCCCCGCCCGCTCTTTCAAGGTTGAACTTTTCCGCCCTTCCACTCGCCACACACCACTGAGGCTGCACTCTCGGCCTCCTACGACTGTGTATGTATCTCCTGAGTCGTGTCGGAAGCGCGTGCCCAGCCCAAACTCCGCTTGACATGTCCCGCATCCTGTCGGCCGCCATGCACCAACCGGAGTGGGAGGAGATCCATTGGTGGCACATGGTCGAAAGTTGCTCATGTTGAGCTCCGAGGGACGGTTAAACACACCAGGACGTCTTGATCTGTTTGCCGCGGTGGTGAGATGAATATCGCCTCCTCTCTCTTCGATTGCGTTGATTTGAAAGGTGCTTGTGTCTTATAAGTCCAGATCTACGAATTGCAAGGCTGCGGTTCTTTACCTTGCTTTCTCCCACTTGGATTATCCCCAACACACTATCACCGTCTTTGCGGTCTTTTCAAGGTTACTACAGTGACAAGCCAGCCCGATAGCATACGAAGTTGCTTCAGGGCATACTAAACGCAAATCCAAACACCTTCGTATGGGCGAATTCATCATGCCGTCCGAGACGTCTAACGGCGCCAATGGAGTGCATGGGCATGACCACCACTATGACTACCCACCAACGCATGTCGATGGCCCATACAGGATCCTCGACCAGTACCATTCGAAGCCAACCAAGATCCGAGTTGCCTGCGCAGGTGCTGGTGCATCGGGCCTCTGCCTAGCTTACAAGATGGAGAAGATACTTGAGCCAGGGTCTTGGGAGCTCACATTATACGAGAAGAACCCGCAATTTGGAGGAACATGGTACGAGAACACGTATCCTGGTGTTGCTTGCGACATCCCATCACACGACTACAACTTTACCTGGGACCCGAACCCGGATTGGTCGCACTTTTTCGCGGCAGGCAAAGAGATCCAAGGATACTTCGAGGGGTTTGCGGAAAGGCATGGTAGGACGATCCAAATACGTAGGGCTTGCAGGTCGCTGACGAAACACTAGGAAGCAAAAGGTACATGCAGCTCAACAGCAAAATCACCGAGGCAAACTGGAACAACGACGATGGATGCTGGAATCTCACAATTCGCAACCCAAAGACAGGGGCAATGAGGAAAGACTGGGCACACGTTTTCATCAATGGCACAGGTGAGATAGGCTCAAGATATCTAGCGATAATGGAGGCTGACGATGTCCACAGGCATCCTGAATAACTGGAAGTGGCCCGACATTGAGGGTCTGCACGACTTCAAAGGCCCTTTGCTTCATTCAGCATGCTGGAATCACGACGTCAACTTCGAAGGCATCACTACCGGTGTCATCGGTGTCGGCTCGACGAGTGTACAAATTACCCCACAATTGCAGAAAATGTGCAAGGAGGTGCAAGTGTACATGCGCAGTCCAACGTGGATATCGCCACCATTTGGTGCTGGAGCGCTTACTGATGATCTCCAAAAGGGCGAAGATGTCGACCCAGGGCAACGGCAGTACACATTTACTGAGGAGGACAAGCAAAGGTTCCGCGACGACCCTGAGTATCACCTACAGTTTAGGAAGAAGATTGAGGCGGAGATTAACAGCTTGTTTGGCATGTATCAGCAGAACTCGGAGCTGTCGAACCAATTCAAGGACGTCATAACCAAGGAGATGCACCGGAGAATGGGGCCTGGTCACGAAGACCTGAAGAAGTTCATGATTCCCAAGTGGTCAGTCGGCTGTCGGCGAATCTCACCAGGCGATGGTTTCCTCGAAGCACTGGTACAGGACAACGTCAAGACAGTTTTTAGCGGCATCAAGCGGGTAGTACCCGAGGGCATTGAGACTGTGGACGGCCAGCTACATAAGATGGATGCGCTTGTGTGTGCGACCGGGTTCCAGGTAGCCTTTCAGCCTGCCTTCACCGTGCGAAATGGCGAAGGTGTCTCGATCAAGGAAGACTGGACACAGGGTCCAAATCTCTACATGGGCGTCTCGGCCCCCAGATTTCCCAACTACTACACGATCGTCGGCCCCGGCGCTACATGGAGCAACGGCACACTTCTGCCATCCATCGAGACCACGATCGAATACTCCATTCAGTGCATGAAGAAGATGCAGACGGAAGGCATAAAAGCCATGGCCGTAAAGCAAGACGCTCTCGATGCGATCTACGCTCACTTCGACGAATACCACAAGACTACCGTGTGGCAAGAGGAGTGTCGCAGTTGGTTCAAAGATGGTCAGACCAAGAACCGGATCTATCTATGGCCAGGTGCGGTAAGTAAAATTATTCCCAACCATTTTGGACTGCATGATACCCCGCTCTGATGCCAGCAGTACTGACTCGTGGTTACCATGCAGACGATCCATTTCCTCAAGTCCATCAAGACCCCGCGCTGGGAAGACTATGACTACACCTACCGTTACAAGAATCGATTTGCATACCTGGGCAATGGCGACGTGAAGGCTACAGCTACGAGGGACGTCATGGGATTGAGCCCCTACATTCGCAATACAGACCACGAGTGGAGTGTCGAATAATTGGTACAAGGTACTTTTGGCGTTGAGACGAGGTTGGTCAAGAGATGTATATCGATTACGAGAGTGCTCTTGTGTTATGTGTCAAGCTTCAGGACTCCTGCACCGAACGCCACAGTGGGTGACGCAACAAATTCACGCGCTTGCGTACGGCCACCAACAAGGGCGGATCTCAGGTCTTCGCATGTAGTTCCAATATTCCGCATATTGCTCCAATTTTTGAATGGCACAATATTTCTAACAGAAACCATTGCATTGAGGTACTGACATTCATCATTTACCAGTGATTGCAACACCAGCGGCGCTGGAAGCACATTTCGCTGGTTTGACCGGTGTAGGAAGCATGTCTGCGATGGCTTGCATAAACCAGAGGCATCGTCGCTCGTAGCCTTCTTGCTCGGCTCCGACACTCCGGAGGCAGCCAATCACAGCTGCCAAGGCAGATCGTAGCTCGACCCCTCTCCAAAACACGATTCACTTCGTTCGATCTAACCTTTTTCATCAACGCAAATGATTCAGAACAACCTCCAGAACCATGGCGGAGAAAGACGCCACCAGCTGCTGCGATCTCCTCATTGGTGACCAGGGGTCTCCATATGCCCCAGATTTCTCAGCCGACCTCCTGACTTCTCCACGCAGCCCCGGTGACCTTGTGCTCGAAGCGATGCTCATGCATACCGTAGCCAACCAAGTCTTTCTAGTTCCACAGCGACGTCAGCTCCTGACTTGCTTCGACGATAGAAGGCGTGGGTCTCTGCAGGCATGGGCGATGACTGTTGCGACGGGCCAATCATCAGACGCCTTTCAACGCCTCCGTCATTCGGATCCTTCGTCGGCAAGAGCACCGAGAGTCGGCGTTGATGGCTCTATGAAAGGGCTCAACAATGCATCAAAACGAGCCATCCAAGCCGCGTCTTTGTTTGGGTACCCTTCCAATTGCGGGGCCCCACCTCCACGAGAGCGCCGCCAACTAGTGACATTTGAAGGCCTAAATGTCGGAACTAGGGGTGGCGCGACTGGGACGTGGGCTGTTGCGGACCCTGAGGACAATATAGTTCGGATGTTTGCCGTGTGCTGCCGCTGGGCATTGTTCTTCTCCCCGCATTCTTGTTGTGTCTGTTCCAGGTTGAAGAATCCTCGTATGAAGCTTGTCGTTCACTCGTAGCGAACACTCGTACAGAATGACCACCGAATCTAGACAGGCCATGGCCAACGCAAAAGACCAACAGAAAGAAGCATCCCTGGACGGCAAGGAAGAGCAACACAACACTGCAGACAAAAGTTCAAATGTCAAAGAGAAGTCATCGAAACCACGACACAGAGCATCGGTCGCATGTGCGTCATGCCGAGACCGTCGTATCCGGTGTGTTGTTCCAGCAGGCGACAAAGAGTGCACGCAGTGTAAACGATCTGGCGTAGAGTGTGTGATCAAAAACGACGACGAACGCCGAAGGTGAGTCGCGCCTGTTGCTCGTAGTTGCTTGCAAGTAGTATATCCATGCCCAGGATTGACAGCAGTATAGGCCTATATCACGAGCATACATGTGCTCATTGACGGATCGAGTAGCTTTACTTGAAGGCATGTTGAAGGAAAAGGGCGAAGACCTACCACCAGCGAACCATCCTCCGAAAACGCGCCACGAGAACCAACGAAACCAAGATAACTCACCAAACCGCCGAGCCATGAACGACCAAGCCTCACATCAAAATCAAGAGCAATCGAGCCCCGGCAGCCAACCATCGCCACAGGATGAATACCCATACCCCGATTTCGAGCAGCCAGAGCTCAATGAGAGTCCAGCGGATAGCACAGGCTCGCCGTCAATGCTGCCGCCTCCAAAGAAAGATGGGATGGTGAACAGACTACTGTCAACGCGCGGCCACCTAAGCTTTGATCAGCTAAATGGGCGCCTGCGATACTTTGGCCCTACAACGAATTGTCACGTACACTCGGAATTTGGCAATCCCATGGAGTCGGCGCACGAGCAATCCGAACAGGCTCGGAGGGCGGACAAGATCATTCGCTCTCTGCCATTGGAGACATACGATTACCTCATGGGACTATTCTGGCAGTGCTACAACCCCGTCATCCATGTTCTGCACCAGGAAGCTTTCAACGAAGACCGTGATATGGGACGCACTCAGTTCTACTCCGGTTTTTTACACGTCTGTGTTCTGGCCATGGGCTTCAGGTACGCAGACAAGGACAGAATGGACATCAAGAAGATCTCTCTACCGCATGCGCAGTGGGAGAGCACGATGCATCGAGAAGCAAAGTACATGCTCGACCAGGAGCTAGAACGACCAGGTGGTATCCCTTCGGTCGTCGCGTTGCTGCTTCTCGGAGACCTGGAGTGCGGTGTTGGACGTGACAATGTGGGCTGGCTCTACGGAGGCATGGCTGTAAGGCTTGCGTTCGACATTGGGTAAGCTCATGCTGAAACATGCTCATGTATGGACTCGCATGACTAATTGAATGTCCAGGCTACACCTCGATACGCGGCTCTCTGGGCTGCCGCAGCGGGAGGTTGAGATAAGACAGATGACGTTGTGGGCCTGCGTGATCTACGACAAGTACGTTCAATACTTACATTCGTTGCGAAATCTGGCTGAACTGATCATTCAGATACTGGGCTCTCTTTCTCGGCCGTCCAACAAGTATGAAGTCTTCCGATCTCGAGATATATCACTTGTCCAAGCAATTTGAGCGGCTCGGCACATGCCGACCAGCAGGCGTAGAAAAGAGCATGGAAACGATGATCTACGAGGCACTGATCGATCTGATGGAGCTAGCTGGGAAGATCACAGAAAACATGGACCCCCATTCGAAGAACCCAGATTCAGCCATCGATCGCAACCAATACATGCGTATGGCGGCCCTTGACCGCGAATTCAGTAGCTGGTATGCTCGGCTTCCTGAACAACTTCGATGGTCACCGAACAATATCGCTACAGCGCCGTTCTCCTTTTTTCTGTTGCACCAGCAATATCACGCCAGCCTCATTCTGTTGCACCGGCCCTTCGCTCTCTATGAGGATCAAAGCAACGGTGAACAGGTAAGACTTGAATGTACAAACTGCATGCGAGACAAAGCTGACTTCCTTCCTCCGCCTCTCTAGTCACCTGGACCAGACGACCACTTCTCAACACTCAGTCGAACCGTGTGCACCAAACACGCGATCCGCGTTGCGAGGATATACTGGCAACACCGCCAACGCTTCGACACCAAACAAATATTCGTTACAGGCATGCAACACGCCGGCACAGCCGCCACCGCCCTCGTCGCCGCCCTGGCATTCATCAAAGACGCAAACGACCGCAACAACAACATGCAGTACCTCGAGTGCCTATCCGCCGCCCTCACAGACATGGCATACACCTTCCAGCCCGCAGAGCGCATGTCTACCGTTCTTCGCGCCGTTATGGTCGAACTGCGTGGCGGCCCGGAACCACACCAATTCAAGCTCTACAAGCCTAAATCCGCGGTTGTGCCCGCGCGGCGTGGAAGTACGATTGATATGGACGAAGCGGAAAGTCAGGCGTGGAAGAAACGCCAAACGAATCGTCCAAGGGCGGGGACGGGCTCGAGTCTCAGGAAAGCAAGAACAAATAGTATGAGCACGACGATGAGCATGCCCATTGATCAGCATGGACTAAGTATCAAACCGCCGCCTCCACCGCGCTTTGACGACACGGATCGCGCGGACGGATATATCATGGTCACGCCCCGTTCGGAAATCAGTACTTGGCCCGGCCTCTCCGAACCCCCCGAATTATCACACTCCCTGAATACTCCAATGTCCACCACAAACAATCGCAACAGCGGGGCATGGATGGGCGCCGAATTCGACGCCAATGACTCGATTAGTCAGCTTGCGAATGTGCATTTCCCTGAGATGGGCGCGTTTGACGCGGATGCAGGAGGTGTGGAGGGCATGACGAATCTGGACTTTATGAGTCTTGGGGAGGGCGGGGATTGGGGGTTGGGGAAGGAGTGGAGTGCGGCGGGGGGAAGTGATCTTGATGGGTTTCCGCCGCAGGGTCAGAATCCGTTCACGCAGGGGTTAGGGTTTGGGAATGGATGAAGGACTTTTGTTTCGGCGTTATATGGATGGGGTGGGGATTATGGTGTTTTGAAGGGGAGCATAATGGAGTCCGTGACTTTGGGGTAAACATGTGTTGAACTCAACGTAGCCTGGAGGTTTACACAATGGTAATGCGGTTTCGGGAATACGAAATATGCAATACAAGATACAAACAAATCAATCAACCCACACCCCCAAACTACACAAAAACAAACATGCTAATCCCCCAAAACAACAACTCTTCCCCGTTTCTAAGCCGCCACTGCGGCCTCCAGCAACTTAACATGCTGCTCAGGATGCGTCTTCTCAACATTACTCTTCGCCACCTTCTTCATCATGAAATTCGCATCGATATCCACATCCTCCGTCAACAACCCATCCGCAACACGCCACTTCCCAGCAATAGTCAGCGTACCGACAGGTGGCTTCGCGTTAACCAGGGAGTCGACGCCAGTGGGCACGTTGGTGAGTGTGAGTTTGTATGTGGTCTGTGGGGTATTAGCTGAAGAATTGGGATTGGGGGTGGCATGGGATGCATACTTGTCCGATGGGCTTGCGGTCTGTGATTGAGTATGTGGCTTGTGTGTTTTTGTCGCCGGACTCGAAGGTGGAGGAAATTAGTGCTGGGCAGAGGGTTTTGATCATGAGGTCGTGGTTGTGTAGGGCTGCGATGACGACGGAGGGGGAGGTGGAGTTTATGGGGGTGGAGATGTGGGAGGTAGGCATTTTGGAGTTTGTTCGAGTACTTTGGGTGAAGAAGGACTTGTTTGGTGGTTGTGTTGCGGTGTGAATGCTTGCTGTTGATGAGAATATTGCGAGTCGATACTGAGCCAAATTCCGAGGACGTATTGGTCTTATATCCTGAGCTCATACCCATTCTGACTCCGTGGTCCGTATTTAAACTACTCGTCCAAACGTCAAGACATGCCTCTTACATGCATGTCACAGCATATACCCCAGCTTAAGCCACGCATACAGGCCAAGATCTTGTACTACACCGACGATTGCGTAGGATATCGCTGCAGAGTCGGACGATCGTTCGCCAGTCCAGCGTCCAAAATAGTAGTCAGCGAAACACAAGCATGACCGTGCCTTGGTACACGACTAGTGGTGGGACAGGTAGACCCTGAGGAATGCCGCATTAAGGTAATATGGGGGTGGCTGAGGCATTCGAGTGTCATTTAGCAGGATTTATGAGTCGTTTAAGCTGCTGTTAGTTATGATCTGACGTGCCTAAAGTATATTTTGCTCGATGGACAGATCTGCGCTGTCCTGTACGGTCCAATGTTGCGGCCTCTACTTCCCATCTTTCCGTGATTAAACCATGCACAGCGCTGAAATACGTCGACATATTGATGCCGCGCGGGTCTCCAGATGTCGATTCGACGTTTCTTTGTTGTTTTACGCAGAAGCGGAGGTGGATGTGGTGGAGCGGATGTTTCGCGACCACGGCGCGAAGTGGAGAGCCGGAACAACGCTAGCGAATAAGCTCATCTCACGAGCCTCATGTTTCGACCATGATTGTGAGGCAATAGTAAACTGTTTGGGATATTTATAGATGTGGTAGGCGAATTGAGTCGATCTGTAGCTACGCCTGAGGTTTACATGTGTGATTGCACTTTCAGAAGTGGGTAAAGATGGGGAAAAAAGGGTGTAAAGTGGTTATAGCAAAGGAGCTACCAATTATCCAATCTGTATCTCAGGGTATCAATCCGTATCCAAGAACCAACGCCAAAGGCGATCCAAGTTACTAATCAACGCCAAAAGCAGTTCAGATCATACAGTGATAGGCGGCGATCCATAGAACATCCAGTCCAAGTCTTCGTCGTCAAAGAACGAAGCGGCGTCCTGCGTCGACAAAGCAAAGTCATCGAAGCTGTCCTTCTTCGCCAAAGTCTTCGGCATAGCAGCTGATCTCGCAGTATGCACAAATGCCTTCTTGGCTGGTGGCTGCGCACGCACCGTGGGAGGCGTATTGGCCTTCCTCTTGAACATCTTGGGGTGGTGGTCTGGCACAGAGCGAGGCATTTGGGATGGCGTGATTGCGCTGAGGTCAAGAGGGGCCGCGGTCAGTCTTGTCTTCTTTGGTGGAAGCGTAGACGGCGTTGATACTCTTGAGCTCTTGTCCTTGACCATTTGTCGAGGCTGATTGGGCTGATGCATCGTAGAAAGAGGCTGCTTTGGCGTAGGCTGCTGTGGTGCATGAGGTAACTTAGCAGGAGGAAGCGAAGGCTTGGGCCTGGTCAGGGTTGCACTGGTGTTTGTGAGCGACGACTTGTGCAGTACCGGTACACTGACATCCTCCAGATCGTCCATCGAGAAGTCAAGGTCTTGTGTCGAAAGCGGAGGGAGACTTTGCGCGATTGATGGTGATGCCTTGGCTGGTGGAGGTAGCCTAGAAGGAGACGCCGTCTCTGAGGACAGCTCACGCGCTATCTGTGTCCCGCTCTCTAGAAAGTCGTCCCAGCCATCCAACATGACGGCCTTCGATGGGGCGGATGGTAGGGAGACCAAGAAAGGTGGAGCTGACTTGAACGCAGGAAGACCAGGTGTCTTGGAATTGAGACGCTGATTCGATGCTGATCTAGCAGTCGGCGTTGCAAACGATCTCTTCAGTAAGCTGGATGCTTTTGGCTGGACAGGCAGTGCAGGCAACTTGAAACCTGTCTGTGTTGTGACTCGAGGAGCGCAAGGAGGGACGTAGTCGGCTGCTATACGTATAGGGAACTGTATGCGCTGAAACGGGTATGCATCATCGTTCCTATACTTGGCTTGAAAAGGTATGCGAGTGAGGAAAGTGGTGGTGCGCTCAAGTTGACCATTGAGGACCAGGCACTCCAGCCGGTTGCTCTCAACTCGTAGTACTCGGAGATGCTGGCTCTTAGACAGCTGACTGCTCGTGTTCAAGTCGCGAAGAACGCTGACCACACTTCCGACTTTGATGCGCAGTCGGTGTGGCGGGAGGCCCAGAGGGTTCAGCTTGTGGAGGAGACCAGGCGCAGGTTTCCAGTCCGGGAGCTTCATCGATATGTCTTGCGACAGAAGCTCGACCAAAGGCTCTGGTAACTTGTCCAGTATGCTCTCGACTGCCTTGTTGATGGGCCCATGCAGACGTATGTAGTCGGTGTCGTTTGTAGGATAGGGTGGTTGTGCGGTAGAAGGGGCAGGCGCGGGCGGGGGCTGTGGTTCGAAGTCGGGTGCTTCTATCGGATCCGACATGACTAGATCATGTGCCTCGAGAAGTGTGTCGTCGTCTAGGTCGTCGTCGGCGTACTGCTCGCCACAGGAGATGTTTATCTGGGGTAGGTCCAGCGCAAGCTCGTCGCCCTCGTCATCGTCGTCCCAGGGTTCTTTGTCGGCCACTTGCACGATCGCTTCCAGCTTCTTGGAAAGTTCCGCCTCCTTTCTGCGCTGCTCGTCCTCCTTGCGCTTCTTCAGCTCCACCACGAAGGCCTCCATGCCTTTCTTCATCTGCGCCTGCGTGTGGCTGTATCCGATCAGCTGTGTGGCCAGGCCGACACCGGTCTGCTTGCGCGCAGCGGCTTCCTTCGCCTCCTTCTCCTCGCGCTTTTTCTTTGCGGCTTTGCGCCGCTCTTCGGCGTCGCGCAAGCGGGCAGCGCGCGAGTCCAGTTGATGTCCGCGCTCGAGCTGCTTTTGCTGTTGCTCGGACATGCGGGGCCCATTCTGCTTAAAGTGCTTCTTTACTTCATTTGAAGTTTGCGCAATGCGTAGTGGCGTGGGTGGCATGTCGATGTGAGATGGCGCATCGCGGGGTGACGATGCTGGTGCGTGGCGTGGCCGCAGGAAAGGGCAGCGCGGATCAAACACGCAAGCACATGACCATATTATGTAAGCGCAGCCAATTCTCCAACCTCCACGACCATGGCCGCACCAACACATTCGACACTCATCTCCCAATTCCGTCCCATCCGTATTCGATGACCAACCTTGCTTGTGCGGCTGGCCAGCATTCAGATAGACCGCTCCCTTTGATAGTGCAGCAGCCGCTCCATCTCAATTGCGGGGGTGCCTGCAGCATGACTCGCAACGCGACCTGGAGACAAGCATCCGAGCATCCGATTGACTCTCACATCACGGCACACCTTCTTGCTCGCGTCGACGGGTCCCGCGTTATGCGGGGTGTACAGCGTGCATGAACCCAATGAAGCTATCCACATCAATGCAGTACTCGAATGCTCGTGAATAATGGCTTCATAAATGCGCCTCGAGCATTTTACTCCAATCGCACAGCAACATGGCATTCACTCTCAAAGGCGTAGCATATGTGACAGGCGCCGGCTCTGGTGTGTACTAACGAACGACCCATACAACTCAACTAACAATCCAGGCATCGGCCAATACACTGTCTACTCCTTGGCACGACAAGGCGTGCGCCAATTCGCTCTCCTCGACCGAGCCTCCATGAGCAGCACAGTTACCGAGCTCAAGAAAATCGCCCCAGATGTTTCCATCAAGCAATTCGAGCTGGACGTCACCAACGAAAAAGCCGTCGACGACAGCATAACCCAAACGGTCAAAGAATTTGGCCGCCTCGACTACGCCGTCAACAACGCCGGCATAGGCGGCGACATGACCACCACAGACCAGAACACGCGCAACGACTTCGAGAAGGTCATGGCTGTCAACACCACAGCAGTCTGGATGTGCCAGCGCGCACAAGTCCGTCAGATGCTCAAGCAAGAGAAACTCAACAATTCGTATCGCTCGTACCGCGGTTCAATTGTGAATGTTGCGTCCATGTACGGACTCGTCGCACCGCCCCTCAATGTGCCTGCCACGGCATATGCGACGAGCAAGCACGCGGTTGTTGGTCTTACCAGAGCAGATGCACTTGCGTATGCGTCAAGGGGGGTCAAGATCAATGCCATTGCGCCGGGCTATGTTATGACGCCGTTAGTTCAGAAGCATATGAGTCAGGGAGACATGATGGAGACGGAAAGGTTGAAGGTGCCAGTTCATAGGTACTCAGAGATGGAGGAGATTGGGGACTGTATTGCGTTCTTGCATAGCGAGGCAGCGAGTTATATGGTGGGGTCGACGCTGGTGGCTGATGGTGGTTATACCATAGTTTAGTTGAATACATCTAGAAGTCCTATTTCATCCCACAAAGTCTGCTCTCCATTGACAGCGTTCTTTCCTTCTTGCACCACGAACACTATCTCGATGGCTCCCGACTCACCACCAGCGCTACGGTGACACATCGGCTCATCTGGCGCGCATTCGCATGCAACGTCTCAACGGCGTACCGATCCAGACTCTCAACGATTCAAACACGTCCAGAAGCACACACTAGATGACTCTGCAAGATGTCACTAAAGCCTTGAGGCGGCTGACCGTCTTCTGGAAGACCTTTCCCAGGTGGCGTGATTGGCCTGCGCCATGAATCGCCCAGCAACCTGGCTCCATGCTAGCTCCAAAACCCCAGGTTTGAAGCGTGACTCGAGATGTGGAGAAGGATGTCTAAGCATGACTTTTGTGAAGCGTTGTACGCGTGTGGGTTTGCTTTAAGAGTGCTGGAGTCGTGGCACTGATATTCTGTACCCGTCTTCCTGCTCTTGCTTGTCTTGCTCCATCATTGTCATACAATCATCGTTATATACCCATTGCTACCATGGCAGACGGCTTCATTGTCCCTTCTTCCTCTCGCCCAGAGTCAGATGCTCAGCACCGGCTCAAAGGCCCCATCCACGCACAGCGCCATGTCCGCATCATCTGCATCGGAGCCGGCGCATCAGGGCTGCTGATGGCGTACAAGCTGCAAAAGCACTTCCAAAACTTCAGTCTGCAGGTGTACGAGAAGAACTCGGAGGTGTCGGGGACGTGGTTCGAGAACCGGTATCCGGGGTGAGTTCCGATAAGGTGCTGATGGCGCCGCGATCCTTTCGGAAGCGACGGTCGGCTAATAACACCCCAACAGATGCGCATGCGACGTCCCATCTCACAACTACACATGGTCGTTTGAGCCCAAGCTTGACTGGTCCGCTGTGTACGCGAGCTCGAAAGAGATTTTCGCGTACTTCAATGACTTTGCGAGAAAGTATGGGCTGCACAAGTATGTTAAGACGCGGCACCAGGTTGGCGGCGCGACGTGGAACAAGCAGAAGGGCGGATACGATGTGCAGATCAAGAATCTTGAGAGCGGACAGGTTGTGAATGATCATTGCGATATTCTTGTCAATGCTTCTGGTATCTTGAACAACTGGCAATGGCCTGCGATTCCTGGCATCGACAAGTACAAGGGCACGCTTCTGCACACTGCGAATTGGGACGACAACATCGACCTGACTGGCCGCCACGTCGGTTTGATTGGCAATGGGTAGGTCATTCTCTGAACCCATCAACTGTAACATACTAATTCCACCAGCTCTTCCGGCATCCAAGTCCTCCCCACAATCCAACCACACGTCAAAAAAGTAACAACCTTCATCCGCGAACCCACATGGGTCTCTCCCGTACAAGGCCTCGAACAACACGTCTTCAGTGCACAAGAAAAGACCGAATTCGCCACCAAACCCGGCGCACTCACCGACTACCGCCGGGGCATCGAGCGCGGCCTCAACGGTCAATTCGGCATCTTCCTCAAGAACACAAATGTCAACGCCGACACCGAAGCCTACTTTCGCCAGCAGATGGCCGAGAAGCTCCATAACCCGTACCTCGAAGAGAAGCTCATTCCAAACTGGCACGTTGGCTGCCGGCGCCTCACACCGGGCGTCGGATACCTCGAAGCCCTAGGCAAGCCCAATGTCGAAACCGTATACGGCGAAATCAGCGCCATAACCGAGAAAGGCTGCTTGTGTGACAACGGACAAGAATACCCCGTCGACGTCCTCATCTGCGCAACCGGCTTCAACACGTCGTTCAAACCGCGCTTTCCCGTCGTAAACAAGCACGGCGCCAATCTCCAGGACATATGGGGCAAAGAGCCGCGCTCCTACTTCGGCCTCGCCGCAGCAGACTTCCCCAACTACCTCATCTTCCTAGGCCCCAACTGCCCGATCGGCAACGGCCCTGTGCTCAGCGCAATCGAGTGCCAGGCAGATTACATGTGCAAACTCATCGATCGCTTCCAGACACACAATATTTCTGAATTCAGTCCGAAGGCAGAGGCAGTCGATGATTTCCTCGCGTTCAAGGACGAGTACATGAAGAGCACTGTCTGGCACGATCCCTGCCGCTCGTGGTACAAATCTCTCGGTCCCGACGGACCCGTTACGGCGCTGTGGCCTGGCTCGACTTTACACTACATCGAGGCGCTCATGGAGGTCCGCTTAGAGGACTGGGAGGTCAAGTACACTGGCAATCGGTTCGCGTGGCTGGGCAATGGGTACAGTCAGACGGAGATTGATCCTACGGCTGATTGGGCGTTTTACATCAGGGATGGGGATGATGATGAGCCTATCTCGCGGTTACGAAAACTGCAAGATAAGAATAAGTCGGGTACGATTGTGCCGAGTGCGGGGGTGAACTTCACAGGGAAGCAGGATGTGCTGGAGGCGAAGTTGTAAGGGGAGTGAGGAGATTGTGTATATAGTGGTGGTAAGGAGAAGTACTTTTTGCATTGCGGTGCATTGCGGTACGTTGTCGCGTATATTGCTGGCGTTTGGGTATGCATTCTTCAAGATACAATGACAAGTCTTCAGCTTCCACAACACGCAATCCTGCAATGAAACCATCACTGCTTGATCGTGATAGCCGCATCGCCATTTAGCTCAATCTTCAGTATTCATTCACCCAAGCCTTCAGCACTGTCGTTGCAGCTTGCAAAATTCCCACGTTTCTTCCCCCTCGTCGTTGCACAACGGATTCCTACGGTGCCCACGTCATTATTTTCTCGTTTCGGTCCTTCTCGTCGAGTCTTTGTCATTCCAGCCCACGACTTTCAACTTCAATAATTCGGCCCTGATATGATTGAGAACCTCTGTGCGTTGCGGGATAGATAGTATAAGGGGGAAAATATGAGGCAGTTTTGTTGTTTTAGTACCGCCTACTTCAGCATACGACGGAAAGTGGAAAGCTCCAAGGTCTCGTGAGTACAGACAGCCCTACTAGAACTGTGGAAGAGATGGAAGAGCGAATGAAGTTCCCCCATCACTCCCTCTAAATAACACTTGTCAGTTTCCGTCGTGTATTGCGAAAAGCGGTAGAGCAGCCTAATATTGTGGGTTCGCCGCTCAGAGGTAAGTGGTACCGTGAGGCGCTAGCCACTTCGTTCCCAGACTTTTGTTAAGTTACTTGGTACTATATATGAAATGTATGCCGCAAAACAGTTTTTCCTTGTGTCCCAGCACCTTCCCTTCCCAAGTCCACAAACAATACTCCGATGCAAGCTGGAATCCTATCTCAGCGTCAACACTTCACAACGTCCTTATTCAATAACACTCGAGAAAAATATCGAACCATGTTCACCGGCTCGCGTACTCGCCTTCTCTCCTGGTGGCATGAGACTCCTCTGCCTGATGTAGAGGGCGTAAGTGCTTGCTTCCAGACTTGGAATCATTACGAGGATGGGAAATGGCTCGCATTATCCTCACGAAATCCTACACTGCGGGAGTCCCCTCTAGAGGGTTCGACACACGACTTGACGACTCTGAATTTCGTTACTTGGAACGTGGACTCGCCGGCACGGTCGCCCTCTGGAGCGCCGTCGCCGTCTGGAGCACCGACCTCGGCTGGACCTCGCATGACAGCACTTTTGTACGCGATCGAAAGCCAAACAAATCCCGACGTAGTATTCTTGCAGGAAGTTAACAGAGAAGCACTCGCGCAACTGCTTGATCATCCCTGGATAAAGAGAGGCTGGTACTGTAGCGACGTAGACGGGTCGCATTTTGGAACCCAGAAAATCATGACCGTCACTTTGCTTTCAAGGAGGCTGTCCGTTCATCTGGGAAATATTTGGAGGGTTGCTTTACCAAGTCGGTACTACCGGTACGCCTTGTGTTGTGACATCTTCGTTAGCAACAAGACTCAAAACAACCGTCAACGTCCTGTCCGGCTTTTAAACGTGCACTTGGATTCTATGCCTATCAATCCGTGCTTCCGGCCACGGCAACTTTCGATCGCTGCCAAATATCTGGAGACGTCTGGCCGAGGGATCGTGGCCGGTGACTTCAATCCCGTAATGTCAGAGGACGAAGGGATTGTAGCAGACAATCGTCTCGTTGATAGCTGGAGCTACCTATGTCCACAGGAGGCCGGTTTCACGTGGGGGTTTCTTAACGACAAACCTTTCCCTCCGAATCGTATGGACAAGGTGGCAATACTCAACGTCACGCCGGAGAGCATGCGTGTCTTGTGTCGGCCATAGGGCTTATCCCCTGGCGCGTGAGTGATGAACCAGGTTACACCACATGTTTGCTCTCATGCACTTCCCCATTAGGACTAGTGCGTGCTCCCTTCAGTACATAGGCCTCGCTCTCCCA
>Ga0265780_10000967_pt1 | contig 42279 bp, 54 predicted proteins | sample P1T30metagenome_FD_192432 | JGI IMG/M metagenome (GOLD analysis project Ga0265780, IMG submission 192432) | Plant litter microbial communities from East Loma Ridge, Irvine, California - P1 T30 | ecosystem: Environmental > Terrestrial > Plant litter > Unclassified | place: USA: California...
AAAAGGCCGAGGCCTCCTGGAACATGAGCGCCTACGCCAAGGCGCCGAAGATCGAAAACAAGGAACCCGACCAGGTCGACCCGATCGCCACCGCCGAACATCGCGCCCGCCAGCAGCAACGCATCTCAATGCTGGCCCGCATTGCAAGTTAGCTGACGCTCTCGCGCCACTAAGCCAGCCGCCTTCGAGCGGCTTTTTTTTCGCCCCAACCAGGCCGCGAGAGCGGACCACCCACCGAAAGGTAATACATGAGCAAGCTCGCACAACTGCGCGCCCAGCGCGACGCCGTGGCCAAGAAAGCCCACGACCTGAACAACAAGTACCCCGCCGACCAGCGCATGCCGGCCGCCGAGGCCTCGCAGCTGGACGGCTACCTGGCCGAGATCGAGAAAATCGACGAAGACATCGCGCGCGAGCAACGCATTGCGCAGCTGGCGGGCGACAATCCGGACGCCCAACACGACGCCGCGATGCAAGCGGCATACCGCGGTGGCGTGCGTGACGCCGACGAAAGCGCCGCGCTGCGCGCCATGCTGGCCGGCGGCCTGTCGGCCCTGAGTGCCGAGCAGCGCAGCGCAATGAACGCGCGCGTGAATCACGACATCCGCGCTGCGATGTCGACCACCACCGGCTCGGAAGGTGGCTACACCGTGGCTACCGAGTTCAACAAAACGCTGATCCAGGCCATGAAGGCAGCGTTCTCGGTGCGCAGTGTTGCGAGCGGCATCCAGACCTCGACCGGCGCGCAGATGCTGTTCCCGACCGCGGACTCGACCAGCGAGGAAGGCGAGATTGTCGGCCAGAGCGTTGGCGCCGGCAGCGGTGATACCGGCTTCGGCCAGGCGTCGATGGACGTGTACAAGTACTCGTCGAAGGCGATCGCGTTGCCGTTCGAGCTGATCCAGGACTCGATGTTCAACATCGAAGCCTACATCCAGAACCTGCTGCAGCTGCGCATCGGCCGCATCCAGAACCGTCACCACACCGTTGGTACCGGCAACGCCCAGCCGCGCGGCATCGTGACCGCATCCGGCGCCGGCAAGGTCGGCGCTACCGGCCAGGCCGGCACCGTCACCTATGACGACCTGGTCGACCTCGAGCACTCGGTGGACCCGTACTACCGTGCGACCGCCAAGTGGATGATGCACGACGACACCCTGAAGGTCCTTCGCAAGCTGAAGGACGGCAACGGCCGCCCGATCTTCGTGCCGGGCTACGAGCAGGGCAACCCGGGCGGCGCGCCCGATCGCCTGATGGGCCGCGAGATCATCATCAACCAGCACATGCCGGTGATGGCCGCGAACGCGAAGTCGATCCTGTTCGGCGACTTCTCGAAGTACCTGATCCGCGACGTGATGGACCTGACCCTGTTCCGCATGACCGACTCGAAGTACACCGAGAAGGGCCAGGTCGGCTTCCTGGCCTTCCAGCGCTCGGGCGCGAACATGGTCGACGTCGGCGGCGCGATCAAGTACTACCAGAACTCGGCCACCTAATCGCAACCGGCGGCCAGCTGCGGCTGGCCCCTCCCAACCCTGTAGGAGAAAGACATGGCAGACGCCAAAAAAGTGAAGGCCCGCGTGCTGGTCAAGTGCCCGCTGGGCGAGATCGACGACGTCGTCGAGGTCGACGCCGACGAAGCGAAAGCGCTCGCGGGCCTCGTCGACACCGCGCCCGCCGCGGTGAAGTACGCCGAATCGCTGAAGTAACCGGTGGGCATCGGGCCCGCCACTGCCGCACTGCTCGCCAATCTGCGCGAGTGGGCGGCCGACCCGGGCGCCTGGTGCTACCCGGTCAAAACCACACGCGGCCGCGCCGTCCTCTTTCCGGAAGACGTCACCGACCGCACCGATGAACAGCTGGTCGCGGTGATCTGCGAGCGGCTGAACGACAACCGAACACGAGGCGCAGATGCCGTCCCAATTCCAGAAGATTCAAGCATTCATCGCGGCGGTGCACCACGGGAAGCACAACTTGTCGACGGCGCAGATCAAGGTCGCGCTGACGAACGTGGCGCCGAACCCGGCAACTGCGGCCGTCCTGGCTGACATCGCTGAGGTGTCCTACACCAACTGCTCGAGCCGGAACGTCGCTACGACGAACTCGGGGCAGACCGGCGGCAGCTACAAGCTGACCTGCGCGGACCTGACGCTGACGGCGTCTGGCGGCCCGGTTGGCCCATTCCGCTATGTCCCGATCTACAACGACTCGGCCACCAACAAGGACCTGATCGGCTTCTACGACCGTGGCGACAGCATCACGCTGCTGGACGGCGAAAGCATCCTGATCGACCTGGACCAGGTGGCCGGCGTATTCACGTCGACCTGATCATGACACCGGACCAACAAGACTACCTGCGCGCCACGGCACACGCCAATCCGGGTTGCGCCGCGCCGCTGGCCGCCAGGGACTGCGCTGAGCTCGCGCGGATCCTGTCTGCCGGCCGCACGCGCCCGAGCGCGACCGAGATCGGCTACGGCACGATCCTCGAGGTGATCGGTATCGCTGCCGGCAACCAGTTGATCGACTTCATTAAAGGCAATCCCGACCTGCGCCACGTCGTGCCGCTGCTCGAGCAAGGCCGGCTGCGCATCGGCTCGCCAGTTACCCAGGCGGCCGTGCAGTCCTTCGTCATGGCCGGCGCAGTAACCCAGGCAAACGCCGACACGCTCTGCGCCCTGGGCCGCGAGCCCGCCCCGCTGACGCTGCTGGAAGTGGCCGATGCCCTGTACAACCCTGACGGAAGCGAGAAATGACAGCACCAACGCGACAGACCGTTGAAATCCTGGCGGCCACGCTGATGACCGCCGGCACCACAGAGGCAGCCCCGTTTGTCGTTGGCCCATGGGTGTCGGTTGCCGCCTTGAACGGTGGCCAACTCGCCGCATTCCTCACCAACACATCTGCTCCGGGCGTGGCCGGCCAGTTCATCTGGCAGGGCTCGGACAAGAACGACGGCACGAACATCGTCGAGATCTGGCGCGGCGCCGGCAACACGAACGCCAACAGTACCTCGACGCCGGTACCGATCGACCTGCCAAGGGAAATTTCGTACGTGCGCCTGGTCGGCTACGGCAATACGCTGCAGCCGGTGAATCTGCGCGGCGTGCTCTTCGCGAAGGGTTGATATGGCCGGCATGCGCTACCAGCCGCAAGGGCTGCTGAGAATTGCGCGCACGCCGTTGGCCGTCGGGCTGCGACTTGCTATGCTCCCAGGTGTCAATCGAATCTACGACGCCGCAAGCGCCGCAACCGGCACAGCCCTTGGCGTCAAGCAAGTGGCTGGCCTAGCAGGTCTATCTGGCGGCTTCGGCACCGCAATTGGCCAGTCGTCAACCGACCGCATTACCGTCGGCCTCAGCGGCAACTATCCCACAACAGGCCGCAGCTACTTTTTGCGCGCCCGTCGAAGCGGAGCGGGCGGCGGTAGCCTGGGCCGGCTGTTTGATAAAACATCGGGGGGTAACGGGCAATTCCTGATGTGGTACGGGGCTCGGAATTCAATTTCCTACGGGTTCTACACTGGCGGTGGCACTGAAAGAAATATCGACATCCCACTAACGGCTACCACAGCGGCGATCGGAGAAACATTCGATCTCCTCGTGGTGCACCGTGACGAAGGTACGCAGCAAAGTATTGATGCCTATGTGAGCGGCGGACAGGTGTTGGCGGCATCAGTTACCGCTGGTGCCAACCGCGATGCGAGCACTGCGCTTTCGATTGGCAATCGTGCTGATGGCGTTCGCGGCTGGGATGGCTTGATCGAGTGCGTCTACGTGTGGGATCGCGCAATATCCCCTGATGAAGCGGCCGCGCTGTCGGCGAATCGCTACCAGCTGTTTTTCGATCCATATGCCGAAGAGGATGATCCTGCTCCGGCGCTGAAAAACTATACGCTGACAGCCGAGGTTGGCGCCTTTGGTCTTGCCGGCAGCGCTGCTGCGTTGCGGGTGAGTCGAAGGCTTGATGTAGCTGCAGCAGCGTATTCGCTGGTCGGACGTGCGGCCAACCTGCGTGCATCACGCCGCGTAGCCGTTGCTCCTGGCGCCTACGAGGTCAATGGCGGAGAGATCGTGCTGCGCGCGGCGCGGCGGCTGGTTGTCACCCCTAGTGCGTTTGCTCTGGCCGGCGCTGACGCTTCGCTTCGGGCCACCCGGGCGCTCTCTGCCAGCGCTGGCTCGTTCAACCTCGCTGGCGGCGCAGCAGCACTCGTCGCCGCACGGCGCCTGTCAGCCGCGACCGGATCGTTTGCAATTGTCGGCCAGGCCGCCACGCTGGTGCACACCGCGGCGCCGGCACCGGGCGGCCCGACCTACGTCCTGACCGCGACCGCGGGCAACTTCGCGCTGACCGGCGCGGCCGTAGCGGTGATCGCCGCGCGCCGGCTGGTGACCGGTGCTGGCGTTTTCGGCATCGCTGGTGCACCGGTCAGGTTGCTTGTCGGCCGCCGCCTGAGCGGAGCGCCTGGAGCGTTCGACGTCTCCGGCGCCGCGGCGCTACTCCAGGTGGTGCGCCGCCTCCCGGCCGCCGCCGGCAGCTTCACGCTCGTCGGTAGCCATGTCGTATTCACGCAGAGCGGCCAGATCGAATACGCGCGGGCGCCGGCTGGCGCCGGCTACGCGCCGCGCCGCAGCGAACTTCAGGCCCGCCCAGTGCAGGGTGGCCACCAGGTGCGACCCGGCCAAGCCGGTAGCTCGCGCCCAGCAGCAACACAGAAAGCATACCGATGAGCAAAGAAAAGACTTCGGCGCCGGTGGCGCTCGCCCTGACGATGGCCGAGGCCAAGCAGGCGCTGCGCATCGAAGAGGATGACACCGCGCTCGACACGATGATCGGCATCTGGATCAAGGGCATCACGGTCGAGGCGGAGACGCAGACGCACCGGTGCTTCGTCAACCGAGGCATGCGCGTGACCCTCGACTCGTTCCCGGACGCGATCCAGCTGAGCGCGCCGACGTTCAGCGTCGAGGCAGTGCGGTACCTGGACCCCGATGGCGTGATGTGCACGCTCGACCCGGCCGACTACTACGTCGACAAGGTGACGACGCCAGGCTACGTCGTGCCGGCGCGCGGCAAGGCCTGGCCGGCAACCGAAGCGCGCGTGAACGCGGTCAGCGTGGACTACACGGCGGGCTACGGGCCGACAGCCGCTACCGTGCCGGATGACGTCAGGCTGTACATCCTGGCCCGGCTAACCGAAATGTTCGACCCGGCGGCTCGCGAGTACAAGGAAACCCAGGCTTCGGTATTCGTGAACCGGCTGCTCGATGGCCTGTGGGTGCCCGCCCTATGACGATCGCGCACCGACTGAACAAGCGCGTGGCGCTGCAGGAGAAGGTGAAGGGCAAGACGCCCAGCGGCGCGCCGACGGAGGTCTGGGAGAACGTGATCAAGACGGGCGACGGCAAGATCTGGGCGGGGAAACGTGAGCTGACCGGGCGCCAGTATGTCGCCGCCGGCGGCACGCAGAACAGCGTCCAGACCGAGTGGGAGATTCGCCGGCGCGCTGGCGTCATCGCTTCCATGCGCATCGTGCACGGCGCCGACATCTACGACATCGAGGCGGTGCTCGAGCAGCAGGATGGCTCGCTGAAACTGATGTGTTCGAAAGGAGCCAACCGTGGCTGATACGAAAAACCTGACCGGCTTCGCGGAAATGGCGAAGAAGCTGCGCGAGTTTGGCCCAAAGGTCGGCCGCAAACACCTGCGCGCTGCGACGTCCAAGGGTGCAGCCGTCATCCGGAAGAAGGCGCGCGAACTGGCCCCGGTCGACACCGGCGAGATGCGCAAGGACATCCAGCAGAAGCGCGAGAAAACCTCGGGCGACAACATTGCCAGCTACTCGGTGTACACGCGCAGCGGCAAGAAATCCCGTATGTCTGGCAAGGCGCGCAACGTGGACAAGGACTCGTTTTACTGGAAGTTCCAGGAGTTCGGCACGGCCAAGATGCCCGCGCAGCCTTTCATGCGGCCCGCGTTCGAAAGCGAAAAGGAGAACGCTGTCGACGTGCTCGGCGCCGAGTTGGACAAGCGCATCCAGAAGGAAGCCGCTGACCTGGCCAGGGGGAGCTGATGGACGTACTCACTGAATTCCTCGCCCTGGTCGATCCGATCATGGACGGCCGGGCATTCCGCAGCGTGGTGCCGGACGATACGCCGGCGCCGTATGCCCGGTTCCTGCGGATCGCGGCGGTCGAAGGCGTCACGCTCGACGACAACGGCGGCGACGACAACGAGACCGCCACCCGGATCCAGCTCGATATCTTCGGCAGCTCGCCGGACGTCGACGCGAAGGCGAAGGCGATCAAGGCCGCGCTCAAGGGCTGGCACGTCGACAACATCATCACGCTCGAGCTAGACAGCTTCGAGCCGGAAGTGAAGCTGCACCGGACGATGCTCGACATCTCCACCATCCACCAGTAACCCGTTTCACCCATCCAAGCCCGCCCGCGACAGCGGGTTTTTTACGTCCAAGAGGATCAAACCATGTCCGGAATCTCCGCACAAAAAAGCAAGCTCGAAATCGCCACCGGCGCGGGCGGCGCCAAGACCATCACCGCCATGGCGATCGGTTTCCCGACCATCGTCACCAGCGCAGCCCACGGCTTCACGAATGGCACCGTCGTCAGCTTCGCCGGCGTCACCGGTACCATCGGCGCCCAGCTCAACGGTACCAGCCGCGTGGTGTCGAACGTCACCGCCAACACGTACGCCCTGGACGACCTCGATTCGAACGGGTTCGCGTACACCTCGGCTGGCACCGCGACGCCGCAGACCTATACCAAGATCAACGGCGTGCTGTCGTTCGACGGTTTCGACGGCTCGGCCGATGAGCTCGACACCACCGACCTGGACTCGGACGCGAAAGAATTCGTCTCGGGCATCCGCGACGAAGGCAAGTTCGGCTTCGAAATCAAGCGCCTGAAAAACGATGCTGGCCAGACGGCCATGCGCGCGGTGCTGGCCAGCGGCGCCATTACCGGCTTCCGCCTCACGCTGCCGGATCAAAGCGTGGCCACCTGGTCGGCGCTGGTGAAGACCATGCCGGCATCGGGTGGTGTGAACGCCGTGCTCAAGGGCAAGGTCGATACCAAGATTTCCGGCCCCGTGGCTTGGAGCTAAGCCATGACGAAACTTCTCAAACGAGCGGACGTGCTGGCCGCTGAAGATCTGAAGCACGAAGACGTGCCGGTACCAGCCTGGGGCGGCGTGGTGCGCGTGCGCATGATGACCGGCACGGAGCGCGACGAGTTCCGCGAGGTAGCTGCGCAGTACGAAGACGGCATGCCGCCAGCGCGGTTCGCGGCGGCCCTGCTGGCGCTCAGCTGCGTCGATGAAGACGGCGAACGCATGTTCACCCTCGCCGACCTGGAAGCGCTGGAAGGTAAGGCTGCTGGCTCTGTCGATATCCCGGCAGCAGTGTCGATGCGCCTGAACGGCTTCGGTGCCCAGGCGCTGGCGGCAGCGGAAAAAAACTCCGTGAGCGGCCAGAGCGACGATTCTGGTTCCGGCTCGCCCTCGCCCTCGGTCGCACTGTAAGGCAGCTCCAGGCCGAGATGACCTCGGCCGAGTTCGCCGAATGGATGGCGTACTACCAGATCGAGCCGTTCGGCGAAGCAGTAGCGGATGAGCGCCACGGCATCGCGACAGCGCTGCAGGTGAACATGAACCGCGACCCGAAGAGCAAGCCGGCCAAGCCCGAGGACTTCATCCCCTGGCGCAGTGCAGGCCCAGCCGCCGAAGACGACGAGCCGGTCCTGCTTGACGACGACGTGGCGCAGTCCAACCTCATTAGGGCGGCAATGTTCGGGCTGCCTCCCCGTTAAGCCATAGCAGAAATGGAGTATCATTTCCTTTTCGAAACTTTTCCGGGTGGTTTATGAAGAAACTGGTAGCGGCAATTTTATTCGGATTGGCTAGTGCATCTCATGGGCAGGATCTCTCGAGCATTGATCTCTGCTCGTTTGATTACAATGTTTCGAGTTCGGAAATCGGTTTCCCTGATCGAGTGGTTGAGCTCGCGCCCGGTATTAAGCAGTGGATTTACTCGAAGGGTAATAAGCTGATCTTTAAAAATCGGTATTTAACCGATGTGATATCGAATGGGGAAACGATCCGGAAGGTGGATATCTGCGAAGCTGGGAGAGCGGAGCAGGCGGCGACTTATTCGCCGCCTGCATCGCAAGTTTCGACAAAACCTCCCAAGAAAAAGGTGGCGTCTACGCCTAAGGTGAAAAAACAAGGTGTCCTTCTTGGTATGAATCAAGAAGCAGTCTTGTCATCTAGCTGGGGACGCCCGAACGACATCAATAGAACAACGAACCGGTATGGAACCCGGGAGCAATGGGTTTACGGTAACGGGAATTATCTATATTTCGAAAATGGTATATTGACCAGTATTCAAAACTAGTTAAATACCTTTGATGGTTTAATAAGCTCGCTTCGGCGAGCTTTTTTATTTGGAGTCCGCATGGCAGACCTGGGCAGACTGGTTGTAAATCTTGAAGCAAATATTGCCGAGTTCACCCGCAATATGAACCAGTCAGCGCAAACCACTACGGATGCAATGAACAGGATCAACGGCGCACTCGACACGGTAAAAGCTGGTCTTGCCGCTCTCGGCGTTGGTGCGGCCGTCGGCACCTTTGCAAACATCGTCCAAGGCTCGATCGACGCTGCCGATAATCTGCGCGACATGTCGCAGAAAGTGGGCGTCGCGGTTGAGGAACTAAACGGCCTCGGGTTCGCTTCGGGCCAGGCCGGTGGAAGTCTCGACGCCATGGGCGCGGCGGCCGGCAAGCTGAACAAGACTATCACCGAAGCGGCGAGCGGCAACGCTGACGCCGTCGAAGCATTCAAGGCCCTCGATATCTCGGTGACCGACGCCGAGGGTAACCTCAAGAAGGCCGACGTCGTGATGGGCGAAGTGGCGGACAAGTTCGCCGAGTACCAGGATGGTCCGGAGAAATCAGCAATCGCGCTTCGCCTCTTCAGTAAGGCTGGCGCCGACATGATCCCGCTGCTTAACGATGGTGGTGACGCACTGCGCGAAAATGTCGAGTATGCCAAGCGCTACAGCTACGCCACCACCGAGCTGTCCAACATGGCCGACAACTACAACGACACGCTCGGCAAGCTGCGCATCCAGCAGCAAGGGTTCACCAACCAACTGTCGGCCGAACTCCTGCCGATCATGCAGAGCGTAGCTGATGCATTCCTGAACGCCTCCGAGAAGGCTAACGATCTGCACTCGTGGAGCAGCAAGACGGCTGATGTCGTCAAGTACCTCACCGGCGCGATGGTCACGCAAGCCTACGTCGCTGAACAGTGGGGAATCAAACTTGGCGGCGCTACTGCCAAAGCGAGAGCACTTGCTTCATTGGACTGGAAAGGGTTTAAAGCGATTGGTGCTGATACGGAGGATGCGCTCGATAAGGCCCGGGGCGACTACTTGGTTCTATACGATGAGATTCAGAAAGGCGGCAAGAAGGACTGGTTCGCCACGCCAATGGCGACGGTAGAAAAATTGATGGTCCAGGAGCGAGAAATTCTCGCTTCCCGTAACGCAATGGTGAACAAATACCAAAGCGAAGGTCTGATGTCGCAGAAGGATGCGAACGCCGCACGACTCAATGCGCAGACCGAGTATGTCAGTTATGTCAAGGCGCTGTATGGAGAGGAAATCAAGATCCTTTCTAGCGCAAAGAAAGTTGCTGCAGTAGACGAAAATAATCCCGCCAAGGCACAGGAAATCCAAGACCGTATAGATGGGCTTTACCGTGCGCAGGCCCTCGTCGGCACCGAAAAACCGGCGGCGCCGAAGCTGGCCGGCGCGGCCCAGCCCGACAAGACCGGCCGCATCGAGCTGGCTGGCCAGATCAGGGAGATGGAGGCAGCATATGCTCAGGTGCGCGACGAAGCGAAGTTCCACCAGGACGTCATGGCGGAGATGCGCGCCCAGGACATGATCGACGTCGAGACGTACGAGCAGTTCAAGATCGAGGCGATCAGGACCGGCGCCGGCGCCGCTGAGAAGCACTACGACGACGAGATCAAGGCGCTCACGAAGGCGCGCGATGCGACCGCCGACGCGGCCGCCAAGGCGCAGCTGACGGTCCAGATCAACGACAAGCTGGCGCAGAAGGACAAGGCACGCACCGACGCGACCAACGCGGTGGCGCTGGCCACACTCGGGCTGTCGGCTGCGCAGTCCGACCTGAACCAGCACATGCAGGACTGGGCGCGCCAGCAAGACAGCGCAATCGCCCAGCAGCAGTTCGCCAACGACCTGCAGGGCAAGTCGACCGTCGAGGTGATCCGCCTCACGGCCGCCAAGCGCGCGCAGTTGGAAGTCGAAGAGGCGATCCGGCGCGCGAAGGAGCGCGGCACGATCACGCCAGATTCGATTGCCAAGTTCACGGCGGCGGCAACTGGCAAGGCGCAAGGCTTCGCTGATCAGTCGATCCGTGGTGAGGCGCAGGGCCTGATGAGTTCGCTGCAAACCCCCGCCGAGGCCGAGAGTAAAGAACACGCCAACCGCCTCGCGATCCTGCAGGCGTACCGTGAGCAAGAATTTGCTGACACGGCCGCAGCCAACCAGGCGCTCGAGCGCGAGAACGAGCGGCATGAACAAACGATGTATGCCATGCGCGTGCAGTGGGGATCGCAAGCCGTTCAGATGGCAAGTGATTCCTCGGCGCAGCTGTACGACGTGCTGAAGGAGGCTGGCATGGAACAGACTGCGCTTGGCAAGGCGCTGTTCTTTGCGAACAAGGCGCTTAAGGTCGCAGAGATGATCATGAACACGGAAGCTGCTGCGACGCAGGCGCTGGAGCTGGGCCCGATTGCAGGCCCGATCATGGCAGGCGTGATCCGCGGCCTGGGTTATGCGAGCGTCGGCACCGTTATCGGCACCACGATCGCCTCGGCCGAAGGCGGCTACGACATCCCGGCCGGCATGAACCCGGTCACCCAGCTGCACGAGAAGGAGATGGTGCTGCCGAAGGCCCAGGCCGAGGTGATCCGCGGCCTGGCCGCGAACGGTGGCGCCGGCGGCCGCGCCTCGCTCGCCGTCACCTACTCCCCGAACTTCAACATCGATTCGCGCAGCGATCGGGCGCAGGTACAGCGCGACATGCAGATGGTGGCCCAACAGGCCAACGCCGACCTGGTCGACCGGCTGCAGCGCGCAGGGAGGATTTGATGGCAGTAATAAACGTCCCGGCCGGGTTCTCGGTCGCGGCCCAGACCTGGGAGCAGCAGCGCATGGACATCGAGTTTCGCTCGATGTTCGGCGCGCAGGCGGTGGAGGGTGGCGCGCCGGTGTGGTCGACCACGATCACGTCGAGCCTGAAGCGTCCCGAACTGTGGCAGGTGTTAATGATGCAGCTGCGCGGCCGAACCAACCAGCTGGCCCTGTGGAACCACGGCAAGCCGGTTCCGCGCGGCACCATGCGCGGCACGATGACGTCGGCGGCCGCGGCCCAGGGCGCGACGGCAATGACCGTTACCGCATCAGGGCAGGGCGGCCGCACGCTGCTCGCTGGCGACTACCTGGGGGTTGGCTCCGGACTCGCGCAGCAGGTGGTCATGCTCACGGCCGACGCCGTGGCCAACGGCTCCGGCGTCATCGCCGTGTCCTTCGAGCCGTCGCTGCGCAATGCGCTCGCCGCCGGCGCCGTCGTCACCTGGGATCGGCCCAAGGCGATCTTCCGGCGCACCGACTCGAAGGCAGCCTGGGAGCATAGCCCCGGCGGCATCGTCAAGCCCATGACGCTCAGCCTCATCGAGGACTGGCGGCCGTAGAAAATTTCAGCAATACAAAGCAAAAACCCCTGACGCGCAAACGTTCAGGGGTTTTTTATTTCCTCCGTACCAAGCCTACGAAAGAACATGAATGGATTATAGCCCACTCATCCGGGTAGTAAAGGACCTGATTATGCGTACACCGACAAGCCGCCTCATTCTGTTGTGGGCTATTGCCCTCAGCTGCATTTTGTCCTGGCAGGCACCGGCCATTATCGAAGCTGTCGCGAAGCTCGCCAAATGACCACCGCACAGCAGAACGCCGAGCTGGCCAAGCCGGTTACCAGGGTCGTCTATTTCGTCGAGTTCGAGTTCGCTTCTGCGACCTCGCGCGTGTCCACCGCCAACATCCCCATCACTTGGGGCGGCTACGAGTGGTCGGGCGTCGGCACGATCGGCACGATCGGCGCCATCCAGGAATCGGACGGCCTGGAATCGAAGCCCCTGAATTTCACGCTCAATGCGGCGCAGCCGGCCTGGCTCGCGCTCGCCGTCGGCGCCGTCGAGCAATACCGCGGCCGGGCCGCCAGGATGTACATGTGCCCGCTGAACGAGTCATTCCAGTTGGTGGGCACGCCCGAGAAGTGTTGGTCGGGCGTGATGGACACGCTGAGCGTGGGTGTAGACGACGAGAGCGGAACGATCACCCTGCGCTGCGAGACCAGCGCTTATGGGCTGAAGCGCAGGCCGGCATTCCGGCTGAACGCCGCCCAGCACAAAAAGGACCACCCGGGCGACACCGGGCTGGACTACCTCAACGATCTGATCAGTAATCCTTCTGTATGGCTTTCGAAACGGTTTCAACAAGGATGAAACTCCACGACTACATTGCAGGCCACTTGGGCCGGCCGTTCCAATGGGGCGTGCACGACTGCGTGCTGTTCAGCGTGGGCTGGCTGGAGATTGCCATCGGCCGCGACTACCTCACGCAGCACAAGCCTTGGGCCAGCGCATTCGAGGCAGCGCGCAAGGTCGCTAACCTCGGCGGCCTGGATGCGCTGTTCGATGCCGAGCTCACGCAGATCAACCCGCGCTTCGCGGCTGACGGCGACCTCGCGATCATCCGCGGCACCGCCTTCATTTTCAGCGGCCCGCACGTGGTGTCCGTCGGCGAAGAGGGGCTGATGTTCCTCGACCGGCTCGAAGCGCAGTACGCCTGGAGCCACGCTCCGGAAAATAAAGGAACACCCGAATGCCACCAGTAATTGCCGCTGTCGCCGCTTGGGCCGCCGCCTACGCCGGCGTGATCGCCGTGGCCACCGTCGTGATCAGCGCCGGCGCCGCGATCTATGGCGCCGCCCAGGCCCGCAAGGCCGAGCGCGCCGCGCGAGACGCCGTGCGCGACTCGATGAAGGACCGGATGGTCACTCGCATCGCTACCGAAGCGCCGCACCGCTACATCTACGGCCGGGCCAAGGTCGGCGCCGACATCGTGGCCATGTTCACCAGCGGCGACAAGGACCAGTTCCGCCACCTGGTGTGCGTGCACGCCGCGCACGAGTGCGATGCGATCGAGGAGGTCTACGTCAACAACGTTGCCGTCGGCGCCACCGATATGGACGGCGACCCGACCGGCGGCCGCTGGGCTACCACTCCCGACGGCGCCATCGCGGAAGAGGCGCACAACGGCCCGACGTTCAGCCTGGCGCGCACGCCGCGCGCCGGCTCGATCTGGGTATTCTCCGGCACCGGCGCGCAGATGGAGCCGGTGGCCATCACCGCCCAGAGCGGGCGGTCGGTGACCGTCGCCTTTACCGGGCCGGTGCTGGTGACGTACGAATATCGTGTGGTGCGCAAGTTCAGCATGGAGGCCTTGGTCGAGCCGCCGGCATATCAGCCGGTGGTGCGCGTACTGAAGCACCTGGGCGGCGCCAACGATACGGCCGATGCCTACCTGCGCTCGGTGCTGCCCGACAAGTGGCCGGCCACCGCCGTGCTGCGCGGCATGTGCTACACGGTCGTCACGCTCGACCTGAACCACTCCGAGTTCCAGGGCGGCCTGGTGCCGATCCACGCCGTGATCCGCGGACGCAAGCTGTACGACCCGCGCGACGGCCAGACCCGGTGGTCGGCGAACGCCGCGCTGGCGACCATGGATTACTTGACGTCACCGCTGTGCGACGTGCCCATGTCGGACCTGCCGCTGGCCCAGTTCATCACCGCGGCGAACGTGTGCGACGAAACCCTGCCGACCGGCGGCGCGCGCTACACCATCAATGGCACGGTGACGTCCGACCAGAACCAGAAGGGTGTGCTCGAGGCGATGGCGCAAGCCATGGCGGGCAGCCTGGTGGCGACGACCTGGGACATCTACGCCGGCAAGTACCTCGCACCGGTGGCGGCGCTCACGCAGGACGACATCGTCGGCAGCTTGTCCGTCAACCCGGGGGTATCGGACGCGAGCGTCTACAACGGCGTGAAGGGTCAGTACATCGGCCCGGAAAACAAGTACGTGCAGACGGACTTCACCCCGTACCAGAACCCGACCTACCGCGAGGCCGACGGCCGCGACCTGTACACGAATCTGGACTTCCCGTTCACCGAATCGCTGCAGCGCGTCACGAACCTGGCGCGCATCTTCACCGAGGACCAGCGCAACGGCTTCACGATCAGGGCGGAGTTCTCGCTGAAGGCCTGGCCGCTGAAGGTGGGGAGCCGCGTCACCTTCACCAGCAAGTTTCTGGGCCAGAACGCGAAGGTGTACCGCATCACCGACAAGTCGTACGCGCCGAACTCGGCCGTGCAGCTGACGCTGAAGGAAGACGGCCCCAGCATCTGGGACTTCGCCGACGCGACTGTGCTCGACAGCACGCCGAACACCGATCTGCCGGATCCGTGGATGATCGACCCGCCGACGTCGATCTCGTGCACATCGGGCGAGGCCACGCTGCTGCGCCAGGCCGACGGGTCGACCGTGCCGCGCATCCTCGTGACCTGGCCGGCCATGGCGCAGGCCAGCGGGGTGCAGGTCGAAATCGAATGGCGCGCGGTGTCGTCTCCCGCCTGGGAGCGCACCACGGTGTCGGCCGGCGAGACCCGGGCGTACCTGTCGCCGATCACGCCGGGATTCTTCTACGTCGTGCGCGCGCGCTGCGTGAACCCGTCGCTCGGCGCCCGGTCGATAGCGATTGCGACCGTCTACCAGGTGGAAGTCTTCACCGCGCTGCCGACGGTGTACAAGTGGGGCGCGACCAAGCCGGCGGCGCCAAGCGGAACCGCAACGCTGACCTGGAGCAATGGAACGTTCGGCGCGCCGGCCGGTTGGAGCGTGTCGATTCCAGCGGCGCCGGCTGGCGGTGGCTCATCGCTGTGGGCGGCAACGGTGCCGGTCTCGGACGTGACCGACGTCGCCACCGTGTTCGATTGGGCCGCGGCTGAAGTGAGCCTGCGCGAGCAGAACGTCGCCGCAGGCCTGATCGCAGCCCAGGCCGCAGCCGACGCTGCGAACACGGCGATCAGCGACATGGCGCGCGACGATCTGCTGTCGCCGGCGGAGAAGCCGGCGGAGAATCTGCGCTGGATCGCCATCGTCGGCGAGCGGCCGGGGATCGATGCCCAGGCGGCGGCGCTCGGGGTTGCCACGGAACGCACGGCCTACACCAACGCCTACAATGCGCTCAATACCTATGTCACCGGGCTTGGCGCCGGATTCGCGACGATCCCAGGGTCGGCGATCAGCATCGTCGGCGCCACGTACCGGGCCACCTTCAAAGCCTACTACGATGCGAAGCAGGTGCTGCTGAACGCCATCGCGGCGAAGTCGGCTGCGGTGGCGCAGTGGTCTGGGGTTAGCGGCACGGGGAGGCCTGCCGACAATGCATCGTCAGATCTGGTGCTGGTGCCACAGGGTAGCGGGGCGGTTGTAGTGGCGGGTAATCGGGTCACCAAGACGAGCAGCGCGGCAGGCTGGGACTCGTCGGCCTATAGCAAGGATAGCTATATCGGCGGAGCATACGCCATCGCGAGGATCGAAAGTACTGGCGACGTAATGTTCGGCTTGAATTCTGACCCATTTGCGGATGCAAGTTGGACATCGCTCGACTTCGCAATCCGTTTAACTTCGGATGGGGCTATCGAAGCGTATGAAAGCGGAGCGCCCTTTTCCGGACTCGGAACGTACGCTGTAGGTGACATGCTGTCCGTTGTGTATGACGGCTCGGCTGTCCGATATAGCAAGAACGGCATCACCTTCAAAACCACGACTCCTACATCCTCAATTACGGCGCCGTTGTTCTTCGACAGCTCGTTCAACACTTTGGGATCGGCGCTCGGGAATATTCGTTTCGGCCCAATGTCGAGCAACAACTGGGGATCGATCGGCGGAAATGGCAAACCTGCCGACGGCGCCACCGTGGGGGCTCCGGCTGGTACGAACGTCGCTGGCGTGCCTGCGGAGACGGTGGTGGCCAAGGCAAACAATGCCGTGGCCGCGCAGCCCGGTTTCGCGCTGAACCCCAACTTCGATGGCGACGTGTACGGCCCGGCAAACGCCACACTGGCGGCAGGATTCAGGGTGTATCCCACGGGGTACACAGGATCCTACAGCGTGCGGTGGACGCTCAACCGGCTGACCGGCGGGCCGACGTCGCAAGGTCCTTTCTTGAGCGGCGCCTCGGGGAATGAGGTCGGCGTCTCGGGTACGGCGGGCCGCGGAACGATCACGTTCGCAATCACGGTCATCGTCACGCATAGCGGCGGATTGACGGCCACGCTGAGCGAGACGCGGTCGTTAATTTTTGGAGACCTCTAATGATCGTTCCTATGATTTTCGGCCTGGTGCGGGATGGGTATGTCGTGCAGTCGACCGTCCGCATGGAAGAAGAGGAGGGGCCGCCACGGCCTGCTCCGCTTTCCGGTGACTGGCGGCGTCTGCCTGAACAGCTGGCTTGGGGGGCGGTGCCAGGCGGTCGGCTCAAGTGGGTGGACTTTGGCGTCGCGCCAGAATGGGAGGGGCCGCCGCTTGCTGACCTGCAGGCCGCGGCGATCGCCAAAACGTACGCCGACGTCGACGCCATCTACGACGCGGCTGTCGGCCGGCGAGTCAGCGAATACGCGCGCGCAGAGGAGGCCGCCCGCGCGTACCTCGCAGCCGAGGTCGAGCCGTCCGTCGTGTCGGATTACATCACTGGCCACGCCACGAACAATCCGACTGGGCAGCAGCAAACAAACGAATGGGCCGCGCGCCAGATCATCGAGCGCGCAGATGCGTTCCGCTGGGCCGAGCTGCAGATGCGCAACGTTCGGTTTGCCCGGCAAGCTGACATGCGCGCCGCAGTGTCGCCCGAAGAGCTGGCCACAGCCGTGGGCGGCTGGGAAGAGTTTCTCACCTGGCTGCGGTCGACTCTCGACCTGTAGCCCAAAACCGAAAGGGATACCTGATGGACAACCGTCCAGGAATTGTCACGCTCCGCTTCACCTCACGCTGGCCCTACAACCCGATCAGCCTGGCGATCGCAACGCTGACCGGCTCGCGCTTCTTCAGCCACGTGGTGGCGATCATCGACGACCGCGCCTACGAGGCCTCGATGACGCACGGCTGCCGGGCCTGCTCGGTGGCCGACATCATGCAGGGCATCGTCCGCTACCAGGACATGCACGTCACGGTGCCCGACGTCGACGCCGCGCGCGCCTTTGCCGAGGCCCAGGCCGGCCGCCCGTACGATTTCGCCGGCGCCTTGGCGCTGCCGCTGCTCAAGTCCGACGACTGGAACGACGACAGCCGGTGGTGGTGCAGCGAGCTGGTGTTCGCGCTGCTGATGGCCGGCGGCGTCACGCTGCTGGATCCTGACGAGATGCACCGCGTCACCCCGAACGACCTGTTCCAGTGCTTCTACCCGAAGTCGGAACTGATGCGCGCCTGACCGGCGTGCACGCCCACCAGGCCGCCTCGCGCGGCTTTTTTACGCCCAACAAAAAGGCACCCATGAAAGTAACTCCACTTGATGCGACCAGCTACGCCGGCGGCATCGTCTCGATTGGCAGCGCCGTCACCCTCACGCAGTGGGGCGTGATCGCCGGCATTCTCACCGCGCTGCTGACCCTGCTGCTGAACGTCTGGTACACGCGGCAAAAGAACGCGCGCGAGCAGCGCCTGGCTGACCAGCAGGCGCACCTGGCCGACCTGGCCGAACGCGAAGCAAAGGCGCGGCTCGCTGCCCTCGGGGTGAAGCTGTGAGCGGCCGCGTCGGGCCTGGCGGCCTAGCCAGCATCGTCGGCGCCGCAGTGGCCGCCGCGCTGCTGGTCTTCACGCCGAGCTTCGAAGGCACGAAGCTGAAAACCTACCGCGACCTGGCCGGCGTGCTGACCTACTGCACCGGTGCGACCGAGAATGCGATGTGGGGCAAGACCTACACGCCGGTCGAGTGTCAGGCCCAGCTCGAGCGCGATCTGGAGCGGCACGCCGCCGGCGTTGCGCGCTGCGTGCCGATGAGCCGCCTGAATGCTGGCCAGCGGGTGGCGTTCGTCGACGCCGCGTACAACATCGGCGTGCCGGCGTTCTGCGGGTCGACCATGGCGCGCCGGATCAATGCCGGCGACGTCACTGGCGCCTGCGACGCCCTGCTCATGTGGAACAAGGTGGGCGGCCGCGAGGTGCGCGGCCTCACGTTGCGCCGGCAGAAGGAGCGCGACCTGTGTTTGAAAGGGCTGCCATGATCGACATGATCCTGACGAAGTACCGGGTCGCCGCCGGCGCCGCCGCGCTCGCCCTGGTGCTGGCCGGCGCGGCGGCCGCCGGTGCAGTCATCAACGGCTGGCGCCTGGACGGTGCGCACCAGCGCGCGCTGGCGGCCGAAAAGGGCGGTCGCGTCGCTGCCGAGAAGCTGCTGGCCGAGCAGAGCGCCGCAGCCGATAAGCTGGGCGCCGAGAAGCGCGCGGCCGACGAGCGCCGCCAGGTGGCCGAGAAGTTCGCCGCCGCCGCCATCGCACGCACCGGAAGCCGCGCCGCCGCCGTGGCCGCCAGCCAGGCGCCGGACTGTAGCGGCGTGATGCGTGAGGCTTGGGAGGGCTGGAAGTGAGGGCGCTGATCCTGTGCCTGATGCTGGCCGGCTGCGCGTCCGAGCCGCAGAAGATTCCGATGCCGGTCGCGGTCGGCTGCGTCGGCGCGGTGCCGGCGCGCCCGGTGAGCACCTTCGGCGCCGGCGCTTACCCGGGCGACAAGGCCGCCGCGCAGGCTGCGCTGATTGACGGCGCTGCCTGGGAGGGCTACGCCCTGAAGCTCGAGGTGGTCATCGCCGGCTGCCCAAGGAAGTAGGGGAGAGGCGCGCCCGGGCCGCCCATGCACGTGCCCATCTGATGGCGGCCCGGCGGGTCTCGTCATTCTCGGCAAGGATGAACCGGTCGAGAGCAAGGGATGACCTGTAGCGCGCGTAAGCGCTGGCAGTTAGAAAAGGCGGTCGAGTCATAGCTCCGATCGCTAGTGGAGCGTCTCGTCCGACCAGGTCACCGCGAGGGCTTGCTCGACCGCAACTTCATCCGTCATGGACTGAAGTGGAAGTTCAGCATCCGGCGCGAAGGTGATAATCTGACACTGGTCGGGGTCTGCTTGGTTTAGGCACAGCGGCGGCATGCTCTTCAAGGCGAGAAGAGCGGTCGCAGGCGACGTTGAGCATGCTAGGTGCAGGAAGGGGAGGTACGGAGTGATATGCGATGAAGGAGACATTATTCGCTTCAATGGTCAGAGGTAAGACGATTCATCATCTCATATGCAGCGTTGCCGAATTGATCGACCGCGGTTCTAATTGAATTTTCGGCCGTGGCTATCCGATTGATGCAAGAATTTCCAAAAGCAGTCTTTTTGTCTCTAAGTTGCTGTACAAGTGCCAAATCTTGCCGACCTTGGGCGATGTTTATTTCATTATCCATTCCAATTAACTCTAATCGGATTTGGGTAAATAGGCCAACAAATTCAATATATGCAACGTTGAATGTAGTGGTTTGATTTGCCAATTCAGGGAAGTACAACTTAGTCAACATCTGAAAATCATTTAGAGCACTTGGGTGTTCTATGTCACCGCTCGCGAAGAATGTAGGCGCGATGTCCCGAGCCCATCCTGCAATAGAAAATGCAGCCCGCATTGTTTCTTCGAGCTTCGTCCTCTTCTGTGTATTCCTTTCGCGTTGTATCCAGTCTCCACGAACGATGGCGGTTTCCACCGTCTTGGTAACTTTCGTAGTCTCCGCAAGCTGACGCTTAATTTCTTCAAGATCGTCTTTTGTCGCCGCCGTTTCGCCCTTCCTTTTGCTCCATCCCTCAATACGCGCACTGAACAACGTGGTCAGAAATGCTAAAGAAATAAGCAGGAGATAGAAGCGCCAGTTTTCAAAAACATTTTGGTTAATAGCGTCAGAGACAATTTTTTGAAGTGCAATAGGGTTCATTTTACAAGTTAGGGCGTTAAAGATGTAATTGTCGTATCGGTTGGTATATAAACCTCACTTGCCAACTGCACGTAGTTAGACGGCACGACGACGGACGGCTCCACGAGAAGTTATGTAGGTGACGCGCCCCGAGTCAAAGCAGCAGATCTAGGGTGATTACCTGTCTCTTATAAGCTGTTTATCAGTTCCTGCCATCTCCCTGATCCGATTTTCAATATTTCAGGCGCTAAGCTAGAAATTATTAGGCCGATTAGCACCCAAAAGGCGCCGAAAATAAGTTTTGAATAATTTCCTGCGGCAACATCACTAAGTCGATCTTCGGTTTGTTGGATAAGCGCTTTTGTTTTAGATTCACTATTCTGAATTTTTTCTGATAACTCGCGCTCCTCTGATGAATTAATAAAGTCGCTTCAACAACCGCGTCGTCTACGCGCCTAATATAGGCTTCAAGTTCTGTAATTCGTTGTTCTACCGTAGCTGAGTTGCTAATATGTGCTCGTAGCGTTCCCGCTGCTGCCATACCTATGTTGCCGAGAATAATATTGGCGTGTCCTTGAACGGGGGTGGGGAAGCCAAGCCCGTCTTTCAGCCACCTCCAGTTTCGCCCTAAGATATTTGCTCTGCCAAAACCACGTGCGGTACTAACTAGATCACGCCAAACGATCCAAGCCCCCAATACTTGTAAAAACATTGCCCAAAAACGAATGCGAAAATCGGTTGTGCCTTTTTGGGTTGCGATATAGTAGGAAATAGCTGCCAGAAGAATATTTGCCCAGAAAAGTGGATTTCGTTGCGCCCATTCCCATTTTGCCGCAAAAAACTTTGTTATTTTTTTCATCGCTGTTTGTTATGATTAATTAGCTTATTTGGTGTCTCAATACCGTTCACGAGTTCTATTTTTTATCTAAGCAATAGTTACTCCAGACCTGCATTAGCACCTTTCGTTTTTCGATGAGATCGCCCCTTCGGTATGCCGCCTCGACCTTGTCAGGCAGGCTGTGGGCCAGCGCGTGCTCGCAGACCTCGCGCGGGAACGAATTGCCGACCGACTCCGCGCACCAGTCGCGGAACGTCGAGCGGAAGCCGTGGACGGTGATCTTGTCGCGCTCCATGCGGCGCAGCACGGCCGTCAAGCTCATATCCGACAGCGGCGCATCACCGCGCTGGCCCGGGAAGATGTGCTCGCCGACCGCCGGTAGAGAGCGCAGCAAGGCCAGCGCATCCGTTGACAGCGGTACCCGGTGCTCGCGCCCGGCCTTCATCCGTTCGGCCGGCACAGTCCAGACCGCCGCATCCAGGTCAATCTCACTCCAGCGGGCACCGCGCACCTCACCGGATCGGCCGGCGGTCAGAATGGCGAACTCGACCGCGCGCGCGGCGCTGCCTGCGCGCTGGCGCAGGTCGATCATAAAGGCGCCGATGTCCTGCCAGGGAAGGGCGACATGGTGCGCGACCTTCGCGACCTTGTTCGGGTCCGCCAGCAAGTTGTCCAGGTGGCCGCGCCAGCGCGCCGGGTTCTCGCCTGTTCGGAACTTGCTCACCGTCGCCCAGTCGAGGATGTTCTCGATCCTGCTGCGCAGTCTGGTTGCCGTCTCCGTCTTCTCCTGCCAGATCGGCTGCAGCACCTTCACGACCAGCGCGGTGTCGACGGCTGCCACCGGCAGCTCGCCGATGATCGGGCTGGCATAGGTCGCTATCGTGCTTTCCCACTGGGCCGCGTGCTTGGCGTTCTTCCAGCTGCCACGATGCGCTGCGATATACTGCTCAGCGCAATGGTCGAACGTGACAGTCCGCGCGCGCTCGAGAGCGGCGTCGAGCTTCACCGCGTTGCGCGCTTCAAGAGGATCGGTCCCTTCCAGCAGCAGCGCGCGGCACTCCTTCGCTTTGTCGCGCGCTTGGGCCAGGCTCACGGTGTGCAGCGGGCCGAGGCCCATCTCGCGCTGCTTGCCGCCCATCCTGAAGCGGAAGATCCAGCTCTTCGTGCCAGCCTTGGCGACCTGCAAATACAGCCCGGCGCCGTCGTTGTAATACCCCGGGGCACTGGCGCGTGTCACTGCCAGCGCACTAAGCTTTTCGACTGTCCTTGCCATTCCCTACCCCCACCTGTACCCACACACAATAGGCGGATTGTACCGGAAATTAGCGAACTAATCCGGACAATCGTTGAGCGGATATGCTTGGAAAATCAAGGACATACGGATTCAAGCGGACGATGCCGGATTCTACTCCGGCGGACCCTCTCTCCGCCAAAAATGCCCTAAAGCCCCTATGAAGGGGCTTTTCTTTTTGCCCCTACCCACACTTCTACCCACACACCTAAACGGCCTGGTTTTTGACGCCGCGGGGCAGGCTGTCTTGCCACTTCACCAGCTCTTCCTGGTCCCAGGCTACCGCGCGCGGGCCGATCTGGACCGGCTTCGGGAATGTCCCGGCCTTGATGCGTTCGTAGATGATCGTGCGCTTGATGCCGACTAGCTCGATGACAGCCGGCAGGCGCAGGAATTTTTTCGGTGCGTTCATTGTTCTGGTCCTGTTCGGTTCTGATACTCGCCCAAAAATTTAGGTGAGCTGTTTGCTTCTGGCTCTGCTGGCGCTGGTGACTTCATGGCTTTGACCTTCGCGTAATGGCCCGCAGCGCTTTTCAATTCCGCTTGCGCCTTCTTCAGACGCTCGGCCGCCTTCGCGAGCATCCATGCGTGAGCCTCATTCCAGGTCGGGAAGTAGGGGCGGAACTTCTCGTTGTACCTGGCCCATTTGTCGACGGATCGATAGGTGATCCGGGCAGTCGGGCTAGTGAACCAAGCCTTTGGGTTAGCTTTTCCCATCGCCACCTTTCCTGTACCCCATGTGCGTCTTTCCGTCGGCGCCACCGCGCGCGGTGATGCCAGCATTGGTGCTGGGGTGGGCTGAGGCGGCTGGTGAGCCGCGCGCAATCACTCCGCCCATTGCGATAAAAGTGGCTTGGGAGCGGGCATGCATCGAGCGGAATACGCTGATCAGCTGGCGCTCTTGAGCAGTCAAGTCAGGCGCCGTCGCCGGCGCGCCGCACTGGCTGGTACTGATCTCCGTTGCGGCGCTGCTCTTTGCTTCGATTGGCAAGTCGAGCCGCCCGCACGCCACATTGGCCTTGCGCTCAATTCGGCGCGCGGCAAGGTCACCAATGCTCCGCCCGTTGTTGTAGGTGGTGGACAGGAAGCTGTGTATATTCGAGCGCCGGTATCCGAGCAGCTTGGCGAAGGCGTTCTTCGACCCATTCGTCCGCTCGGCAATAAGCAGCAGCAGGTTGGCTCGGCGAATGTCGTAGATTTCGGGTGGCGCCGCGCCTTTGCATTGCGCTGCAAGGGTTGCAGTGCTTGGCACAGCAGGCGCCAGCCAGGCACGGTTCGAATCGTGATCAGTCATTTTGCGAAACGCTCCAGTACGGTCAGGATGACGCTGGCCAGGCCATCCAGGGCGAAGCCGGCCAGTAGGATCAGGGCGACGAACCCGACCTCGGCGGCCGACTTGCTGCGCGCAAGGCGAACAAGAGCCGGCGCCGTGGTTCGGTAGGTGGTGTAGCCGGTCATGCCGTGCCTCCTTGTTGGGAGACTGGCGCTGGCTGGCCAGTTTTGTTCATGTATTCGAACTGCTGGTCGATCCGATCGCGCAGTAGGTTCATTGAGGCGATCGACATGCGCATCAGAGCGCTGCTCTCGCGCTCACCGAGCAGCGGTGCATCGCCGTTTTCGACGTCCATATTCGCGCGCTCGACCATCTGCAGCGCGATGGCCACGCCGGCGGCGATGTCGCGCGCGTCGGCCAGCGGGTCGTAGGTGTCGCACTGCAGCCGCGGCGCCACCCAGGCGAATGGCTTGAAGACTGGCGCCGGATCGGTGCAGTTGAGGTGAGTCGACATGCTCATGCTCCTTTGAGTGCTTGATTGTTGAAGGAGTCGACGCGGCGCTCGGCCGTGTCACGCAGCGAGAGGAGCGAGAACTCGACGAGGCCTGCCAGCGCATCAGCATCACCCTCGGATAGCAGCGGACGCAGCGCCGCACCGTTGCCGGCGATGATGACGCCCAGGTCCAGCGCGTTCTGGCGCATGATGTTCGCGATCACCAAGGCGCCGCGGCTGACCTCATAGACCTGCGCCGCGAACTGCGCTTCCTCGTTGTGCTCCACGTCGCGAGCCAACAACGAGAACGCTCTGTGACATGGTGGGTTTTCAATCTTTGCACTTGTGCTGGACGTTGCCACAGTGCTACTATTAGGATTCGCCATTTGCTTTCTCCAAAGGTTTAGGGCGTAAGGGGCCATCCGGTGCTAGAGACACCGGGTGGCTTTGTTGTTTCTGGGGTACTGCTGGATTAGTTCAGGCAGCTTGGATTTCGCGTCGGCTTTGTCGGGGCCACCGGTGGTGGGCCGAGCAGCTTCGATAGCTGCGCCAGACCTTTGCTGGTGACCAGCACCTGCGGGTTGGTCTTTCTCTCGCCGGTCTCCGGATCCGTGTAGGTGCCGACCTTGTGCTTCAGGTAGCCGGCGTGGATCTTGTCTTGATAGGCCACGTACCCGCCCTTGCCCTGGCGGCGGTACATCCATCCCATCTGGATCAAGTTGTCGCGCAGCTTGTGCGGCTGCAGCTGCAGATTCTTGGCCGCGTCGGTTATGCACATGGCGCCCTCAGCGTTCGCAATCCGATCGAAGCCAGCGACGGCCGGCGCCTGCTCGGCCACTTGGTGCTCCAGATGCTGGCGCTGGGCCGCCTCCAAGTTAGCGCGGGCCGCCTCGTCGCGCTCGGCCTGTTTTGCGTCGGCCCAGGCGCGGGCCATGGCGACGGGGTCGTTGAAATCGGGAGTCGAGAGCGCCGCGGTAGCCTCTTTCTCCGCCAAGCGGTCGTAGACGCGAGTCTGGACCTTGAGCGATTCGCTCATCACCATCAACTCTGCCTCACGTTTCGGGAGGTGGTAGCACTTCAGCGCGCGACCAGTGCCATCTTTGTACTCACCTAAAAATTTAGGTGAGTCAATTCCTGGATGCTTCTCGATCTTGACCAGGAAGTTATCGTGACGAAGCGCGATGAACCGTGTGCCCACGGACTCGGCATCGGACTTGCGCTCTTCATTGATGACGTCGACGATCTCCAAGCTGGACATGGTCTTGACCGGCGCCCCGTTGACACCACGGATGTTGACTGGGGCATTGGACGCCGTGGAGGTTGCCGAGTGTTGTGATGTGCTCATCGATAATTCCTAAAATCAGGTACTACTGGATTGACAACCACTTTATCACAACCAAAATCCAAAATACAACTAAAAAGTAGTGAGATTGAGTAAAAAAAAGCGCCACCAGGTAGTGGCGCCGTGCTGCAACTATTCCGCATCCTCAGATATTGAAAGCGAAGCAATCAGTGAAGAGGCTTGTTGAGGGGTTTGCGCTAGGAAGATAGTCACGTCAGCCATAGACGCTTCCGCACTCAGTCGCCGCAGAAGTACTTCGTTTCTGGCAGATGGGTCTGGAGCAGTGTGAGTTGCAATGGTCACTATCAGCGCATAGTGGCGCGCGTCGGACCTGTAGCTTCTCGCTAAAACCAGGCGCCAAAGAACTTTGTAGATGTGTCCTTTAAGGTCCGCAGTGAGCGTCTTGTTATCGGAGCAATGCAAAAACTCGACCACGACATCGTTCGTTACAAAGTCAAGCGTAAGGCCTGTAGGGCCAACCTTCAGTTGGCTATCCCATTTGCCGGCTATATTAGCTGCGCCAGTCGCTTCACGAATCAGCCTGTTGCAGGTGCGGTGATACTCGAGCTGAGGCATTTCGGGAGGTTTCATAGGAAATTCCACCCCGGGCGCGCCTTGGTCGACATGATCGCTATGTTCTGTCCGCCGTAACTTCGCTTCCTGCCTATGATAGGCCTCAAACTTCTGCTCAAGACCCTTCGGCAAAGTTCGTCCCAAGGCCGTATAAATGTCCTCTAGCTCAGAAAAAGGCACTTCGAGCGCAGCTAGTAGCGCCCTCAGCGCAGCTTCGCGAGGAACTGATTTGCCACTCTCCCACTTTGCGATTGATTGCTGCGATAGGCCAATGTGGCGTGCCAGTCCTTCTTGAGTAAAGCCTGCAACTTCCCGGCAACGCTGGATAATCTTGCCAAACTCGACACTCATAAACAACCTTTAGGTAGTGAAATCCAGAGAAGTGTACCTCAAAGCAGTTGTTCCGTGAAAAAAATATAGCCAATCGGTTGTTCTTGGTTGTACAATTTTGAGACCGAATTGATGGGTGTCGACATGATCCAACCAGAAAGTCAACCGGCTATCAGCGGTATTGCTGATGCCATTCTAGCTGCCGGGAGTCAGAGAGTCCTGGCGGACAACCTCGGTGTAACACAGCAAGTCATAAGTAAGTGGCTTGCGCGCGGATGGGTACCACTTCGTCGCGCGTCAGAGATCGAGCAAAAGTTCAATATCCCTCGTGCTCGACTGGCAAACCCCGCAATCGTAACAGCTATGCTTAGCTGAGGCGCCCCTATGAAGAGTTCCTTGAATAGCGCCGCCGTAGTGGCTGGCGCAGGGCCTTTGCACGCCCAAACATCCCACCTGGTGGCGCTAGTCTCCGCCGGCGCCTTGGCGCTTGAGCTGTGGCGCGCCGAGCAGGCCGTCACCGAACTGCACGGAATCTATGTCCGGAAGCTGAGGGAATACGAGGCCATCCACGGGCCTATCAAGGGGGCGCTCAGTCCGCGCAACCACGAGCACGTCTGCATCATCGCGTACGCCATGGACGAACGTGCTGCTCTCACCGGCGCCCGGCGCAAGATGTACGCCGCCCGGCGCCGGTTGCGCACAGCATGCGCGAAAGCAGCCAGGGCGGAGGCGGCCCACGCATGAGCACGCCCCAGCTCGAGGACGGTTTTATTCGGATCGCCAACGAGCTGTTCGAAGCCATCCTGTCCCATGGATTCACCCAGCGCGAGCTGCTGGTGCTGCTGACCATCGTCCGCAAGACCTACGGCTACGGCAAGAAGGAGGACGACCTGTCGGCATCGCAGATCGGCGACCTGTGCTCGCTCGCTCGCCCGCACGTGACGTCCACGCTCAACGCGCTGGCGCTGCGCAACGTGATCACGAAGCGCCCGGGTCGCTTTGGCTCGATGATCGGCATCCAGAAAAACCACACGAAATGGGTCAATGCTGGCCAGCTGAAAAGCACGCCAGCTAGTACCGAATCAGTACACCTTAGTACCGAATCGGTACATGTACCAAATGAGTACAGGGGTAGTACCGAATCGGTACAGGTCGATAGTACCGATTCGGTACACACAAAAGACAACCTTCCAAAAGACAACCACCAAAAGAAAAGTTCTTGCGCTCCGGCGGTCGGCGAACAGGACGAAACGGAAGCCGGTGAGGGCAACGCCATGGCGGCTGGGAAGCCTCAGCGCCGTACAGCCGACCAGGTGCAAGCAAGGTTCGAGCGCTTCTACGAGGCCTATCCCCGGAAGCGATCGCGCAACGGCGCCGTCAAGGCGTTCACGAAGCTCAACCCCGACGACGCCCTGCTCGAGCAGATCCTGGCCAGCCTGGAGCAGGTCAAGGCATCGGGCGAGTGGAGCGATCCGAAGTTCATTCCCTACCCGGCCTCGTGGCTCAATGCCGCCGGCTGGCTCGACGAGGTGCAGGCCACGTACAGCGCCGACGAGGTGGCCGTGATCAGCGCCTTCAACGACGTGCTCGGCGCCCAGCTGGGCGACGTGTCGACGTCGATCTTCGTGCCAGCGCGCGCCGCAGCAATCCGGGAGTTCGTCACGTTCTCGCAGAAGCCCGGCTTCGTCGAAAAGTTCTTCCCCTGGGTGCGCGACAACACGGCCATTCCGCCGCGCGCAGGGTTCGATTGGATCATCAGCCGCAAAGGCTTCGCCGATATCAGCGGCGGTCAACACGGAAAGAAAGCAGCATGAGCAATATGGCAGACCACAACCCCATCCCTCAGTCGATCGAGGCCGAGCAGGCCGTGCTGGGCGCGCTGCTCAGGGTCAACGACGCCGTCGACAAGCTGGGCGACCTGCAGGCGAAGCACTTCACGCGCGACGACCACCGCGCGATCTACACCGAAATCCTGGCGCTGATCAAGCAGGGCCAGGCCGCCGACCCGGTCACTGTCTGGGCTGCGCTGCAGGCCCGTGGCGGCTCGTTCATCGACGGCCTGGGCGAATACCTCATCAAGCTGTCGCAGAGCGTGCCCAGCGCCGCCAACGTCAGCCGGTACGTCGACATCGTGGTCGACCGGGCGCTGCTACGCGGCGTGATGCACGTGGCCGATTCCATCAATGGCCTTGCCCAGAACACGAAGGGCAAGTCCGGCGACGAGATCCTGGATGCGATGCAGTCCATGGTCACCAGCCTCGCCGAGCGGCGCGTGCGCAACGAGCCACGGATGATCCGCGACGTGCTGCAGGGCGTGCTGGAACAGATCGAGAAGCGAGCCGAGGGCGAGAGCGGCGCCATGCCCACCGGGATCGCGCCGATTGATCGCCTGTTCAACGGCGGGCTGCGTCTTGGCCAGCTGATCATCGTCGCCGGCCGCCCGTCGATGGGCAAGACCGCGCTGACGTCCGATATCGGCCTGAACATGGCTGCCGACGTCAGCGTGCTCAATTTCAGCATGGAGATGGAGAGCCAGGAGATCGCGGCGCGCGCGCTCTCGAACCGCGGCCGCGTGCCGCTGGCGTCGATCCTGGGCGACATGTCCGGCGCCGAGGACTGGCCCGGGGTGACCACCGGCTGCATCAAGCTCGATAGCCTGCGCTTCGCCATCGATGACACCCCTGCGATCTCGCTGCTCGACCTGCGCATGAAGGCGAAGGCCTGGAAGCGCCGCCACGGCCTGGACGTGATCATTGTGGACTACCTGGGCCTGATGAGCGGCGGGGAGGGCGAGAAGCGCCACGAGCAGATCGGCTCGTATTCGCGCGGACTAAAGGCGCTTGCCAAGGAACTCGGCGTGGCCATCATCGCGCTGGCCCAGCTCAATCGCGCGGTCGAGGGCCGGCCCGACAAGCGCCCTGTGCTCTCCGACCTGCGAGACTCGGGCGAGATCGAGCAGGACGCTGACATCGTCATGCTGGTGCACCGCCCCGAAATGTACGAGCCCGAGAACACCGAGCTGCGCGGCTTTGCCGAGGTGCTGGTGCGCAAGCAGCGCAGCGGCGCGCTGGGAGACATCCAGTTGCGTTTCGATGGCCCAACGTGCCGCTTCGAGCCTTGGAGCGGGTGCCCGCCAACGGCGGCGCCAAGTCGGACGCGCGGTGCGTCGAGGTTCGAGGGATGAGCGCGAATCTCTTCAAGGTCGGCGACGTCTGACACTACCATTTCCAGGTGCCCAGCCGGCGCTTCCAGCGCAGCACGCGGTTCAAGAATCGTCGTTCGGTTGAAACGTAGCCCAGCACGAGTATGAAGCGCCCGCCAACGGCAGTACGAACGGAAAAACACCGGCGTGGGGAGCGCTGGTCATTTCTCTCCCAAAGCATTGCGGAGAGGTCACCCCGTAAGTGCAGTCCTATTTTGCTTGGCTGCTCGATGGGCAAGAGCATTTTGCGTCGGACTGCAATGTACATGGTTTATGTTGTAGCCCATGATGAACGTTGACGCAAAAATGCAGCGAGGCCAATGATGTTCCTAACAAGAGAGGAAGTGCAGGAGCTTACGAGTAAAAAGCGGCTGTCTTCGCAGGTCGCCGTACTCAACTCGCTCGGGATCGTCTATAAGCTCCGCCCCGATGGATCCCCCGTTGTTCTCAAAGCCCACGTTGAACAGCTATTTGGCGGACAGGTGGCACAGCAAAGCCCGAAAATCACTTGGGAGCCGGACTGGGATGCGCTTGCAGCACAACAGAAAGAGAGGGCTGCACAAAGAAAGACGCGGCAGGAAGCAAATAGAGAGAAAATTAATGCAGCGCGGAAGAATCGCGGCCTGGATCCGCTGCCGTAGAGCATCGATACGCTCTTCAAAGAGATGGGTGAACGTGATCGATAAGGGGAGCGCCGGCCGACGAATTATGAGAATGGTCGACACCTTGTGTTTGACGATCACCGCCTGATATGGGATCGCGCTGGCGCCGCTGTGTTGACCCAGACACTGCGACCAACTCGACTTCAAGGCTGATACCGAGCTGGCGCTGGTGATCACCTTCGTGCAGCCTGACCGCCGGGGCCGCGACCGTGACAACCTGCTGGCCGCGTGCAAGCCGATGCTGGATGGCGTGGCCGACGCCCTGGGCGTGAACGACAGCCAGTTTGAGCCGGTGACGATCCGGCGCGAGTACGGGAAGAAGCCGGGCGCGGTGCGAGTGGAGATCGGCGGCGCGTTACGGTTTAGGGAGGCTCACGACCCGCTCGCACTCTGACGCGAACTTCTCTCGCGAAGGCTCCTTGCCGAGGACTGAGTGGGGAGTCCATTTGCCACTGTTCGGACTGCGTGCGTCGAACTTCACGAGGTCGCCCGGGAGGATATCGACGACCTTGCGCTCTTGATTGCTGGCGGTGGCATAAACACCTCCAATCACTACTTTTGATTGATCAATAGGCATACTTTTTCCTTTTCAATTAAGGGTTTTTAGAAGTTTGCTGCGGTACACAGCAGGACCACTATAGCTTCAATTTTTTGCTTTTTTGATCGATAAAAAGAGGAAAACTTTGATCGAACTAGGTTCGATTCTGTGGTAGCAGCGCGACAGGGAAATTATTTCCAAAATTTAACATTTATCACTGGAATAATTCCTCTCGGCATGCTACGCTCACCCGGTCGTCTTTCGCTGAAGGTTAAATCATGGGATTCGCAGACCGTTATATCCACGCACTGAGCGCACCGAATCTCAAGGACGACGAGCGCCACCACCATGCCGAGCCGCTGCTCGCGGCCGCCTTTGCTGCTGCTGAGGTATCGGGCGATCTTGGCCCGCTGCTGCACCGCGTGAAGTTCGCCGCTGCCACTGCGCGGAACATGGCCCATGCCGCCAGCGCTCGCGAGCGCGCGGAGAAGGGGCTGGCCGAGGCGATCCGCGCGAAGGATGCGCACCGCGAAGCCGACTGCCGACAGGCGCTAGCCGGCGACGCGGTCGAGTCGGAACGTAGCGTTGCTTGCCTGGCCCAGCTGCTGCGCCTGTGGACCGCCGAGGTGATCAAGCGCGGCCGTGCGCGCCGCTGGGTGCCCGAGAACACCGCCTGGGATGCCGATGCTGCCCAGAAGCTGTACCGCACGGTGGCCGAGCACTCGCTGGCGCACTGGCTCGACGGGAACTGTTCGCCGTGCGGCGGCACTGGTGTAGTCGAGAGCCGCACCTGCAAGCCCTGCTGCGGCACTGGCACGGCTGACCTGCCCATGGCGGCCGGCTTCGTCCGCGAGCACACGCTAAACATGGTGAGCGAGCTGCACAGTATTGTGGACAGCCACGCAGCTAGAGCGGCGGCGAAGTTACGCTAAATCCGGTTGTTAAAATCTAACGAATTGTCACGCTGACGCATAAACAACAACATTAATTTCCGCTTGGAAACAAGCAGCCTGTGCAGATATCATGTGGTTTTTGCTAACCATATGATCGTCATGAAAGATATTATTGCCAAAACGCTTGGAGGCCTTACTAAGCAGTACCTGGCACGTCAGCTCTTCTTTGGTGTTGCAATGGCCGCACTGTGTATCACCATGACGCAGGATCGTCCAGGTGGAACTGGAATAAGCAACCTGATCTGGCTAGTAGTAAACGCTGCGCTGTATCCATACTCACGGTTTGTCTATGAGAGCATTGTTGATTTTATTGTAGGCGGCAACTCGTTCTGGTTGCCCGCTATTCCGATGCTGATTGCGAAGTGCGTCACGATGTTGCTCTGCTATTTTCTGGCGCTGTTCATCGCACCGCTGGGTTTGGCGTACCTGTATTTTCGCCACAGCCGGACTTGAAAAAGTTCGGGAAGTGATCGTCGATTCAAAGTTCAGCTGTATGCCTGATCAGTAGTTGAGGTATCATAAGGCTTACATTCTTCCGGCCTCGTAATGTGCGCACCGCGCCACCGATAACCGGAACTCGCGACAGTACCCAGCCATTGAGGGCTGTCGCTCGCCTAAACAAAAAGGCCCGGCTAAGTAGCTCGGGCCTTTTGCGTTAAGGGCAAACCCTAGTCTTTTTTGCTATTAGCAAGCAGATTGTCGACGATGCCATTGATCAGGCCGTTCACGTACTCGACATCGGACTTGATGTTTCCTGCGTTGTAATCCCCGGAATTGGGGCCGTTTAATTTGATTGCCCCCGACGAGAGTGCTGCCTTCACGATCTCCATTGCATGAGCTTGCATCTGCGATTTGTTGAAACTCACAATTCCTCCTGGCTATAGTTTGGAGTTGCTAATCTAGCACGTTCCGTTGCTGGTGTAACCAGTGATCACGAAGTATGTCTCCTCCAGCTTTCTCGCTGGACTTCGCCGCCGTAGCGTTCGCGCTGCTGGCGGCTTTTTTATTTCCGAGGTTCCCATGAAGAAGAAGGTCGCAATCAAGTCGTCGTCCCTGCGGACTCAGTCGCCAGTCAGCGGCGGCCTGCTGCTGTGGCTCTTCCTTGAGCACATCAGTGCGCCGGGCTGGGCCTATGGCGTCCTGTGGGCGATCATCGCCTTGGCTGCCATCGCATGGATTCACTGCCTCTGTACCACCACCGAGCGCGACGTGCCCGGCTTCGGAGAGAAGTAGCCATGAACAGGCCAGTCCCGAGCCTGCGGGTTCAGATCGGCAGCGAGATCGTGCTGCGCCGGGCCGAGCCGCATGTGCTGGAGCGTGACCTGTCCGGCCGCGCTACCGTCGTCCGCCTGCGGCCACAGCTGCGGCCGGGCGAGATCCTGTGCGAGCGCGCTGGCGAGATACCGCTGGTCATCGCTGACGAGAGCCTGATCTTCCCGGCACCGTCGGCTGAGACCATGGGCTTCGACGCCTGGATGAAGCAGCGCGCCGACCTGGCGCACGCCGAGTTCATGCGGCGCACCTCGCGTCTGCTGTGGTGCGACTGGCGTGCGACTGCCGACGCAGAGATCGCACGGATCTACGGCATCCCCGCCCATCTGGTGGGGCCATGAAGCCGCTTGAAGAGCAGTACCGCGACCACATCATCCGGAGCGTGGTCGCTGACCGGCCGGCGATGTGCTACCCGGTGCACAAGCCGCTGGCGCTGGAAGACCTGTGCAGCCTGCTGGCCGATGGCGCCGAGGCTAAGCGCCTGCTGCGCGCCAAGGGCTGGGGCCAGGTCGGCATGACCATCCTGGAGATCGCCCAACTGCTGCCGTGCGCGCCGCAGCGACCGGCACGGAAGAAGAAGCGCCGCTGATGGTTTGGGGCACGAAGAGCCGCCACGAGCGTGGCTACGGCGCCGCCTGGGTGAAGCTGCGCACCAGGATCATGGAACGCGACCGCGGGCTGTGCCAGGTCTGCCGCAAGGCCGGCAGGGTCACCGTCGCATACGCGGTCGACCACATCGTGAGCAAGGCCAACGCCACCAGGATGAACTGGGTGCCGGAACAGATCGACGCTGAGAGCAACCTCCAGGCGATCTGCCGGCCGTGCCACGACGAGAAGACCGAGGTCGAGCAGGGTAAGCGCAAGCGCCCGCGCACCGTGATCGGGGCCGACGGCTGGCCCGTTCAGGCCTGAGGGGAGGGGGGGGGTATCAAAAGTCCCCAGGCCTACCCCCTAGGGACCGTCCGGGTACCCTTTTATTCGCACGTGCAGGATAGGAAAAACGGTTTTTGAGGACACCACATGCCAGGCCCATCGAAGAAGCCGGCGACCCTGAAGGCGATCTCCGGCACCACGCAACCGTGCCGCGCTGCGCCGGCGCCGGCGGTTGAACTCCCAGCCATCACGGAGGTGCCCAAGGCGCCGGACTGGCTGCCGAACGCGCACGCCGTCAAGGAGTGGAACCGACTGGCGCCGCTGCTGACCGCCAACAAGCTGCTGACCGAAGGCGGCCTGTCGGCGCTCGCCCACCTTTGCGCAATGCACGGGAAGATCGTCCAGCTCTACGCAGCTGGCGAAGCGCCGACGGCCAGCATGGCCAGCACGCTGCAGAGCATGATCAACGACTTCGGCCTGACGCCGGTGGCCCAGGGGAAGGTGAAGATGAATGGCGGCGAGGAAAAGAAAGGAAACAGGTTCAGCAACAACGGTAAGCGCGCCGGAGCAGCGTGATTACGTCCAGGTTGCCATCGACTACGCGAAGGACGCGGTGGCCGATAAAAAAGGCAAGCGCTTTGGGCGCTGGGTGCGCCTGGCCGCCGAGCGGTTCCTGAACGACCTGAAGCGCGCGCGGTACGATCACGCCAGGGGCACCTCGAAGGCGACGCCGAAGAACGCGCCCTTCATGTTCGACGCCTGGCACGCTTGGGACCCATGCGACTTCATCGAGAAGCTGCCGCACGTCGAGGGCGAATGGGACACGCCGACCGTCGTCATGCACGAGTCGCACATCTTCTTCGTCGTGAACCTGTTCGGGTTCCGCAACCACGACGGCACGCGCCGCTTCAGTACGGCGCTGTTCGCCGTGGCCAGGAAGAACGCGAAGTCATTCCTTTGCTCGGCGGTGCTGCTGTACTGCTTCTGCTGTGAGGCGGGGAACGGGCCGCAGGTAATCAGCGCGGCGACGACCGGCTCGCAGGCGCGCATCGTGTTCAACGTCGCGAAGCGGATGGTCGAGCTGGTGTCGGACCTGCGCGAGGCCTTCACCCTGGAGCCGTTCGCAAACGCGATCGCGCGCTACGAGGTGGGCGGCACGTTCAAGCCGATCAACGCTAAGGCCAGCACGCAGGACGGTCTGAACCCGTCCCACTGCGGGATCGACGAGATTCACGCCCACAAGAACCACGACCTGCTGAACGTCCTGAAGTCGGCGGCCGGCGCACGCAAGAACGTGCTGTTCGTCTACACCACGACCGAGGGTTACACCAACCCGGGCCCGTGGGGCGAGATCCGGCACTTCGCCAAGCAGGTGCTGCAGGGCGTGGTCGAGGCGGACCACTTCCTGGCCGTCTACTTCGCCCTGGATGACGAGGACAAAACCGCCGGCATCGAGGCCGACGGCGACTTCGACGAGACAAAGTGGATCAAGGCGAACCCGCTAATGGAGGTCAATCCCCTCCTGATGAAGGAAATCAGGAAGGAGGCGGTCGAGGCGAAGTCGATGCCCGGGCGTCACGCCGAATTCAAGATCAAACGCTTGAACCGTCCGTCTGCGGCGGCCGGGGGCTGGGTCAACCTGGTGAAGTGGAAGGCTTGCAAGGGCGCCGTCGACCTGGAGTGGCTGCGGCAGTTCCCGTGCTGGGGCGGTCTCGACCTCGCCAGCACGCGCGACCTGACCTCGTTCCGCCTGGTGTGGAACGTCGAGGGCGTGCTCTACACCCACGGCTGGCGATTCGTGCCGGCGGCAGCGGTCGAGGCGCGCACCGAGCGCGGCCTGGTGCCGTATCAGGGCTGGGTGCAGGGCGGGTTCCTCATCGAGGCAGGCGAGTCGGTCACCGACTACGACGCCGTGCATGCCTGCATCCTGGCCGCGAAGGAGCGCTTCAACATCCAGATGATCGGCTACGACTCCTGGAACGCGAAGCAGCTGGTGCAGAAGTTGCAGGCTGAGGAAGTGCCGCTGCAGGAGTTCATCCAGGGCGGCAAGAGCTACCACCCCGCAATGCAGGCGCTCGAGCTGGCCTATGTCGAGGGCAACCTGGCGCACGGCAGCGATCCGGTCCTGAACTGGTGCGCCTCCAACCTGGTGGCGCGCACGGATCCGAACATGAACACCGCGCCCGACAAGAAGCGGGCGCCGGAAAAGATCGATGACATGGTCGCGCTGCTGATGGCCATCGGCGTGATGCAGACAGTGACGAATGTCGAACCCGAGCCAGAACCACAAATCGTTGTATTGGATTTCTAAATGACCGGAAAACTACTGAACCTGGAAGCCGCGGCGCAGCCTTCGCGTGTGCTGGGCTCCTGGCTGGCCGGTCGCGATGGCGGCGCGGAGCGGGCGGGAATTGCCGCCCTGGGTGAGAACTCACACAGCGATCTGTCGATGAGCGAGCTGGCCAACCTGCTGGGCGCCGCGCACCGCTCGTCGTCCGGCGCCGCGGTGACGGCCGAAACAGGCATGCGCGTCTCGGCGGCCTATGGCTGTATGTCGCTCGTCGCCGGCGCCATTGCCACGCTGCCGATCGGCATCTACGAGCGCAAGGGCAACGAGCGCGATTCGGCCGACCACGAATACTGGTGGATGCTGAACGAGAAGGCCAGCGACGGCTGGACGTCGGCCGCCGCCTGGGAGGCCATCATCCTGTCGAAGCTGTCGCATGGCGATGGCTTCGGCGAACTGATTCGCCCGCATTTCGGGACGAACCGTGTGATCGGCTGGAAGCCGCTGCTGCGCCACACCGTCACCCCATTTAAGGACGGCAAGGTGGTGCGGTACCGGATCACGCCTGGCGACGCGCCGGCATATGTCCTGGACCGGGCCGACATCATCCACCTGCCGAGCCTGGGCTTCGACGGCCTCACCAGTCCGAGCCCGCTGACCTACGCCGCTCTGGAAGCGATCGGCACGGCGCTGGCGGCGCAGCAACACGTAGGCAAGTTCTTCTCGGGCGGGGCCAACTTCGACTATGCGCTGAAGACAGCATCGAAGCTCGACAAGGAGCAGCTCGAGCAGCTGAAGGCCTCGCTCCTGGCGCGCGTGCAGAACGGTGGGCGCGGACCGCTGATCCTCGGCGGCGGCCTGGAGCCGGCGCAGCTGAGCGTCAACTCGAAGGATGCCGAGATCCTGGCCACCCGGCTGTTCACGGTCGAGGAAATCTGCCGCATCTTCGGCGTGCCGCCGTCCATGGTCGGCCACGGCGGCGCTGTCTCGAACTGGGGCACTGGCGTCGCGCAGCAGGGCATGGGCTTCGTGCGCTACACGCTGCAGCGACACCTGACGCCGATCGTTCAGGAACTGAACAGCAAGTTCTGGCCTGTGCGTGACCGATTCTTCGTCGAGCACATCACCGCAGCGCTCGAGCGCGGCGACCTGAAGGGGCGCTACGACGCATACCGTGTCGCGCTGGGCCGCGCCGGCGAGATGCCGTTTATGGACGTCGACGAGGTACGCCGCCTCGAGAACATGCCAAAGAACCCGAATTTAAAAACGAATGGAGGCACGAGTGCCGAAAAACCTGACCCAGCTCCTGGCGAGCAACAAGAAACGGCCTGACCGCCTGCCGCAGTCGCGGATCGTAGCGAGCGCGGACGAGACCGAAATCTACATCTACGACGCGATCGTGGCCGACGAGGACACCGCGTACTGGTGGGGCGGCGTCTCCGCCGAGACCCTGGTGCCGGCCATCCGCAACATCAAGGGCGGCACGATCCACCTGCGCATCAACAGCCCCGGCGGCGATGTGTTCGCAGCGCAGACCATCTGCCAGGCGATCCGCGACACCGGCGCGAAGGTGATCGCGCACATCGACGGCTATGCCGCCAGCGCGGCCACCGTGATCTCGATCGCGGCCGATGAAGTCGAGATCGCCGCTGGCGGCTTCTTCATGATCCACAACGCCTGGACCTGGGCGATGGGCAACGCCAACGACCTGACCGCCACGGCCGTCCTGCTCGGGAAAATCGACAGCAGCCTGGCAGGCCAGTACGCGACGAAAAGCGGCATGGACGTCGATGACGTGCGCGCCGCGATGGACGCCGAGACCTGGTACACAGCCGAGGAAGCGGTGGCTGCCGGCCTGGTCGACCGCATCGCCGCCGGCAAAAAGGCCGAGGCCTCCTGGAACATGAGCGCCTACGCCAAGGCGCCGAAGATCGAAAACAAGGAACCCGACCAGGTCGACCCGATCGCCACCGCCGAACATCGCGCCCGCCAGCAGCAACGCATCTCAATGCTGGCCCGCATTGCAAGTTAGCTGACGCTCTCGCGCCACTAAGCCAGCCGCCTTCGAGCGGCTTTTTTTTCGCCCCAACCAGGCCGCGAGAGCGGACCACCCACCGAAAGGTAATACATGAGCAAGCTCGCACAACTGCGCGCCCAGCGCGACGCCGTGGCCAAGAAAGCCCACGACCTGAACAACAAGTACCCCGCCGACCAGCGCATGCCGGCCGCCGAGGCCTCGCAGCTGGACGGCTACCTGGCCGAGATCGAGAAAATCGACGAAGACATCGCGCGCGAGCAACGCATTGCGCAGCTGGCGGGCGACAATCCGGACGCCCAACACGACGCCGCGATGCAAGCGGCATACCGCGGTGGCGTGCGTGACGCCGACGAAAGCGCCGCGCTGCGCGCCATGCTGGCCGGCGGCCTGTCGGCCCTGAGTGCCGAGCAGCGCAGCGCAATGAACGCGCGCGTGAATCACGACATCCGCGCTGCGATGTCGACCACCACCGGCTCGGAAGGTGGCTACACCGTGGCTACCGAGTTCAACAAAACGCTGATCCAGGCCATGAAGGCAGCGTTCTCGGTGCGCAGTGTTGCGAGCGGCATCCAGACCTCGACCGGCGCGCAGATGCTGTTCCCGACCGCGGACTCGACCAGCGAGGAAGGCGAGATTGTCGGCCAGAGCGTTGGCGCCGGCAGCGGTGATACCGGCTTCGGCCAGGCGTCGATGGACGTGTACAAGTACTCGTCGAAGGCGATCGCGTTGCCGTTCGAGCTGATCCAGGACTCGATGTTCAACATCGAAGCCTACATCCAGAACCTGCTGCAGCTGCGCATCGGCCGCATCCAGAACCGTCACCACACCGTTGGTACCGGCAACGCCCAGCCGCGCGGCATCGTGACCGCATCCGGCGCCGGCAAGGTCGGCGCTACCGGCCAGGCCGGCACCGTCACCTATGACGACCTGGTCGACCTCGAGCACTCGGTGGACCCGTACTACCGTGCGACCGCCAAGTGGATGATGCACGACGACACCCTGAAGGTCCTTCGCAAGCTGAAGGACGGCAACGGCCGCCCGATCTTCGTGCCGGGCTACGAGCAGGGCAACCCGGGCGGCGCGCCCGATCGCCTGATGGGCCGCGAGATCATCATCAACCAGCACATGCCGGTGATGGCCGCGAACGCGAAGTCGATCCTGTTCGGCGACTTCTCGAAGTACCTGATCCGCGACGTGATGGACCTGACCCTGTTCCGCATGACCGACTCGAAGTACACCGAGAAGGGCCAGGTCGGCTTCCTGGCCTTCCAGCGCTCGGGCGCGAACATGGTCGACGTCGGCGGCGCGATCAAGTACTACCAGAACTCGGCCACCTAATCGCAACCGGCGGCCAGCTGCGGCTGGCCCCTCCCAACCCTGTAGGAGAAAGACATGGCAGACGCCAAAAAAGTGAAGGCCCGCGTGCTGGTCAAGTGCCCGCTGGGCGAGATCGACGACGTCGTCGAGGTCGACGCCGACGAAGCGAAAGCGCTCGCGGGCCTCGTCGACACCGCGCCCGCCGCGGTGAAGTACGCCGAATCGCTGAAGTAACCGGTGGGCATCGGGCCCGCCACTGCCGCACTGCTCGCCAATCTGCGCGAGTGGGCGGCCGACCCGGGCGCCTGGTGCTACCCGGTCAAAACCACACGCGGCCGCGCCGTCCTCTTTCCGGAAGACGTCACCGACCGCACCGATGAACAGCTGGTCGCGGTGATCTGCGAGCGGCTGAACGACAACCGAACACGAGGCGCAGATGCCGTCCCAATTCCAGAAGATTCAAGCATTCATCGCGGCGGTGCACCACGGGAAGCACAACTTGTCGACGGCGCAGATCAAGGTCGCGCTGACGAACGTGGCGCCGAACCCGGCAACTGCGGCCGTCCTGGCTGACATCGCTGAGGTGTCCTACACCAACTGCTCGAGCCGGAACGTCGCTACGACGAACTCGGGGCAGACCGGCGGCAGCTACAAGCTGACCTGCGCGGACCTGACGCTGACGGCGTCTGGCGGCCCGGTTGGCCCATTCCGCTATGTCCCGATCTACAACGACTCGGCCACCAACAAGGACCTGATCGGCTTCTACGACCGTGGCGACAGCATCACGCTGCTGGACGGCGAAAGCATCCTGATCGACCTGGACCAGGTGGCCGGCGTATTCACGTCGACCTGATCATGACACCGGACCAACAAGACTACCTGCGCGCCACGGCACACGCCAATCCGGGTTGCGCCGCGCCGCTGGCCGCCAGGGACTGCGCTGAGCTCGCGCGGATCCTGTCTGCCGGCCGCACGCGCCCGAGCGCGACCGAGATCGGCTACGGCACGATCCTCGAGGTGATCGGTATCGCTGCCGGCAACCAGTTGATCGACTTCATTAAAGGCAATCCCGACCTGCGCCACGTCGTGCCGCTGCTCGAGCAAGGCCGGCTGCGCATCGGCTCGCCAGTTACCCAGGCGGCCGTGCAGTCCTTCGTCATGGCCGGCGCAGTAACCCAGGCAAACGCCGACACGCTCTGCGCCCTGGGCCGCGAGCCCGCCCCGCTGACGCTGCTGGAAGTGGCCGATGCCCTGTACAACCCTGACGGAAGCGAGAAATGACAGCACCAACGCGACAGACCGTTGAAATCCTGGCGGCCACGCTGATGACCGCCGGCACCACAGAGGCAGCCCCGTTTGTCGTTGGCCCATGGGTGTCGGTTGCCGCCTTGAACGGTGGCCAACTCGCCGCATTCCTCACCAACACATCTGCTCCGGGCGTGGCCGGCCAGTTCATCTGGCAGGGCTCGGACAAGAACGACGGCACGAACATCGTCGAGATCTGGCGCGGCGCCGGCAACACGAACGCCAACAGTACCTCGACGCCGGTACCGATCGACCTGCCAAGGGAAATTTCGTACGTGCGCCTGGTCGGCTACGGCAATACGCTGCAGCCGGTGAATCTGCGCGGCGTGCTCTTCGCGAAGGGTTGATATGGCCGGCATGCGCTACCAGCCGCAAGGGCTGCTGAGAATTGCGCGCACGCCGTTGGCCGTCGGGCTGCGACTTGCTATGCTCCCAGGTGTCAATCGAATCTACGACGCCGCAAGCGCCGCAACCGGCACAGCCCTTGGCGTCAAGCAAGTGGCTGGCCTAGCAGGTCTATCTGGCGGCTTCGGCACCGCAATTGGCCAGTCGTCAACCGACCGCATTACCGTCGGCCTCAGCGGCAACTATCCCACAACAGGCCGCAGCTACTTTTTGCGCGCCCGTCGAAGCGGAGCGGGCGGCGGTAGCCTGGGCCGGCTGTTTGATAAAACATCGGGGGGTAACGGGCAATTCCTGATGTGGTACGGGGCTCGGAATTCAATTTCCTACGGGTTCTACACTGGCGGTGGCACTGAAAGAAATATCGACATCCCACTAACGGCTACCACAGCGGCGATCGGAGAAACATTCGATCTCCTCGTGGTGCACCGTGACGAAGGTACGCAGCAAAGTATTGATGCCTATGTGAGCGGCGGACAGGTGTTGGCGGCATCAGTTACCGCTGGTGCCAACCGCGATGCGAGCACTGCGCTTTCGATTGGCAATCGTGCTGATGGCGTTCGCGGCTGGGATGGCTTGATCGAGTGCGTCTACGTGTGGGATCGCGCAATATCCCCTGATGAAGCGGCCGCGCTGTCGGCGAATCGCTACCAGCTGTTTTTCGATCCATATGCCGAAGAGGATGATCCTGCTCCGGCGCTGAAAAACTATACGCTGACAGCCGAGGTTGGCGCCTTTGGTCTTGCCGGCAGCGCTGCTGCGTTGCGGGTGAGTCGAAGGCTTGATGTAGCTGCAGCAGCGTATTCGCTGGTCGGACGTGCGGCCAACCTGCGTGCATCACGCCGCGTAGCCGTTGCTCCTGGCGCCTACGAGGTCAATGGCGGAGAGATCGTGCTGCGCGCGGCGCGGCGGCTGGTTGTCACCCCTAGTGCGTTTGCTCTGGCCGGCGCTGACGCTTCGCTTCGGGCCACCCGGGCGCTCTCTGCCAGCGCTGGCTCGTTCAACCTCGCTGGCGGCGCAGCAGCACTCGTCGCCGCACGGCGCCTGTCAGCCGCGACCGGATCGTTTGCAATTGTCGGCCAGGCCGCCACGCTGGTGCACACCGCGGCGCCGGCACCGGGCGGCCC
>Ga0265780_10000968_pt1 | contig 42251 bp, 33 predicted proteins | sample P1T30metagenome_FD_192432 | JGI IMG/M metagenome (GOLD analysis project Ga0265780, IMG submission 192432) | Plant litter microbial communities from East Loma Ridge, Irvine, California - P1 T30 | ecosystem: Environmental > Terrestrial > Plant litter > Unclassified | place: USA: California...
CGTCGCCGTCCTCTTCCTCTTTGATGTATGGAGGATTGAATTTAGGTGCCGCCTTTTTGCCGCGTGAGCGTGGTGTAGTAATTGCGCCCTCAGGCTGAATAGAAGTCATGGCCCTCCCAGGCATGCTGTGGTTGGCTGCAGCTGGTGGAGGTGGCACAATATCTCCCTAGCTCCAAGAGTTCCAGCTTCTATCAGACATAGCTTTTATTACGTAAGCCTAGCTCTATTACTTTACAGTCCTATGGTAATAGAAACTCTTAGTTAATTTTTAGGCTTACTAATAGAAGGTCTTAAGGTAGAAGACAAACTTAGGAAGTTAAGGGAATGCCTGCGAAATACATAGAAAAAGCTGATGGTGCACGCTAGGGGCTTGGCTGCAATAATTGAAAGGGTAAGCTGCACAAGGGATTGGCTGAAACCAGCCTGTGACCAGCCTGGAGCAACAAATCGCTGTAACATCACGTGAAATCCTGGAAGCAAGACAAGACAAAACGCTGTGACACTTCGCCCAGATCCCTTTACACCTTTGTTCGCATTCCTGCATAAATGCAAGGGAGCCTTAATTTACGCAACTTCCTCTCTATAGAAGTCAGCCATGCCTTCCTTCATTACCTTCCGAAGCTGTGCAGCAGCGCGCCCTAGTTCTCCGCCACCTTTCGTAGCTTGCTCCATACCTGCGACGACTGCTGCCTCTGCTCGGTCGTGAAACACTCTCTGGCGATCCTCTCGGTCCTCGTACATCTCCGCCTCTTCGTCTCTCGTAGCACCGAATAAGTTCAAGTGTGCATACGCATTTGAGCGCTCTGACAGCATGTGATGCTCTGTTTGCCACAGCGGGAAGCTGCCGCTGCTGATGGCGGTTGATGTAATCGCCTGTGCATGGCAGAGTCCGGCTCGTAGGAACGCTGTGAGCGCGATCATCTGTCGTGACTGCATCTTCGTATCGGCTTTGCCGTATGACTTTGATGCTGACCACTTGCTTGTGGCTTCGCTCTGCCAACCAAGCAAGCTGAGAAAGCATTTCAACATCTTGACCCAGCCACCGGCACAGCTCACAACTTCGTCGCCGGCCACCCCAAGCAACCAATCCAGTACGTCAAGTCCAAAGGTACGAATGTCCGTCGCCAGATGGGTCATCGCAGCTCTGGTGTGCAATAGGAGCTGGTCCGCGTGGCCGGCAATGTCGGACGGTGGCAGGCTTTGCAAAAGTTTGAGGAGTTGCTGGCGGACACTGTTCGAACCATCCAGAATGAGTCTCTGTGCCGCGGGAATAATCACGGATGAAGGTTGGGGCAGTGGAGCTAAGGGAGAGTTGTTGGCGATTGCTGTAGTCAAGTACGCCAAAGACTCGCGGCGTTGCGCATCTGATTTGTGGTTCAAGAGCCCGAGATGATGCGCGCATTGTGCTTCCAGGGTTGGTGCGAGTGTCGAAAGGGACTGTTGCTTAAGTGCGATCGCTGTACGAATGAGTACCCTGGGTTGTAGCTTGCTTAGGAGCACTTACATTTGGCCTTGAAGCTGGTGTCGGTGCTATTTGCAGCTTTTGGTCTCGTCTTCCCGACCTTCAACTTAGGCTTCTACCAGAACTGTCAGACCCGTCCTGACATCGCACATGTTTTTCAGGTTCACAAACTTGGAAATCCTTCTTCTTGTCTTTCTTTTTCTTGGAGCTTGAAGTCATTGTGCTGTTCAGCCGCAGTCCAGGTGTGTGCTTCGAGATATATGTGGCGAGCAAGCACTTGTGAATAGCATGAATGCTATGATCTGAATGACATTGATAGTGACCTTTTGGAAAAGACTGGCTGATGCTTAAACTCTGCGCGCCAGGAAAATTGATGATCTACAATTCTGACTAGCGACTTTGGGGTTAGACTGGGTTATCCCTTGGCAGGGACCAATCGGCTGCACTTGCCGCGAGACTATGAGCATCAACACCATACAGCAAAGAGCATCCTGACTTACCAGACTTCACGCCATGGCTCAGGCATCCGTAAGTAAACCGCTTGCTGCGCATGAGCATCACTGACAAATTTACAGTCAGATGAGACGCTATCCCTCCTCGCACGTCTTGGCCAGAGGAAGGACGTTCAGAGCACACTCATAATATCCCGCACAACAGGAGCTATCGTTCGCACGTCTGGCTTGATCTCAAAAAGCTCGACGCCCAACCCCAATAGCACGCTACCTGCATCGAATGAACCGGCAGGCGACAACTACAACAATGACAGGAAAGAGGGTGGATTACAGAGCGCCGAGCATGTTGCGAGCCTGGTCTGGAACTTTTTGAAAGCGGCAGGAGGCCTAGTGAAGGACTTGGACGGCCAAGATGAGGTCAAGTTGCTGAGGCTACGGACCAAGAATAATGAGCTGGTCATTGTGCCAGGTACGATGCACGGAGCTGCGTTGCTCCGATTACTTGCTGACCGAGACGCAGACCCAAAGTTCATCTTGGTCGCTATACACGACACGCCACCCGCCTGAAAGACGCCTGTCATACGTATGACTGAATGGTCTCTTGTCCGCCGACCCCAGACGCCGCTTGTCTACCAATGCGCCTCGCTGATATCGATTTCGTTGACATTGACACCCTCCTTGAACCAACGATCTGGCAGAGCGTTAGAAAGTTATTCGATGAGAGAGGACATGGCCGCTGGAGTTCGAGTTGAAAAGGAGACCAGCACTCACCTGCTTCAGCTATCTCGACGTCGTTGCCGCTCATCTGTCGCTTCCGCATCTTCCCATCTTCGGCAAACGTCCAATCCTCGAGCCCGTAGCAACGCTTCCACTTCACCCCGTCGTGCGCATCTTGGAACTCATACCAGAATTGGACGGCGATCTTGTTATCTGTGAAGGCGAACAGCTCCTTGCGCAGACGGTAGTTCTTCTCCTTCTCCCACTTCCTTGTGAGGAGCTCCTCGATGGCAGCGGTGCCGACTATAAACGACGTTCGGTTCCTCCAGATGCTGTCGGGTGTGTAGGCCTGGGCAATGACTTTTGGGTCTCTGATATGGTCAGCTAGCTCTGTGAGGGCTTGGAGCAAGCGTCGCACTGAGCATTCCAAAGGTCTTGCGCCTTTTTCACCTTTGCATGCGCGGTCTCCTGGGTGAATGGCGGGACAAGAGACATTGGAAACGTTGGGTGATGAGAACACTTAAGACGAGGAGATAGTCACGAACTCCTTCTACTTATGGTCTCATGTAGTCTGAGGTCGTAGATTTTATAACAAATCTCCCATTCTGCAGCTCCTTTATCCACATCTGCCGTGCAGGAATCGACGCACGTGTCAGCTCCTTCGTGCATCTTTTGGCGCCACGATCCTGAATGCTTACTATGCCGCGAACGAGGACCGAAGATAACCCACATTCAGGCATCTACTTGCGGTTCACTAAACCTCTCATGGAGAGCGGCATCTGCCGAAGAAATGCAACACAGATCAGCCGTAAAAATCAAGGTACTCACCTAGAAGAGCAGCGATAGGACAGCAGTATTTGTCACACATTCGCATCCGGTGCACTTTTACGCTGCATGTCCTTCCAGCGGGTCCGGGATGACGTTATGCAGGTACCCCACTATGGTAGCTCTCCGGGTGGGCTCGAAGCTCCAGGATCGGAAGCAGACCGAACCAGACAAGCCACGAATAGAAACACCTCGCTTTCCTCACACATCTCTTTCCGACAAACCTTTTACCTCACTTCAATTCCTACACACCCATCCCAATCCAACTCATCACCAAAATGGCACCCCTCAAAGTCGGCGACAAGCTGCCCGAAGGCGTAAAATTCGAGTAAACATCCCCCCTCACCCACCCCTCCAAGCATCCAAACACTCCTCTAACCCCCCAAACCACAGATGGGCCCCCATCACCGACGCCGACCCCACAGCCTGCGGCCGCCCCCAAGAATACGACGCCTCCAGCGCCTGGGCCAACAAGAAAGTCGTCCTCTTCTCCGTGCCCGGCGCCTTCACGCCCGGCTGCCAAGCGCACCACCTCCCCCCTTATATTTCCCAGCGCTCCAAGTTCGCCGAGAAGGGCGTCGATATCGTTGCTGTTATTGCTAGCAACGACAGCTGGGTTATGAATGCGTGGGGCAAGGTGAATGGCGTCAAGGGCGAGGATATTTTGTTCTTGAGTGATACGAAGACGTTCTTTAGTAAGGAGTTTGGGTGGGCGGCGGGGATGGGAGAGCGCAAGTAAGTGAAATGTGTTGCGTGGTTTGGGATGAGGGGAGGGCTAACTTTTGGGTAGTGGGCGCTGGGCTATGGTGTTTGATCACGGCAAGGTTACGTATGCTGAGAACGAACCGAATCCGGGACAGGTCTCGGTGTCGGGTGCGGAGAGCGTGCTGGCGAAGTTGTAGAGGACTGTCTGCTACCCAGGGATCGCGGAGGGCTTGGTATGCGTCGGAAAACTGTCGGTAGCTTCTACATGTTAGGCTGAATAGCTCGAGGCTTTGCTGAGTGACCTGAGGATACGACAATCAAGAAAGTTGGTGCTTAAGCATCTTCTCAAGACAACACACTGGCGCATAGCTTGACCGTTGCGTGAAAGTATTTGTGATGTGATTTTGGCTATGAGTACAAGGCGATGGTGCCGCACACTGCAGTCCATGGCCCCGTGCTTTACGTTCGCTACTTGGGTTATAAGCCAGTAATCCTCTACGTCGAGATGGGAGGTCGATCGTGCCTCTCTCGCCATTATATACACTCCCAGTCACGTACTTCCGCTCAATCGAACTATGCCAATTAGTACATATCCATGTCGTCGAGAAAATGACAGCACAACATACCGGCGTCAAGAAGGACTCAGCCACGAAACGCGCCCTCGCATTCAAGAACAGCTTCATCTCCGAAATTTCCTTGTCCACCTCCTCCATAAACTGAATGATAAAGTCCACCAACTTATGCTTCAGCATCTCCTCGGTGTGAAAGTTGGTAATCAGAAAGCTGATATCATATCCCTTGACCGGTTTCCTCCGCAGAATATAGAAGCTCTCTGCGCGCTGCGTCAGGAAGCGCGTGAACTTGTGTACCAAGATGTGCTCAATCTCATCGGCCTGCTTGATCTTGATGCTTATGCGCACGCTGTTGATCGACGGCTCAATGTAGACGCGCTCGTTCTCGTTGCGCGAGACGGTCAGCGGGTTGAGGATGACTTCGGGGGAAGACGCGGCTTCGATCTCGGGGACGTTGTGCCGCTCCGAGGCTTGCGAGGCGAAGTTGGAGAGGGAGAGCGCGGCGGTGAGAGACGAGCGCACGCATTGCAGGTATGGCCGGAGGGATTGTGACTACGTGGTGGTGTCTTAGTATTGCTGCGGCGGCGGCGGCATTGGAGGGCCGGATGGGGAGGGAATGGGTACCATTGTGTGGGAGAGCTCAGAGTCAGCTCAGGACTGTATTGCGGGCGCTGGTCTTTGGTGGTTCTGCGGGCTATGACATGCCAGTACGCGGCATTGGAGGTGCCTGGTGGTGGTGGGGGAGCTGGGGGAAGGAGCGTCTGTGCGCGAGGGCCATTGGTGGTGTTGGAGCCATGATTCCGCATGCTTCGCCGACGTGCTATTCTTTTGCCCCGCTGGTCTCTTACAAACACCAGCGCGCCACTGCCTTGTAACTTTCTCTCTACACCCTCTCACACCCCAGGCGAAGCCCCAGAGCACTCACCATGGCGTCCATACCAGGTAGGAGCAACTTCCAGCGCATGTAAACACGCCACTAACACCAAATGTTTGCAGTGATCGTAAAGCACCAGGGCAAGAAGCACGAAGTCGAAGTCGACCTCTCCTCCACCGGCGAGACGTTCAAGTACCAGCTCTACTCCATCACCCAGGTCGAGCCCGAGCGCCAGAAGATCCTCGTCAAGGGCGGCCAGCTCAAGGATGACGCCGACATGTCGAAGTTGGGGCTCAAGCCCAACCAGCAGATCATGATGATGGGCACGCCCTCGGGTGACGCGCAGGTCATTGAGAAGCCAAAGGAGCCCATCAAGTTCCTGGAGGACATGGATGAGAAGGAAGCTGCGCAGTTAGAAGGCGCCACGCCGGCTGGTCTGCAGAACTTGGGCAATACGTGCTACATGAACTCTACACTCCAGACCCTCCGGTCGATTCCAGAGTTGCAGGAGGAGCTTCTGCGGTACTCTGCGAGGTAAGTTTGCCTCAATGTGCGCTAGAGACCGTCACTGATAAATTCCAGCAGCAGCAGTGGCAGTGGCAGTTCGTCCAGCTCCGCATCAGCACTCAGTTCACTCGGCCTCGGTGGCCTCGGCGCATCGACCGATCTCACAGGCTCTCTGCGCGACCTTTTCAAGCAAATGTCCGAGACCCAGAACGGCTTCCCACCGCTCATGTTTCTGAACGCCCTCCGAACCGCCTTCCCACAATTTGCGCAGAAGTCCAAGGACGGAAATGGATACGCACAGCAGGATGCAGAAGAGGCCTGGTCACAGATCGTTGCGCAGTTGCGAAACAAGTTGACGATGAAGAACGGCGAAGGTTCTGAGTCGTCCAAGGCAGAGCAGTCCTGGATTGACAAGTACATGTCCGGCAGGTTCGAGTCGACCATGGAGTGCGACGAGCCCGCGGCGAAGGAGGGTGGCGAGGAGCCCGTCTCCAGCGAGGACCTTTTCCTCAAGCTCAATTGCCACATCAACGTCGAAACGAACCACCTGCGCGACGGCCTGACTGCTGGTCTGAAGGAGCAGATCGAGAAGCGGTCAGAGGTACTCGGACGAAACGCTGTATACACCAAGACCTCGCGCATCGCACGGCTACCCAAGCACCTTCCCGTACACTTTGTCCGCTTTGACTGGCGGAAGGACACCAACAAGAAGGCGAAGATCATGCGCAAGGTCACATTCCCGGACGAGCTCGATGCGTTAGAGTGGTGCACAGACGAGCTGAAGAAGCAGCTCATTCCGGTTCGCGACAAGATTCGTGAGGTCCGCAAGGAAGAGGAGGATGTCGAGCGTGCCCGCAAACGCCAGAAGCGCATGAAGGCCGGCGAGGAGAATGATCAGGGCCCGAATGTGAGCAAGGAGCCACTCCAAAAGAAGAAGGACATCGCACAGGCCAAGGAGGACGCAAAGAAGCCAGCCGAGGACACCGAGATGGCGGAAGTCGAGTACAAGACGGATGCTCAGCTCGAGGAAGAGCGCGCAGCTTCCATTCTCGCTGCAAAGAAGGAGGTCCTAGCTCTCGTAGACCCCAAGATCGCGGCCGACGAGGGCTCGAACCAGACTGGTCTGTACGAGCTTCGGGGCGTCATTACACATCAGGGTGCAAGCGCCGACAGCGGTCACTACACGTCGTTCGTCAAAAAGCAGGGTGCCAAGGACCCCAACACTGGCAAGCGGAAAGAGGAGGATGGCAAGTGGTGGTGGTTCAACGACGAGAAGGTGACTGAGGTGGATGCTGAGCGTATCCAGACTCTGTCTGGTGGAGGTGAGTACCCTTTTAATATTTCTTCGCCCTGCATTTGCTAATCCCCTGTAGGTCAAAGCCATTCTGCTCTGATCTTGTTGTACCGCGCGGTACCGCTGCCCACGGTCGACGAGGATGTGAAGATGGGCGACTCATAGTACACGTGTGGATGTCAGTAGATTCTTCCCTGGTGAAACGATAGTAGCATTGTGGTGCATAGCATAAGCGTTGCATAGGAGGCCAGAACATAGCATGGAATGGTATGAGCGAAAGCACATGATGATTTGACGAGTTAGGAGAATGATGCTTCTGCCACATGTGCATTGTGGTGAGATCTGCGCTTTCTCCTCTTTCTCATCTTCACTTCACGACACGTGCAGAAGCGCGTCGAACCTCGCCGCTAGGAACGTGACTGACCTCGCCCTCACCACACACCTCTGTTCCAACACCATCACAACCCTCTTCGTTCTCTTCCGCTTTTTCGCGCTGCTGTGTTTCTGTTGTACGATCACGTCTATCCTGTACCTCGTCTCGCATCCTATGTATCACCATGTTTTACAGTCACGAAGGCAAGCTTCCCACGCCTACACACAGCCAGCGAAAATATTAACCTTTGCAGTTCTCACATCCCGCAAATATGGCGTCGCGACTGTGTGGTGAGCAGAGCATAGACTCAATTACCCCTTCCCATCTCTGACAGAAACGCAGGCTCGTCGCAACGCTCGGCTCAAAGTCCAGCTTGAAGCGCATCAACCGCAAGCAGATCCTCGAAGTCGATGTCGCGAAGGCATGTAAGACCATCATCGACCCTGTGGCGCCGATGGCACTGCGTCTGCAGGGCAATTTGTTGTAAGTGGCATCGCCAGTCAGAGACGTGCACGCTAACATGCATCCAGGTACGGTGTATCGCGAGTGTATCTTCAACAGTGTGGATATGTCCTGTCCGACGCGCAGAGTGCAGACCACGCTATGCGCATGATGCTGCGCACAGTGAAGAATCTCGCACTCGACCCTGAGGCAGGCAAAGCTCGGTAACCACCTTCACCCTCTCACACACATACATCCTACTCACCATCCCACCAATAGTCCCGAACAGCTCATCCTCCAAGACGACCCATCTTTCCTGCCCGAGTTTGCTCTCCCACCCCCCGAGCTCCTCGCAGACCTCGGCTTCAGCATCAACCGTAACGGCGAGTCCCAATCCCTCACGCCCTTTGGCTCCCAGTCTTCCCAGGCCGGTCCACTCGGCGGCCTGGTCCTTCCTTCCTCGTCACTAGGTCAGCCCCCCGGCAGCTTCAACTTCGGCGGCGACAACGACATTGCCGGACCCAGTGCTGCGGACGAGAGCTTCCACCTCGCCCAGCCGGATTTCACGTTCGGCGACGATGGCGAGCTTATTGAGGGGCCTGTTGCTGGCACGCCGGCTGCGAGGAGTGCGATGGGGATGCACAGCGATGCTGGGGCTAGTGCGCGGGTGAGGAGGGAACATGAGGAAGGACGGGCTGGTGGTTTGCAGGTGAGTTTTACTGTCTTATTTCACTTGTGTGTCTGTTGCGCGCGTTGGACTTCGGGGCTTTTTGGACTCACCTGGTTTGGGGGCATGGCCTCACACGCCGTCTTACCTTGAGGTCCAGGGTAACTCAGTACTCTGTTCTGTGGCTCTTGCTTGCCCTATCGCTCGTGCCCACACTTGTTGCTCTCTATATCTTGTCTTGTTTTTGCTGTCTACCTTGCTTCATACTGTACCCACACCCACGGGCCACAAACCAAATCGACAAATCCATCCACAATGGCCACTGACATCTATCAGCTACCAGGCGACCACATGGATCTCGACCTTCCCTACTTCGGCGATGACCTTCCAGAGGGCGAAGCATTCCCAGTCGCCAGCCAGCAGAGCAGTGACCCAACCGAGATTCTACATTCCACATCCACAGCATCCGCACCGATGCGCAGGAAAGCCAGGACCGTACGCGTGCTACCAACTGATGCCAACACAACGCTCGGCCACCAAGTCCTCGCAGACTGGAATGCGAACTATCTCGAGAACATGGCCGCAGCCAGCAAAGAGAAGAACAAGAATCGCGTAACCTACCAAGCAAAGAAGGATGCCGAGCAGTTCCTCTGGGGTGGTGGTATGGGCGGCATCGTACAGCAATTCGCTGGCCTTCCTGGACCCACTCCATTCGACATGTTCATGGGCGACAACTTCTTCGAGTTTGTCACGGGCGAGAGCCGCACCAAGGCGAAAGCAGTCAAGCACGACCGCGACAGCGGTATCGACGACGTAACCCAAGGCGAGTCTCGGAACGTGCGCCAGAAGACCAATGATCCCGATGGAGAGTTCGGTCGTGGCATGGACGATGATGCCGTCTTCCTACCAGGCGACGATGACATCGAGCTACCTCGCGAAGGTGCGACTGCGCTCAACGACGAGCAGATCTTCTCTGCGATGCCGTGGAATAGCGTCTCTCGACACGGATCCTCTGTCGTACCAGGCAGCAAGCGCCCCGGCTTCGTCGATGCTGGTCGTAGCAGCAGGCCCGGTAGCCGGATGGTAACGCCCACTCCGCTCCCTCAGCCTCCCGTACCTCTGAACTTCGACAGCGAGGCCGGTGGTATCGACATGGGTGATGATGAATACCCTCCGTCAGGACCTAGCTCGCCTCCCACGGTCATCGGCGCCCCCTCGCACGTATCTACACAGATGCGCGATGCACTACCTACCGAGGATGGAAATTTCCTGGACTTCGTCATGCAGGCCATCATCGAGAAGCGCGATCGAGCTCAGGCTCAGCTGGACCCCGTCATGGACGCCGAGGAGGCTGAAGCTACGTTCCAGATCAAGGAGGTCACGCTTGAAGAGCTTCTGCCGCCTCAGAGCAACAACACTATGATCGCGTGTCAGGGACTCCTGATGGTGCTTACGCTCGGCACGAAGGGACTGCTCGATGTTCAGCAGGACGAGCACTTCGGATCCATTCGTGTCAAGTGGTCTGCTCAGGCGCAGGCTAGCCAGGTCGTTGAGATCAGCGATGGCGAAGATGGTGACGACGAGGATCCTTCTGACGACGATGATGTGCAGTTTGTTAAGGAGCAGCAGATCGAAGAGGAGGAAATGAGTGATGAGGAACAACTACGGGTTAAGCAGGAGCCTGGCCAGGCTGAAACTGAAGACGAAGACGAGAATGAGGGATACTTTGAGGAGCAGTTCGCGGCTGGACATACTGCACCGGAGGAGGAGGAGGAGGAGGAGGAGCGTGATTCGCTGTATGGTGATTGAGTTATCTAGGGAGGTGGATGCGTCATATGGTATGCGCTATCTATTCGACATATGGGAAGCGATGTTGCGGAAGAGATTTCGGAGGAAGACAAAATATATGGGGTTGATTTAGGGCGTTGTGGGATGGAAAGGAAATGATGGTACCTATACGATAGAAAGGTATATGGCAGTCATGGCTTGTTTCGACAAGGGTCATGTAAATGCTAAGTCTGTATTAATGACATGAGCAGTATCTGCTATCTGTGGCGAGAAGAACCAGGCGTGACTTACACTATTCTTTGCGTTCTTATATCGATTAGAGGTTGAGTTTCTTGAGGCCTTTTGCCTTTCACTCTGACATTTGCCAGCGAACGCAGCTAGCTAGCACTTCTCTCTTCGACAACCAGACTTTCAGATTTCGATACAGCTGCTGCTTGGACTGTTACCTCAATAATAAAGTCTTGACCAAAGTGTCGCTCTCGATGGCACTGCTTGCGCCCAGAGCTCGAGATTTACGAGCATGGGGGTTTTATGTTCATCAACGATGTTCTCAAGAACCGCCCAAAATCCTGGTCAAATACTAGGTTGCAAAAGTCGTTTGTCGGACGAATAGGGCTTGATGTGAGGAAGAGGGAGTTGTGGCTAAGACTGTTATTCACGCTTTGCTTGGGCAAAGAAAAGTCTGGTAGCGAACTGACCTGCTCTCCACACAGTGGAGATTTTGTGCTCAGTGACTCTCGAACTCTTTCGTATGAAAGGTGCGCTAACGTGCAATCAACACTTCGATTAAAATAGTACCTCGTCCTTTGTTCCAAGATTAGTACTGTGGACTAGGAGCCTTTTGAACTTTCATTCGTTCCCAGCTGCGCCCATGAATTTTGCGACTCATTCCCCAGTGACCGTTCCACCCACGCATCATCTCACAGAACTCCTACCTCTCGCTCGACACCGCCGCAGCAATGCTACCCAACACGTTGACCCGCACACTACCCCATCTCACATCAGCGCGACCAGTCCAATTTCGAAGACAGCAGTGCACTTTCACGACCCCAGCACCAACATCCAAACTCGAAGTCGAGCGCAAATTTCCATCCGCGCACCTATGGGCCCTCTCAGAGAATGACATCGACCTGTTCTCCAAGTCAATAGGCAGTAAGCTCCCCGAGCGCAGAATTATTACCGATTTGTACTGGGACACCAAGGATGACCGCGGACGGCTCATGGACAAGGGCGTGTACATTCGCGAGCGCAGTACCACGGACAAGATACCTACCGCCTCGGACTACTCTCGCAAAATACCTGCCACTTCAGGCCAGCTACCCATCCCTCCAGGCGAGACGACGTGGGAAATCAAGATCAGGCAAAGCGGCGACTACATCAACACTTCCTGCCTCGAATTGACAGGCTACGAAAACGTCACGACCCTCCTCCAGCGCTATAACCTGCGCATCGCGGATCTCAAACACGTCGCACGCATCACCACAGACCGAAAAACATACGCAGTCGGCGCTTTCCGCATCGTACTCGATCGGTCGCATCTCGACTTTGTCTACGAATGTGTAGATGGCATGCAGAGCCGTTTCTTCAAGTTCCATCATGTTGGGGAAGTGGAGTTGTGCGAGGACGTGGAGGCGGGCAAGGAGAAGGAAGTGGGGGGTGCGATGGATGAGAGGATTCGGGGGTTCATGAGGGGGAGGGGTGTGTTTGAGCAGGGTGGGGTGGAGTCGAAGCTTACTGCGTATTTTAGGTGGGATGCGAGTTTGCGGAAGATGCTGGGGGAGGCTGGGTTGTTGGATGTAGGTGATGGGGGTGTATGGGTGGGGGAGGATGGGGAGAGTAGGCGAGGGGGATGATGGGTGGGAAGGAGGTGGGTTGTGGAGATTTTAGGCGGCAGATTTTGGAGATATGGATGTATTGTGCTGTTGTGGCTTCTCCGTTGTACTTTGCCATATGGTGTCTTCTTCCGAAACATCTAGTCACCAGTACTTACCCAGCTGCATTCGATACGATACGAGTCTCCTCCTTTGTTCTCGTCACGATATTGCTAGACCAACCGTTGACCACAATGGGCGCTTGAAGTAGAGAGAGCCGAATGAGAATTGCATCAACCTGAACGCTTCAAGGTAAAGATACGGACTCCTTCTCAGGGATATCTGCGACTTTGTGCTTTTGGAGTTACGTTGCCTTTGTCCTTTTCACGACATCCCTCACCTCTACTGCAGCCAATAGTCCGCGAGTGGCCATTCGGCAGGAGGCTTAGAAATTGGTGTATCTGTAATGATCCAATTGAATAGTCTAAGAGAGCATAAGTACGCTGTGTGATTAGAATAATAATTCAAGAGTTTCACGTTGTAGCAAAAGCGCACAAACGTAAAGTGGCCACTCGGAGACTATCGACTGCAGTACGAACTAACATGAGAGAATTCGCTGAGATGAGCATATTACGTCAGCATTGTCTGCTTCGGGCTCGCACAAGAAAAGGCTGTCAACTTTTCCCTGTCCGTCATGAGGATGGATTGCCTCGTGGAACCGCCGCAGGTATGCATTTACCGCCTGGACACCTACCCAAGTGTGCTTGACGGGAAAGATGAACAAGAGACACGGCAAGCAAAGTTCGTGCAGAGGCACGCATCGTCGCTCGTTGGGAACGATCATCGTTGTCCAGGATGATCCGTTGGGGACCACACATTAGCCTTCGCCTACGAACGACCACGGCAGTCCAGGAGCTCGATCCGAACGGTGCCCTCGAAGTTGGCTAAAATATTTGTCTTGCTTGACGATCGTTACGTAGAGTTGGAAAAATTCTGGAGAAGGTTCTGTAAGGGTTTCCGCGACTGTGGTCGGCCAGAATAATGGCAGAATCATCGAAGACCCGTTGATCGATTACACCCGCAAGTGTACCACAGGAAAAAAGTCGCAAAGAGAAAATACCCTCGGTTTCGCTGTGAAGATCCTCTTCCCTAAAGCATTGTTTAGCCTCGACTCAACACAATGTAACTTTGGCAAGTCTCCTTCCTACATGGGCTCCTCGGTATCATGCAGTCATGATTTGAAATGCTGCGCATGCAGAACGTCAACTGCAAGGCAGGGCATACTTGAGCATGTTGGTTGTTGATGGATCATCGAGCTTGTCTCGAATTGTTAGCAGAATTGAGATGATTTTCACTATCCATGTGCAGTCATGATTGGGGCGGACGCCTTGCTCATAGCTGCTGCTAGGTGTCCCCGCAGCATAGTCTACGAGAGTATAATTGGGATCGTCTGCATCAGCATCTAAGCTACCATGAGTAGTCTGCGATTAATGCGACAATGTACAGAGCATATACGTGAAGTTTTTCTTTTTGGCGTTATCTGCAGTCAGCGCTCCGCGGTCACACCTTGCGGCGTTCCCTTGCGGGCGCGACCCCAACAGCGCGCACTTTGGCCTTGATCCTCGGGTCCCATACCGACCAGCGCTTACGTGGCGCGCGGTGCTATCTTTCAAATTGTTTTCGACTATTGTCGGGCGTATGTAGCATGAAGCGAGGCATCGACACCATGACCATGTTGAGGTTGAGCAGTGGAGATGAGGTATTATTCGGTGGCGCTCGCACTCGGAAACTTTGGCAGTGTCGCTAATGCGCTTGGCATCAGCTACGTAGCACTTGCACTGCCAGCCGCAGCCTCGAGCTCTTTCAGCTCGCTACCAGAATGAAGTTACACCGTACCTTCGCCTTGCCTTGCAGCGACTGAATTGGGAATTCATTCTTCTAGATCTTTGCTGATTCAGGTACGCTAGGTTGTGACGAGTTTTCCTTGGGACTGCACGTACTAGCGCACAGAACGAATACGGGCTAGGAGGAGAGCTGAAAAGAAGGCTGGCCTAGCTAGAATAGGCCGCTCATAGTCTCTTGTCAAGCGAAAATTGCCTTTCTGGGTATCGCAGTCGGCAGGAACGAAGGGCTGTGAAGGCAGTCCAGCCTTACCTTTCTTTAGAGCCATTTACCGAGGCGCGATCTAAAATGTTTGGGGACTTTGAAGACAGGCGAGCCCAAGTAAGTCTTGCGTTATCGTGGCATGGACCTGAGAGCACGGCGGTCTCGGCGAGACATCTCTTCGCGGTGCAGGCAGGTCTGAACGTGCTGATGGTATCGGCGATCTTGAATGGACAAGGTCTTGACATGTGGCCCTGCTCGGCAGTGAGTGCATTGCAAAGAGCTGAGCTGTTGGTCTTTTCCCCGTGCGTGGGATGCAAATCGGAATGTTTGTTGTCGTGGTCATCACAACCTCAAGAAGACAGGGCCGAAGCGCTCCCGCTTGGATGACTCAATCGCTGTGGTGGATCGCTCAACCACGACCCGGTGAGCCACGCTGTCTGATAGTTCAACAGTTTCGAAAGGCACCGGGGGACGATCTCTTCTATGAAGATAAGCGAAGGTGGTTCTTGGTCCATGTCAGAACATCCGTGTATGCAAGGGGCTGCTAGCGGTGAGAGCTTTCTTCACTATCGACCTTGACACTGAAGCAAATTCAATGCAGGTATGTTGTGCCCGTATATAGAATCTCAGGAAGGAAATGTATGCTTTGTGTACCGTGATTCAGAGTCTCCAGATCCGTTCGGTGAGGGTGGTTAGAAGGTAACTCCTTTCGGATGTAGAAGGCGGTGACCATCAGACAGGAGTGATCAGGTAAGAGCAGACAAGAGCCAGCAACACCTTTGTTGACAGCGATTGCAAAGCTATCTGGTGATTGTGTATCAGTTCAACTTCGCATCTGAAAGCTCGAACAGCCCAAAGAGACTTTATATTGTTAGCAAAGTTTGACAATGACGAGACTGAGACGCTATGCGACGCGAAATGACATGATAGTGAATAGATGATAAGAACGCACCGAATGATTTGCAGTATCCCTGCCAGGTGAATATCATCGAGGTTGAAATAAGGTGCATGCTGACGATGTTTGCTGACGGTTCTGAAGTTGGAAGACTGTGAGAGACTGTAAGGATTCCTTGGCGCTTTGTACCTACGTCATCAGCTAGCGAAAACACTTCAAACACGCAAAAGGTCACAACACGACTCGACACGTTTCGCAAAGAGCAGGCTGTCCACGACCCTATAAAACTCGTGCAGACCAGTCCACCGCTCTTACTTCGATCAATTCAAATCTAAGAAGCGGCCGTGCTTTCTAATCCCACATCATGTCGTCTGCAATGGTATCGCAGACGCTGCAAGGCGCCGTGCTTAGCATGACTTCCAACGTGCTTGCGCAAGCCATATCCGCCTACCAAGATGGTGTAAGTCGTAGTGAGCACTGCACATAGGCCAACGCTTACCTCACGGGCATGTAGACCACGTTTTCTCTTCACGTTGCGCCAGTCGTCAAGTTCGCCATATTCAGCATCATCAGCAGCCCGCCCAACATTGTATGGCAGTCGTTCCTTGAGCATCACTTCCCAACCAATGTTCCCTCAACGACTGCAAAAGGTGCCGATGAGAAACCGGCTTCTCCCAACAGGACCCAGATAAGCAAGGTCAACATTCTCATCAAGTTCCTGCTCGACCAGACGATCGGCGCCGTGGTCAACACGCTCATGTTCTTAGCTTACATGGCGTATGTCAATGCGTCCCAACAGGGTAGGCAATACCCATGGAGCGCAGTGGCCAAGGATTGTAGCGACAAGACGTGGCCCATGATGAAAGATGGATACAAGTTCTGGCCGCTCATCAGCTTGATCAGCTTCGTGTGGGTACCGGTCGACAAGAGAGTCGTGTTCGGCTGCTCGGTGGGTGTGATCTGGGGCATCTATCTGAGCCTGGCCGTGGATGCTTGAAGCAGCTGCATGTTTGGCCAGTTCACACTCAAAGCATGATACGACTCACCGGTCTGGAGGCGACGAAGGAACTCTCCGTAGTCTCGCCTTACCCTCACGATCGGCACAGGAGCTGAAACAAGTCGCCAATATGCGTAGAAGCCGGCGACACCGAATCTTGCTAAGCTTCACGCAACACACAAACTATTTTGGGGCGGGAGATGCATGGACGGCACGTATGGACCGCCCATGACCTGTGCTAAAAGCCTTGCACCCCACGCGGCTGCTTCTATACAGCTGCCCTAAACCATAACGATAACAATACGAGCTTGCTGTTCACAGTCCCAACACTAATATGCATATGCACGACCACATGTTCGAGAGGCGTGTGGAGTCCACCGATCGCTGCATCCTGTGAGGGAACCGCGCCGCCGTGAAGCACAGACTCCCGCCTGATTGTCAATATTGGCGATAAGCCCTCTTAGCGTGGAACTGGCCCGAATTGGTCGGCTTCCTGGATTTTAGCACGCTGGCGATATTGTGTAACACGGGCGGCGCCGTTTCGAACGTTACCAAAGTGGGGAAGCGAGTAAAGCAGCGAGGCAAGTCAAGGATCGAGGCTTGTGGCTGAAGTAGACCCTGGCGACTGGCTCCTTTGGGCGCGTCCCTACGCCATGGTAGCAGCTGCGATTACACAAGAACTCGCGGGAAACAGTGCATACCTGGCGCTCCCGATACACTTGTCAGTCGACCGACGGTCTGGAAAGCAGAATTTGCACAAGTGCAAGTTGTCGGCATCTGGATTCGAACGTTTCGTTTGGTTCCGTTCCATCATTTTATCTTTAGCGAGGGGTGTCCCGATCCTCTACCAAACAACATTTCTCAACTGAACAAAAGTCCATTTTTCCCGCACGACTTTCTACCACTCCACCTTCTTTCAACACGGCGTGTCCGTATCTCGCCCAACATGAGCCACATCGACCCTGAGAAGCGCTCTCATGAAGCAAGATCGTCAAGATCAAGTGCTAAAAGCACTGACAACAACGATGATGGTATCAATGCTGCCCAGGACCCATTCGCAACTCCAGCGCGCACCCCAGGTTCACAAACGCCAAACAATGAAGCAATTGGATACTCTGTCTCGACTTCGCGAGCACCAAGCGACGCCGAGGGCACCGGCTCTACAAGCAGCTATAGCTACTTCCCGCGCGGCGAATACTTTCGATCCCGTCGCGTGAAGAAGGGCGAGGTCGAGCGACCCTGGCTCGGCAAGAAGGATCCAAGGGAGAAGTGGGTGACTATCATTCCCCTCATTGGCCTCTTCCTCGGTTTCTGCATCACTGGCGTTCTGGTTTGGGACGGTGTACGCAGCGTTGCGGTCCACAAGTACTGCGAGGTCCTTTCAGACGACTTCTCGTCATTCAACGACAAAGTCTGGACGAAGGAAGTCGAGCTGGGCGGCTACGGGTAAGATCATCCCACCCTTGGCCCGTTGCATGCTTCTGACATGAAATAGCAACGGACAGTTCGAAGAGACCACCAACACCGATGAAAACGTATTCGTCAAAGATGGTATTCTTACCATCAAGCCCACTCTGCAAGACCCCAAGCTACTGGACTCCGACCAAGTCTACGACATTCGCGATAAGGGCTGCACAGGCTCGAAGTGGAGCGACTGCGTGGCTGTCACGAACACAACCAATGGCACTATCATCAACCCGGTCAAGTCAGGCCGCATCAACACAAAGCTCGGTGCATCCATCAGGTTCGGCCGCGTCGAGGTAACCGCAAAGCTTCCTCACGGGGACTGGCTTTGGCCAGCAATTTGGATGCTGCCCAAGGATAACCACTACGGAACGTGGCCTCGCTCTGGAGAAATTGACATCATGGAGTCGCGTGGTAACAACTACTCATACGCCAACGGCGGCAACAACATCGCTTCCAGCACCCTGCACTTCGGTCCCGATTCTGAAAACGACGGCTGGTGGCGCAACAACGTCAAGCGCAAGGCTCTACATACCACTTACGCCGCTGGTTACAACACGTTCGGTGTTGAGGTGAGCACCCTTCTTCTTGTTGTCTTCTATAGACTAATTTTCCGTAGTGGAGCGAGAAGTATATCTTCACCTACATCAACTCGCGTCTGTTGCAGGTCATGTACACGCATTTTGACGAGCCCTTCTGGAGCTATGGCAAATTCCCTCTTGCCGACTCCAATGGCACCCGTCTCCAGAACCCTTGGGAACAGGCCAACAGCAACACGGCTCCATTCGACCAGGACTTCTACCTTGTTATCAATGTGGCAGTCGGTTCTCGGAATGGCTGGTTCCGAGATGGTGTCAGCGGTAAGCCTTGGTTGGACGGCAGCACCAGCGCGAAGAAGGACTTCAATGCCGCAAAGGACCAGTGGTTCCCCACATGGCAGGAGGGTGGACAAATGCAGGTCAAGAGCGTTAAAATGTGGCAACAGAGTGGACACAACGGATGCAATGCCTAATGTACCATATTTGTAGTGGCAAGCAAGTGCTGGTGTTTGGGCTCCGGGTTCCTGGCGTTATAGTTCCGCGGTGATCATGGCGCACTCATCTATTTAGACATTCTGAGAGTAGTTTCGATACCACCATGAACTTGTAATGATTATACTATGCGATTGTGTCTCAATGTTCTACTTGGCCAAAGTGATTGTGAAAGTGATTCGTAGTGCTCAGACATAGGCCACGGCCGGCTCGTGCTTAAAACACCACCGAAAAGTCCCTCCTGCACACTGCGTTCATCAACACATCACCCACCGGCACGTCAGATCTGCACAACCCGGGATAATCATCATGGTGCTATCACGCGAAGCGGCTGCAGAAAGATTGCAGTCCCAGGAAGCTGCGCTGCCGGTCGGCTTCAGAGATCCTTTTTGCTCTCCATCCTTATCGGCGGATCATAGCCTCGTCCTGGCTGCAGCCTCGTCCTGTCCCATCTGCGCGGCGACCGACCATACCATCCTGCAGATCTCAACAAGCCCCAGCCGTGGGCAAGATCTTCGCAAAACCACGGCAGGATTATGACAATTACACGTCAATCTGGCTGCACTTGCCGGTAGAGCTGTAATCGACGGGTAGACGATCCGGACGACTCGCACTTCAGTTTGCAGGCTTCAGCCTCAACGATGCGGCCTTGCGCTAATCGTACCCCTGTGGAAAATATGGCGATCGCAGACCTCGCTGCTTTACACAACGTCGGCAACGCCACGCGAGCAAGGTACACGCCATTCGACAAATTAGATGGTAGCGGGTCAGGTCCCCCCTGTACTCGTGCATACTCGAGATATTGGAACGTCTACGGCAGTTTAAACCCGTTTCTGTACGGTAGCTTGCAGAATCAATAGTACCTAACCTTGCTTTGGTACTTTCCACGGGCCTTGTGTAGCGCACCAGCTCCCACGCTGACAGGCGACAACGCATAGTGTTCCGACGTTCAGCTACACGATCTTAGATCAGTACTTGCGAGAAGCCTAGAGGCTCGCACAGCGGCATGCGGCATCTCCTCTGGGATCGCACCTCGGGTGCACAGACGTCGCAGCAAGGCTACAGAGTAACTTTCGACCGGCACAACCCATGCATCTGATCCTTAGGCCATTGATCGCTTGGACGACGGACTCGGGAGAAGCTCAGGCTCAATGCCCACCCTGTCACGGATCATAGTTGTGGTGTCGGCTTCAATTCTACCATCGAAATGCCACGTCGGAAGTGGGCGTAGGAAGTGGGTGCTAACATGATACAAGGGTAAAATGGTAATAAGTGGATGTAGCATTCGAGTACAGACGCTCTGCATCACCAGAGCCAAAGGTTTTGCCTCCGTATAGCATCGTGTCGGACGTGTAGCCGTCCACTAATGACGATTGGGCTTGGCATCTATTTTTATGCAAAGCATATGTTCGCGCTATGTCACTGGCTCCCAGGACGTTGGCCAACAACACAAACCAAGGAGGAAAGTTTTCCCACGCTTCCGAAGTGCTTAAGCATCATTGCCGGTATCACAATGGCGCCTAATGTCGTGTCAATTCGCTTCCAAGTCTGCTCATTCGCTTACAGCCTACAGTAGATTCGTTTGGCCCAGCTTCCTGCACGAGGTTGTCAAACCAAACCCAATCCACTGACCCGATGCATTGGCAATACATGGCGTACTGCGAGCAATTGCCTCGTTACTGAAGCGAAGAGGCATGCTAGGAAATACACCTGGCCGAGGTTTGGTCAGTCTTCTCGCTGCAGTTCGCCGCCTTGACATGCCAGAATCAGCTCGGTACGCTACGATCTCCGCCCAGATCGAGACTTCACCACGGCGAGGAACCTTGTCATTCTCAATTTGGCATCGTATCTAGACCTGCTTGGATCGAGAGCGTACATGATCACCATGTACCCGTACGTCCCCACAATTGACACTTGGGAGCCCAGCCGCGGCTCAGGGGTGTATGTCAAGCACCACAAGCATTGACCTCTTCCATATCAATCAAGGTAAGCTAGGAGCCGAGTTCTAGATGGCGCTCTATACGCGAGCCGCTGAGTCGAGCGTAGTCCGTGGCTTGAGCTGATGCGTGCCGGCGCCTCACGTTTGTTGATATCTTGACCAAGCACACCCTATGCTTTCGATTGACACACTCCCGTGTGGATATCTGCATACATCCCGTCTGGTCGGATAGGTGCCATTCCGCAAATAGAAAATTCTCTTGGCCTATCTTTGAGCTGAAGTTTTCTTCACTTCAATTGCATCCATTCCTCCCATTCACAAGATTCACAAGATTCACTTGTACTGGTACATCTTCTGAGAGTCGTCCTCAGTCTTCATCCTTTCCAGAAGTACCCATTCCGTAAAGGCTCATCATGGGTCTCTTCGGTAAGAAAAAGGACAGTGCACCTGAGTCCACACCTTCCGCTACTGAGAAGGCTCCTGCTCAAGAAGGTGGAAAACGCTTTGGATTTGGACGAAGCAAAACTCCCGCTGCTCCTGCTGAACCATTGGTTACTCCAGCATCACCATGGGCTCCAGAGGGCACTGGGCCTCGAGGAAGTGCTGCCACATCGGCACTCACCTCCAGGCGAAACTCGCTCACATCTGTACGCTCGTCCGTCTTGATGGAACTCAAATATGAAGCGATGGTGAACCATCTATTCCAGCAGCAATGCAGTAAGTTCGAATTCGAAACGCTCAACATCAACAAACACTAATATTCGACAATAGGGCGATTGTGGCTGAACGACTCCAGCGGTGACATTGAAGGTGTGCTGCTACGAAAATCTCGAGGCATCTACACGACATGTCCGCCAGCACTGGCTGATTCGGTGCTTGCTGATTGCTGTTCGCGCCTAAATCTTCAGGTATGAAAATTTCGATCGTGGAGTTGCACGGCGCTGATGCTAACGTTTCCAGGTCTGCATTACAGTCAACTCTCGAGTTATCCAGACATTCATCGAATGGTCTCCCGGCGCGACCGACGTTCCTCTGGGCAACGGCCTCCACATACAAGTGCTACCCAGCGTTGACGACCTCCCAAAGGCTCGCAAGAACCAGTGTGCTGCCTTTTTGGCTACGGAGCTGCTGCTTGTGGTGTGGGACGACGATCCGACCAAGGTGGTTGAGCGCGCTACTGCAATCGAGAATGAGTTGATGGAGCTTGTTTGGAAAGCAGGCGAAGCTGCGGACGCAGTCAAGGGCTCTGATCCAGAGAAGTCCATGGTCATCAACGAGAACGAGGTCGATGTTGAAGCCAACCACACAGCCCCCACGCAGGAACGACCGACCAACATTCTGAACGCCTTTCAAGTCGCATTGACGATCATGTTGATTGTCACGATGTTGTCATTTGGTTACAAGGAACTCGCTTTCCAGCTCTTGGTCGACAAGGGCTGGTGGAGGCTGGCGTTCCTTGTCCTGACTCCTGTCCTCATCTTCTTCTCTCTGGTAAGTCATCAATCGCGCTATTCTACAGAATTTGTCTAATGAGGCCTCAGTTCTTCTCGCAAGTGATCGTCACGAATATCGCCCAGTGCGTTGGTCCCATCCGCCAAATGCAGTCGAACTCGAAGTTCTACTCAGCCATCCTTCCGCAACGCATCACTGGCGCGCTTCCTCACATCACCGTACAGTGCCCTGTCTACAAGGAAGGTTTGACTTCGGTCATTTCACCTACGGTCAAATCGCTCAAGGCTGCCATCACTACCTACGAGATGCAGGGCGGCTCCGCCAACATCTTCATCAACGATGACGGTATGCAGATCATCGACGAAGAGGAGCGACAGGCACGTATTGAGTTCTACCACGACCACGGCATCGGCTGGACTGCTCGTCCCAAGCACAACGAAGACGGTTTCATCCGAAAGGGAAAGTTCAAGAAAGCCAGCAACATGAACTACGGCCTCATGCTCAGCAACAGGGTTGAGGAAAAGCTCGACATGTTTGAGAGAGGCGACGACTGGTCCTCCAACGACGAGGCTCGGGAGTACGACCGATGCCTAAAGGAGGTGCTTGAGGAGAACGGCAGGGCATGGGCTGACGGCAACATCCGAGTTGGCGATTATATCCTGCTCGTCGATTCCGATACGCGTGTACCCGCTGACTGCCTTCTTGACGCTGCGAGCGAGATGGAGCAGAGTCCCGAAGTCGGCATCATGCAATTCTCTTCCGGTGTTATGCAGGTCGTCCACACTTACTTCGAGAACGGCATCACATTCTTCACTAACCTCATCTACACCGCGATCAGCTACACCGTTTCCAACGGCGATGTTGCCCCCTTCGTCGGCCACAACGCCATTCTCCGCTGGTCTGCCATCCAACAAATCTCGTACTTTGATGAGGACGGCTATGAGAAGTTCTGGTCCGAGTCCCACGTCTCTGAAGATTTCGACATGTCGCTCCGTCTCCAAGTCAACGGCTACATCATCCGCATGGCTACATGGGCTGGCGACGGCTTCAAGGAAGGTGTATCGCTTACTGTATACGACGAACTCGCCCGTTGGGAGAAATATGCCTATGGTTGCAACGAGCTGCTCTTCCACCCTATCCGCTTCTGGTTCGTGCGCGGTCCTTTCACGCCATTGTTCCGCAAGTTCCTCTTCTCCAATATCCGTTTCACAAGCAAGGTCACCATCATCTCGTATATTGGCACGTACTACGCGATCGGCGCTGCTTGGATCATGACGACAGCCAACTTCTTTGCGATTGGTTGGTACAACGGGTACCTGGACAAGTACTACCTTGACAGCTGGAAAGTCTGGTAAGTCTTAGCCCGCCACATTCAGCCACCAAATGCAGGTGCTAACAGATGCCGACAGGTTTGCGCTTGTGATCGTCTTTACTGGGCTTGGCAACATCTCCCTCGCAGTCCTCCGCTACCGTCTGGGCACCCACACCTTTTTCGGCTCGCTGCTTGAGAACTTCAAATGGGTGCTCATGCTCGCCATATTCCTCGGTGGTCTCTCGCTGCACGTTTCTGGCGCGCTACTTGCTCACATGTTCGAGTACAACATGCAGTGGGGTGCGACAGCCAAAGAAGCCGAATTCTCTAATTTCTTCATCGAAGTCCCGAGAGTGCTCAAGAGGTTCAAGATCAGTTTTGCCATCAGTTTGCTTGGTATTGCGGCTATTTTGGTGCTGGCTTTGGCGCCCTTTGTGCCGGTCATGTGGAGGATCACGGACTTTGTGGCGATTTTCCCAATGGCGATCGTCTGGGTCAGCCATTTGTTACTACCCATCGTTTTGAACCCGGCGCTCATGACCTTCACTTTCTAGATGGAAGGAATTATAGACGAGCGCATTTTGCATTTAGACCGTGTATAGCCAGCAATATGGCTCTTAATGATACCACAATGTTGAATTCATTCCCATGACGCCTCGAGGATCAGTAAGATCTACAAAATGAATTGCTCGTAAAAGGACATGTACCTAGAGGTTCTTTGTGTCTGTCGAAAAAACGTCGAGCGTTGACTTGCCGCTTCAGACTGCCCGCACTTCAGTTGTCCCCCCACTTTCCCATGCTTACCAACACCACACAGTCAATTTCCACGCTTCACGCTCTTAATATGCAGCCGGGCTCTTTATTAATCATAGATACAAACTACAGCAATGCGATTGGTAAGAGTTATATGTGTGAACTGAGCGTGAAACTCAAACTGGCTTCAAACCTACAATCCTGCAGGTCCCAGCTATGTCAACAGCCTTGCTATATTCTCGACAGTCTTATCCAACCAAGGCCCACGCATAGTGACCATCGACGCTGGCCTAAATAGTCCAAAAACCGACAGCGGGCTCGCTGAATGCAGAGCGCCAGGATACAAATATGGCGTCCTCGCTAACGAGCACGGAAGTTTGAAGTGGGAAGAAAAGGGAGAGTGAAAGCCGCTGGAGGTTGGATGTAGAGTGGAGACGCTGCCTTCGTATATTGATCCAACAACTAACTTGCACGATATCTGCTCTGCGCATTCGGAAGAGAGTGATCGAAGAAAGATGGAATGTTGACGCGAGGGGAAAGGTGCAATAGTTGAAAGAGACGCATGGATGCAGCAAGTCACAATCTGCAAATACTTCGTGCGAATCATGAGTAGGAAGCTTCTCAATGGCTCAACAGTCGATATCTTAGAGCCTGCGGACCACCCTGACAACTGCCAACGACCAACACCCAAAGCTATGTCACATCACGAACAATTTGACAAAGCTTCTGCCTATCCCATCCAAATTGACACCAACACTCCATCGCCTCAAGTAAACTCACCCAACGCCTCCTTGAAGATCTTCAGGCCCTTCTCAAGGACATGCTTCCTGCCCTCCAGACGGTCTCAGCTCCTAAGACTATCCACTAGGTATCGCTCAATTACCTGCTTGCTCATGGTCCCAACAAGATACTTGAGCTCGTGAAACCTACCGCGGTGTTAATGACATATTAGTAGTTGTCTCGTGCATGTTTTGCGCGTGTGCACTTACTAGTACTCGATTTGGGTATGAATTTGTCCATGTTCAGCTCAGACCCATTATGAAAATCGGTGTCAAGTTTGGTTGCGTCGACGAACGTCTCCAACCTGCTCTCGTCATCGTCCTTGGCCCAGGACACCTGGGCGGCCTTTGCGACGCCGGAACATATCTGAGCAAACTTGAACTTGCGCTGGTGTTGGATTTTGGACGTCAAGTAGTGATTGTTTGTCATGAGGCAGCGCTCCTTGTCTCTTCATAAGCTCCTCCTTGTCGGAGGTGAGGGCATTGTCGAGGGCTTTCTTCACGCAATAGTCTGCAAGGCGAGTTTTGATGTCTGTTGGTGCAACCTCAGTCAACACAACCTCAACGCAAGCCCTGCACTTAGCAGCCACGATCCCACGATCTCGATGTGAGAAAGAGCAGGCTCGTTCCAAGGCGTGGACTGCTCCCAGAAGAGCTGCGAGATGATCGATTGGTTGAAGCTGCCAGGTAGCGCCAAGTCACGAGAACACTTGAGCGTACGATGAACCCAGTTGATAACTTCGTCTCTCGTCATCCTGATGGGGCCACCGAGAGTACCACCTTTGTCACCTTGGTCGTCCTTGGACCTTGGTGTCATGCTCGATATTTTTACCATTGCGAGACGCCTGATAGATCAAAAAGTGTGGGTTTAAGCCTTGTTGAGCCACTGATCTCCACTGTCAAGACGTCCCTCGAGAAGGCCTTGTTCGTCTGCCCACCTTCTTCCAGACCTATAGCCTTAGTAGCTTCAGCTATAATCGAAGGCAATTTGGTGAACTCAATGTTGGTCCCCGAAACCTCTCGGAGTTCTTACTGTTCAGCTTCAGGACGAGCTTTGTCCGGTGTGATGCGCGTCGAGATGGAAGAGGATGCATGGCGACGTAGGATGATCTGTATCGAATCAGCAAGGCATCATAGTTGAGAGGCAGAAAAAAATCACTCACCCCAGTTGCGAAGCGGCTACACAGTTTTTCGTTGCGTGGGAAGGGGTCTCAGTGATTTAGAGCCTTAGATTAGTGCCGAGCAAGTTGCTGTCTAAGTTCAAATATGCTTGCTTTTTCCGGAACTCTGGTCACTGCACCTTCAGCATTTCAGCTGGAAGTAGTCAAGTAATGAATAGGAAGTCAAACAAGAATATCTGAGGCAGCTCTATAACTGAACTCAGACCTTGACCGCGCAGATGGTCAACGAAGTCCAAGATTTTTCGCTGCTCATCCGACTGCAGCGCTTCGAAGCTGCCTGTGGTAACACCATCGGGATCAGTTAGCGTGAGCGGACAAGGTATTTCGTTGTCGCTATCGCTTGGCGGCATGTTTGCGACGTCTTGTGGTTGTGTCGTTGAATGTGAAGTGGGGGATGAACAAACGCTGAGACAGGGCTCCTTCATCGTCGTCGCAGCAGCTATGAACTTCCGATGAAAAAGAAACTGCGATTCGCTCCTGTCAAGCAAACCCACGAGTAATAATTCCAGCCATTCAAGTGTGTCTTTTGTTGCGCTGTTCTGCCGGTTCATGAAGCCATGCAGCGGGCCGAGACATGACAGTGGGGAGACGGCCACGGCAGAGTGCATGTCAACCCTCAACAATGAAACGGTGAACAATCGCCTCATCGCAACAAGTGCTGTCTTCGTATGTGTTTGCATGAGGTTGAGAATTATAGACAAAACTCTTGAACACGGCGTGACTAAAAGAGGTGTGACCGACAAGTGTCAACATCAAGGTCGTTATAGCACATAGACACGCTGCACCACATGTCTATGAAACCTTCCAACTCTACTGATGCATATACCGCTTATTGAAGGGCGCAGACTGGATGCAGGTGCAACAACGGGCCACGTGAGGCGGCAGCCGAAATGCCTTGGGTGCCTTACCCGCCACTGACGTTGCCTGTAGAATGTCACAAGCAGCGATGCGGAAAGAACAAGGAACGAGTCGAATTGCCGAGAAGCTTGAGAACGCACGTCGGGTATCGTTGTGAGAGGCGAAGGTTTGGAGGGGTTAATGGCTCAGCACATTGTCCAAAAACATGTCAGTATGTGAACACTATGACATAGTGGAAAGTTGTCTATCTGACCCTAGAGCTGAACGTAAACGCACCAACTAGAAGTCAAGACGGCGGTAGTAACAATCTGCATCAGAGCGTCTCCACACCAGGTCAACTAGCACCAATCCCATTCCACACAACCCTCGAGACATACGTACCAAAGACTTCACCAACGTGCAGAGTCAGCTAGAAGTCTTTCATGCCCTGTTCCACGACAAAAGAACAGCGACTTCACCGTCCCTAACCCTGTCGCTTCAGCCCGCCCATCGCCTCACGGAACGTGTCCAAACCCTTCTCGAGCATAGCCTTCCTCGACTCCAGGAACGTGCGTTGCTGAGTGATTTCCTGGGGCTCGGCGGCCACAAACTTGATCTCATGGTCGGTCATCTCCGTGACCACGAGCGGGGACAAGATAATGTCGGGCAGGGGTTCAACAAGGTGGCGCTCGATGACAGTCTTGGCAATGGCGTTGACCCAGTACTTCATTTCATCCTAGAAGAAATTAGTAAGGGCGTGAGAAAAAGAGGAGAAGGAGGCACTTTACCTTGTAGTATGCGCGCTGGGTGTCGAGAGCCTCTTGGCTGGAGAAAGTGTCCATGTCCAGCTCAACCGAGTTGTTCAGAGCTTTCTCTATGAGACCAGGGTCGAGTACATCTTGAAAAGCGTTATCAACTCGGCCGTTCTGAGTGGCGGTTCGAGCTGCGTCTTTGGCGACCTTTTGATGCTTGCGCTGACGCATCTTCTGGATGGTGGTCGTGAAGTAGTGGTTGTACGTGCTGGGGTGGCGAGCCTTGTCCTTGAGCATCTTGCGAAGCTCGTCTTTGGCTGCGTTCAGCGATGCTTCCAGAGCTGCATCCACGCTCAGAGACGTCAAGCGAGCCTTGAACTCCGGGGGGGCGGTATATTCGATGACGGTGTAGACAAACTCTTTGCAAGCACGTGCGACCTTGTTGACATGCTCAAATACTAGCTGCTCCCACGGCTGCGACTGGTCCCAGAACAGCTGCGAGATAAGCATCGGCTGGAATGTACCTGGAAGCTCATAGCCACGCGAGCGCTGGAGAGTCTTCTTAACCCAGTCAACCGCTTCTTCGCGGGTCAGCTGCTTAGGCTTGAGCTTAGATGAGGTGGCAACGGTGCCTGCTACAGCTTCAGAATCGGTAATGTCAAGAGCCTCGAGCTCACGGCGAACTTTCTCGTCTTCCTCAATGTCCTTCTCCTCGTCACCTGGGCCAGCACCAAAGCCATACTTGTGGCCACGAAGACGCATGTTGTCGGCGAAGGCTATGTTGACGTGCTGAACGACGGCCCTGAATCGACGGATGTTCTCGGGACCATCAACTGGGGCATCCATCTCCACTGCGCCAAAGAAAGGTGACTCGTAATAGCCCCTGGTGGCAGACTTCAAGATATCGTTGATGCGCATGCTGATCTTCATCAACACCATGCGCTGCTCCGCAGTCGTATTGCGTTTCTCGCCGAGCTTCTCCATGTCGTCGATAGTGCCTTGAAGCTTGGAAGTCATCTCGTCTTTCAAGGACGGCAGCTCCTTGATCAAGTGGTTGAGAAGAAGCTTGCTCAGACGCTCACGCAGCGAATCGATGCCGACGAACTCTCGAGGAAGATCTGCGTACCGACCTTTGCTGAAGAAGAGCTTCTCATCTTCATTGCGCTGGTCGAAAGAGAACTTCATCTGGTTATCGCCTCGGTTCTTCAACATGTGCCAGCCCCGCTCAAGATATATGTCCTTATTTTGAACGAGATCGATCCAGCTCAGCTCGTTGTCCGTGCCCTCTCGCAGGAAATCGGGCTTCGTCACGATACCCAGCGTTCTACGGCCTTGTTCGTCGATCTTTCGGCAGTGATCAAGTATGATCTGATTGGCGTAGTCATTTTTGGCGCTGACAACGGCAAGGATAATAGTCCGTGAGTTATTCATGTACTGCTTGACGAGGTTGAGAATGAGTTCCTTGTCGGTCTCGGTCTGAGCTTTGTTGGTGGCATGAATTAGTCCCGGAAGGTCGACCAACGTCCTGCAGCTTGTCAGTATGAGGTAATAATGGCAGAGATGCACGTTACTCACAATTGGGGCCGGGTTGGGCCTGTAATCTCAACGGAGAGTACATCACGTGAGAATGCCCGGGAGTTGATGCCACCCACGATGCCAAGACCCATCGCTTGCGTAGCCTCTTCGATCACATCAGGCAACTCGTCAAAGTTGCTGATGGACCTGATGAACGACTTCAATTTATTCTGCTCTTGGATCGGGCGGAGCTTGTCTGGCGTGATGGAGATGGTGCTTGTAGATTCTGGGGAGCGCCGAAGAATAATCTTGGCCCGTCAGTATGCGTGCATCACCGCTTCGATAAAGCATTCGGTACTAACCTCGGTAGCAAACCTCGTGCACAGGTTTTCCTTCCTTGGGAAAGGGATCTCCGTGATGGCCTCGAGCACAGATGACTTGCCGGAGGACTGATCGCCACACTAGATGTAGAAATCGCAAGTCAGCGTATGTCTCGCATGCAGTTATAATATGCATACAACTACTAGCTGCGGCAGCTCCACTATGCCACTGAGGCCGGTGCGGCGGAGCTTGTCGACGATGTCCATGACCTTGCGCTGATCGGCAGACTGCAAAGCCTGTAGTGATGTAGTCGTGACAGCATCCGGATCGATGGCGATCGGCGTGACCGACGCATCTGTGTCTGTGTCTGTGTCTGAGCCTGTCGAGCTCATGATGGGCGTCGTTGTGGTGGTAAACAAGTGTCTTAACCAGGTGAGAGAAGGCTGTACGAAGGGTGAGAGAGAAAGGAGGGAGGGTGTGGAGGGAGGAGCGACAGAAGCAAAGCTTTTGAGTGTGGGTGTGGGCGGTCGCTTAGATATGTTTGTTGTAGGTTTGAGCAAGTACCCGGAGTGAAGGTGAGCGGAGAGCAAGCGTACAAACAATGTTTGTATGTACCTCAACAACGACTGTGTCTACGAGGCCATGGACACTACTAGAAGCAGCTCGACTCTTCGAAATCGCTGCTTGCAGAAAGATGGTTTCTCATAATGTTTTACTGCAGGTGATATTGGCAGGGCGCCTGCACGTGACCGCGAAGTTGGTGATTGTCCGAATTCAGCCCCGGCAAGACGCATGTCGACGTGGTATTGGTGCTAGCCAAAGTCAGTAATGCAGGAGAATCGTAATAACTGCTTGGTAATTTGGCAGATGAGCGGTAGTGTTAGCACTCACCAAAGCCGGGCAGCCACAGACAAGACAGCGTCAATTCCAAATCCCAACCATACACATCTACAGCTTAACCTCCCCCGAGTGGGAAATCTTGTCGTTATGTGGCCCGGTTACGGCAAATTGAATTGCCGTGACGGCGAGCAATCAAACGGACAGGAAAGAGAAGTGAAAACGTGTAGAGCAAATGTGCGCTCAAAGCATGTTTGTCATTTGCAAAAGCAACCGCGTTGTCAAGCCGACTACGACACTTCACAAGAATTTCTCCACTGGAGTGCCATCAATACTAGTGGTCATCTGATTAAGAGCAGCCGAGCCCTGCGCTTTGGGTGAGGGCAAACATGTCAGACATGAAGAGAGGTAAGAAACCGAACCCGGGCCACAATGACCAACGAGAACGGGCAACCAACTAAGGGAGAGATCTACCGCCTAGGCAAATAGAAGCTCAACCAAAGAGGCTGCAAGACCTTTCCAAGCTACATTCAAGAGCTCGTACCAGGTACCTTTCAGGTTTTCCAGGCTACAGTTAAGAGCCCGTACCAACCCTAACAAGGATTTGAATGTGGTGTTGCGACCACAGGCGGATTCGAACAGAAGATGCTCCAGCAATCGTAACACGCCACGCCGGGACGTGTACGGCCAGAGGCGCTTAGACAGTTCGTGATGGCGAGCAAAAGTCGGGCGCGCGGAAAAGGTTTTATAGCCCACGCTGCTGCGCCAAGACGAAGCTAGACCGTGCGCCGACGACGACAAACGCTGTGGAAAATCAAAAGATGGGACGGAGACACGAGATTGAAGATGAGGGATGACGTGATGAACGAATCCAGCTACGCTGCGAACTTTCCCCACGTCAACATGGCCTACTTACGGTACGAGCGCCTTCACACTCACCCTCCAGCGCCATATGCGCATACCCACATCTCTGTTCGTCGCTGCAGACACACTTCCTCCGAATAATGATGGACCGAGTTACCGATTTGAACGCGCGTGTGCGACGGGACGCAAGGAAAGTGTGCTGACAACCACATCTACAGCTGAAAGACATGCGCGCTAGAGAGCATGAGACAGAAAGACCTACACGAGGAGAATGCACAAGAGATGCAATACTAGAACACATGGAATCACGAACTATGGCACGGCTGACAGGCGATACGAGATGGAGCATAGAACAAGTGGCGCGTCATGGCTTATGCTATCAACATGCGAGCGAACACGTAAGCAAGAAGTCACTGGATGACTCATGCGCAGACTGCATTTTGTTGGGTTTGTGTTTGTGTTTGTGTTTGTGTTTGTGCTGGTGCTGGTGCTGGTGCTGGTGCTGGTGTTTTGTGAAGTTACAACGTAGGAGGGATGGTGGGACGTTGGAACGCCATCTGATGAAGTTCTTTCACTAGCCAAGCTAGCTAGCCCGCTCCGTCCTTAGACCAAGGAAGCAAGTGCGATCAATGCCACCCATTATAAATAGACATTTTAATGCTTTGTAAGAAGGTAGAATGGCAGTATCTCTACAATTAAACGGACATAGCACAGCACAGCACTCACCAAAGCCAGATGGCTCGAAAGAGAACACACGTGACATTCTCTACAGCTTGACCTCCCCCAAAACACCAGCCTTCGCCCTCAACCTATCCCAATCCTCCATCCGAAAAACCACATACCCCCCATCCCTCCCTCCCCTCTCTCCCAACGCCTCAGGATGCCAATACACCGTATCATACCGCACCTCCGCCACCCCCCCCTCCCTATCCGCTCTCTCCACAATCTTCCTCAAATCCACCCCATCGCCCCTCAACGGCACCTTATTCTGCTTATTATTATGCATCGCCTGCACGCTCTTCTGGACCCTTACGAACACCGGCACCGCATACTTTGGCAGCTTGGCCCTCGCATGCGCCAACAAGCCCCCAAAGTCAAAATTCGCGAGGGACGAAGCATCGATGTGTAGCGCCGCGCATCCAGCGCGCCCGTCGTGCCCGGGTACCTCAACACCATACACATTCGCCTCCAGCACGCCGGCAAAACTGCCCAGCGCCTCCGCTACCTCCGCCGTACTTACATTCTCGCTCTTCCAGCGGAACGTATCGCCCAGGCGATCCACAAAGAACCAGCGCCCGTCCCTATCCCTCCTCAACGCATCGCCCGTGCGGTAATACAAGTCCCCCTTCACAAAAACATCTCTTTCAAATCTCTTCGCCGTAGCCTCGGGATTATTCCAGTATCCCACAAACGCCTGCTCAGACGTCATCGCAACGAGAATCTCGCTGCCCTCCTCGTAACCCTTGCGCCGACAAAATCCCGTGCTAGGATCGCGTGAGAGTTCGCCAGTACCTACATCGCACTCCACCGGAACGTACAGGTTGCGTGTCCGCCAACGCTCAAGCAACCCCTGATGCCCCACCGCCTCCGCCGTAAACGGGCCCCTACACCCATTAAACAGCGCCATAACACCCTCGGTACTATTAAAAAACTCGCCGACAATCTCGATGCCAAAGCGCTCTACAAACCGGTGCCACACGTCTGGCCGCATCCCGTTGCCAAACATGAAGCGCACGCTATGCTGGCGGTCGAGTGCGCTAGCGGGAGCGTTGACTAGGTACCGCGCTGTTTCGCCGACGTAGACGATTCCTGTGGCGTTGGAGTCGCGCACGTCGGACCAGAAGCGCGAGGTGCTGAATTTCGTGCCGATGCAGAGTGTTGTGCCTGTTATCATGCATACTAGTGCTGTGGTCCCGCCTGTGCCGTGGTATAAGGGCATGCAGACGTACCACCTATCGCCGTCTGGACCTGTTTTTATTCCCATGGCGCCCACGCGCCCTGTTAGGCCTGCTGCGCGCTCGGTGGGGAAGGGGCAGGCTTTGGGGTGCCCTGTTGTGCCGCTCGTGTAGAAGAGGAATAAAGGGAATTTTCCATGGGCGTTGACGCGTAACTCGTCGTCCGGTCTCGAAGGCTCCATACGCGCTATCTCGCCCTTTAGTTCCGTGTCCAAGACGCGTATTTGCATACCCATCCCCTCTAACCTCTCCCTCACATCCTCAATTCGTGCCTTACACCCCTCATCCCCATCAACAACCACCACCCTCGCCCCCGCAACTCTCAAACAATGCACCAACGCATCCCCCCCAAGATTATAATTTATCCACGCGGGCGCACACCCAATCGCCCACGCCCCCAGATGCGTGAACAGGAATTCAGGCGTATTGGTCTGGTACATGGCGATAAAGTCGCCCGGCGCCACGCCCTGGGAGCGAAGATACTGTCCATAGCGGCATGCATTCGCGTACGTCTCGGCCCAGGTATAGCTGCCGGCGCGGGACCAGATGGCTTCGGCGAGGGGTGGGAGGCGCGAGACTTGGGATTCGAATTGGTACCAGGGGGAGGGGCCTTTGCCTTGTGCTTGGGGCGAGCGTTAGCGAGGCGGTGGTTGAGCGATAGCCAGACGTGAAGTAGCAGCGAGGTGTAAAGCATTATCTTGTGTAGGAGTGACTTCATACCGTTCTTCTCCAACGCACGTTGATTCGCAGCCTGACCACGCAGCCCCCTCACATCTTTACTAATATGATATTTCGCATCGATATACGCTGCTGCAGCGCTGAGTCCTGCGATTGTTGCTGTCGTTGAGTTAGTTACGCTACGCTACGCGCGCGGTGCGACGTTGACGGTGCGACGAACCTAACGCCATCGAGGCGATTTAGTCTTTGTAGAAGGTATTTGGCGATGAATGTTACACACGCGCAAGTAAAGGAGTCAAGGAAGATATGTGAAATCCGAATGCGCGCAAGAAAAGCAGCGACGTACGCATCGCATCGCATCTATTGATCCTAGCCATGTTCAATTGCCGATGGCCCAGTTCCCTCGGGTGTTTGGCACCTTGGTTGCGGGAGCCGGCGCCATGCCTGTTGGAGTTTACCCCATGGGTTGGGCTGAGCCCCACATCCCTCATGCCTTGGACTCAACATCAGCTTGGAACATCATGGGAGCAATGTTGATGTTATTGAGCTTGCGCAAAGTGAGTGTGTTTTATGTCGTTGTTGAAGTATGAATTCACTGCGACATGCGTCGCTGAAGACGGTATATTCAACAACACTGCCCTCGATCATCTTGGCCAACTCTCCAGACACTCATCCTATCATCTCAAGTAGTAAATATGCTGCCATACATTCTCTCAGATCGCAGTATGTAACATCCCATCCGCCCCTTCACCCCAACAGCATTCGCCGCCACACAAAGGAAATGCTAGTGGTATCGTGCGCAAAAAGCCAAAATAGATGACAAAGCACCACGCTATAAATTGAACGCCGAATGCCGGTGAAGAAGGTATGTTGCGGTGCTAAAAAACGCGAAATGCTGAGAGTGCGTGCGTCGCTCAAGTACGCACATAGTGAAGCGGACTATCCGACGCCTGGTAGTTCTGCGACGGCGGCAGGTGAGGCAGGGACAACCGAGCTGTGGAGCTGCACTTAGCTTATCTCTCTTACACAGATGAAGATAAGGAAGGAGGATTAGTAGAGAAGAGGAGCACTAACGCCCTAGCCACCTGATCAGTTTCCCTCTCTCGCTGGCGCCGGGGGCCTCGAGATGTGTGCTGCGTTCGTAGAGATCCTGGGGGCGTTAGCACATGCCTAATTATAAGGCGAGACAAACCTACCTCATCGTCTTGGATGATTTTGACGTCCAAGATCAAGTTGCGGATCTCGTCGTTCTTCGTCCAGTTGGGATACGGCGTACCCTGCGCACGCTGCACACCAACAATCACTTCGCCGAGGATTTCGAACTTCTTCCAGTTAATCCTCTCTTTTCCCATGACACCGCCCGGTGGAGCCTCTTTGCTATCGCGGCTACCAGCGGGGACGTCAAAAACGTTGACTCCGGGATGAGGTGCCAGAGCAGAGTCGGTCTTCTTCTTGTCTCCTACGAAAGTCGAATTGCCTTCCGAGGCGGACACGAGGTCGCGACGATGGAGAGGTATGTAAGGTATACGCTCTCCCGAGCTGTTATCCCATGCTAACCGGTATGCAAAGTGTGACTTTTGAGATCCCATGAGAATGTCCAGTTTCAAAAAGTCGTGCATTGTGGTCTGCGGAACCAGATCTCGTGTTGCATGTAGTCGCTGGACTGCGGTGGCCTTGATTCCGGCGTGCACCGCACCGAGGGCGTTGTAGTTGTTGAGCTTCCGGAGCTGCCGCGCAATCTTCATCCACTTCTCCAGCATCAAAGCTCGGTGTTTTGGCTTGTCGCGCAGTAGGATGTAGTTGGAGACGAGGTGGTAGATGTGGTTGAAGTGGTCCGTCATGCGCGTTACGTTCTGCAGGTTCTTGCACTTCTTCTTCTCTTCCGCGTTCAGGCTGACGTGTCGTACAAGATCTCGTGGACGGACGGAGGAAAACATGATCCAGTCGATCCTTGTGAGCTCTTTGGCAATGGCCTCGTCGGTCTCGGTCATGAGCTGGTGCCATTGAATCTTGGACATTGGCTTGATGGGGTTCGGCTCCAGGTTCCGGGCCAGCCTCTCATTCTTCTCAACCTGCGAAAGCAGTGCTTGTGAGGAGCCTATAGAGGCGCTTGTCGAAGTGGTCGCTCTCGAACCGCCAGTGAGAACGCTGCTACGGGCAACTGACGTGTGATCTCCGGACATGGAGATTTGGCCAAAGACCCTGGAAAAGTCGCCCTCATCGGAGTCTTCGTCTAGGACGTTGTGGTGAAACGTGGGTACCTGGTCATTTTGCGCTCGTTGCCGGTCGCTGCACGCCCACTCTGTGTCGTCATCCTCAACCACCCACTCGAGATCACGGATGATCTCACTCGCTGCGACCGAAAACTCGCGACTTGTCGCTAGCGCCGATGCAAACTTCCGGATAAGCTTGCGTGTAGTCGGGTAGGCAAAATCGCCGGGGTAGTGCGAAACCCATTCCTGCAGGACAGCCAGATATCTGTACTGGTCCTTGATACGCAGTAAATGGTTGTCCTTCTCTCTGCCGGCAGCCTCGAAGCGTTTGAGAAACGCTTCCATCAGCTGCCCTGGGGTCGCGAATTTTCGATAGAAGGCCAGAAATATGTCGACAAACTTGGAGTCGTTTTTCGACATGGGCTGCGCCAGGAGGCGAGTCACGAGCTGCTCAAAAGTGTAGCCGTTCTCGTCCGACGGCTTCATCGACATGATGCTCTTGCCAGTGTCCGACTCCTGGCCGTCTGACTCTTCCGAATCGTATCCTGGCGATTCTTCCGCATTGAAGAATGTCTTGTTCGCGTCGCTCGGCTTGTAGCGGTGGCCCTTGCCTTCGTTGGATGTGCGTTGAAATCGGACAGAGATCTCTGAGCTGGCGCGCTCGTGTTTGCGCCACATATCTTTGTGGACAGACCGTACGGCGGAGGAGTTGGCTCTCCGTCGCGCAGTCGAGGCTTGTGATCGTGCTGGGTGTTGTTAGCATGATGTCAGACAATCTGTACTTAGCTGTATGAGGATAAGACATGCACTCACGTCGTTTCGCCGCGATGATGGCGCGCGTCATGTAGGTCAGACATTCTCGCTGCGTTTCGGGTGAAGCAGCAGAGCTCTGGAACACACGGACGTCGCCCAAAAACGACTTGGCCTTCTGCTCGACGACTACCGGGTCGACCTCGCGGTGGGCCGGGTGCTGGTCGCACTTGCATGCCACCAGGGCGGAGGGAACGTGTGCCTTGGAGAGGGTATCTGCAGATTCGTTAGCACGCTATGCTCGTAGGGTAGACTCCACAGACGGACTCATCATGTCGGGGACCTTCTCCAGGCTCTCCTTGTCCGTCACGTCGTATATGGTGATTGCGCCGTCCACGCGCGGCACTGCGAGCTCCTGCACCGTCGGCGGCCACTCGATGACATTGCCAGTCTTGACCTCGATGTCGCCAATCGTGACTTCCACAAACCGCACCACGTAGGGGATGCCCTCAATGGTCCACTTCCTATGGCACATGGCTGGGGCGGTGGTGTCGGGCAGGCCAAGGGCGGTGCGCATGAAGGAGGATTTCCCAGCGCCGGCGGCGCCAATGACTGCGATATTCATGTCCAGCATGGCGGGCGCCTTGTCGGTGTCGGGGTTGCTCAGGCCGGAGGAGGGCTCAGACGGCATGTCGCCCGCGGGCTGGCGCGAGAGCATGTGGGTGGGCGACAGCGGGCCCTCGGTGTCTGACGACGAGTCGCCCGAGGCTTCTTCTTCCTTGGTGGAGGTGATGGGCGGCGGGAAGTGGTAGCGCTGGAAGAAGGCGTCGTCGGCTATCTCCTCGCCGTCCTGCGAGTACAGCGAGGCATTGTCGTCGGCGGCGCTGGCCTGGCTGTGGTTCTGGCTGTGGTTCGGCGTCGAGTAGGCGCGATGCTTGATGCCCGGCCGCTGCGTCGTCGTCGTCGTCTGCAGAGGGCCGCCTTGCACAGCTTCGACGCTCCTGGACTTTTCACTCCGCTTGTTCGCCGGCGCGTGGACGGCTCGCCCGCCTCCTGTCGCAGGCATGGCTACCGGGGCAGTGCTGTCCCTTGCGTGGCTCAAATGGGGGGCGAACTACCACCTACTTCTGTGCGACGGACATGCGGCATTGGAGGCGTTCAGAGGGCGAGGAGGGGCGGCATTCGGGCGTGTGCAGGCGGTCAGACACAAGCCGGTGAAGAAAGCGGAAGATGCTTCAGTTCAAGACCAGGACTGCTGTCGACAAGCTTCAGCTTCAACGCGGGCACTGATCGTCACGTCGCTGTCTGTGCAGTCCACCTTAGACCTAGCTCCACTCCACACTCCACGCGGAACTTCCGAGAGCAGCTAGCCATGCACTCTTAGTTAGACATTTATACACTTCACACTGTCGACAGCTTACTCCACGTCGAGTCTAATCCTGTTCTCCAGTGCCGTTCGTGTGACTTGCAATCTAGTCTCGCAAACATCACGCGACTCGCCCACCTCCTCCCAGCTCCAGACCTTGCATAGAAACTTGAAAGCTGGAAGGGGAAAAGAGACACCGATCCAGCGCCATGCGCACGGCAGCACTAACCTGTGTCCGCCTTTCGTCAGCCTCACCGCGTATTCTTCCTATTCGCCTAATCACATTTTGGGTTTGCGTAGCTCTGGAGCAGCATCAACAGATCGACCACCTCCTCTCAAGCTCCAGCTTCATGTCACCAGTCCTCTGCAAACTCCCAGCAGCGGAGATCCCCATCCGCAGCGGGGCAGCATGCGCGTTCAAGACACGGCGTACAATGTTCGTGCGAGCCAGCCAACCACAGCCTCACATGTGCCTCTCCTCGCATATACCACGCCTGATATAGCTGCTGTGCGCTCTCCTCCATTGAGGGTGTCCTCCGGACACTCGCTCTTCCTTCCACTATTAGAGTCCTGTCCACAATTGGAAATGCATCGCACCTTGATGTATGGAAATGGGTTGAAGTGCTGACTTGCAGCCAACGACGGCTATTACCCCTTGACCAGCCACAACGTGAATTGCTTGCTGAAAAATAATCTCCTTGACGCATGCGACGAAAAGAGGCACGGTGTGCAACTGCAGTAGCTGCTGCGTTCACGCTAGGCTGCGGGAGCACATCTGCACATCGAACACGTAGACCTGCACATGGCGACCATCTCGGTATGCTTGTAAACATCGATGCGCCTTGTGACATCGTGCTTCATCACACCTATTGCAGAGAAATGTACATTGCAGCGAAGCGAGCGGCTTCCAAAATGTCAAGCAATCACTTTCCTTCGGTATACCATCGTTTCTTCTACAACGGCTTTAACATTTCAACGTGAGGAAGGAGCTCTGCAGCAGTACCGATTCTACCTACACATCTTCCACAATGCAACTCAAGCCTCCAATCAGCCTCCTGTGCCTCCACATAGCACATTATCACGCCGACAGGACGAAAACGAGCAATAACAGCGACCTGACCGACCTCATCCGCAGGGACAACTCCACGTTATTTCCAACTCAATCGATGCCACTTGAGGGCTCTCAAAGACGAACATAAGCGCTTCCGATCATCTACTCACCCATAGCGAAAGTTTGTCACCATTCGACTCAACGATACCTAGCCATCTCGATCACCATGGCGGCCATCGATAGAGTCCTATACGTAGGCAACGCGACCGAGCATCGCTGGTCAAACGCCACCCTCTCCGTGCCACGCATCCACGGCAAAATCGCCCTCGAAGAGCACGTCGGAACAAGCATCTGGGCGAAATACAACTACACTCCACCAGCAAACCAAATCGCAGGCCTAGGACCACTTCCCTTCCTCGATGTACAACTTCAAATCTCCTTCACTCAACCCATCTGCTAACCCGTAACCCAGCCCCATGGCGAAGACACAATCGCCCGCCTCAACAACATCACAGCACGCCTCGAATCCATGGACAACGCGGGCATATCTTACATCGTCGTTTCTACAAGCGCGCCAGGCATCCAAGGCGTGTCCAACATCACTGCGGCTACACTAATGGCCATAGACATCAACGACGAGATGTTCGAGAAATACGTCCAGCCGCACCCCTCACGCTTCGGCTTCTTCGCCACTGTGCCCCTGCAAAATGCCACAGCAGCAGCGCTCGAACTCGAACGCGCAGTCACTGTCCTTGGTGCTAAAGGCGCGATGATATACGGATACACTGAAGTCACTATCGAAACTACCGGCGCCGTGGACATTGTGTATCTCGATGATCCACGATGTCGACCTTTCTGGGCTAAGGTTAATGAGCTCGGTGTACCGATATATATCCACCCCCGAGCCCCGCCCATCAGCCAGCAACTCATGTTCAACCACGCTGACAACACGCACTCCAAGTATCCAGGCCTCGTCACAGCGGGATGGGGCTTCACTGCCGAAGCCGCCGTGCACGCGCTCCGCTTGATGTTGAGCGGACTCTTCGATGAATATCCGTCTGTTCAGATTCTACTGGGCCATGCGGCTGAGGGCCTACCCTTTCTAATCCACCGCATCGACACCCAACTCTCAGGTGACGCAGCGCACCATTACGCACCGTACCTCCCCCTTCCCCGATCCATCTCCCCACTCACTAACACCCCTCCCAGCGGCGTACCCACCCACCTCAAACCCCTCCGCCACTACCTCCGCACCAACGTCTATGCAACACTCTCCGGCATCCGGCGCCTCTCCACCGTGCGCTGCACGCTCGACGAAATGGGCGAGGAGAGAGTGTTGTTTAGCGTGGATTACCCGTTTCAGAGCGATCAGGATCAGGCGGATTGGTTTGATGGTGTGGAGGGTATTGGGGTGCAGGCGAAGAAGAGAATTGGGTGGGGGAATGCGAGGGGGTTGTTGGGGTTGGAGGGGGTGGGGGTAGGGGAGGGATGGATTGAGGGGGAGGAGTTTAGGTAGAGGGAGGGATGGGGTGAGGTGGAAAAGGTGGATATTATGTATGTGAATGACAATATGCAGTACAAAAACAGCTTAGTCCCTCGAGATAGATTAGACGCCGAAGTGCGGCTCCCATAAACACAACAAATACCCTCCAATCCCAAACTCCAATATGTATCAAGCCACCCATTCCTTACGCAGCAGTCCAGCAACTGCCAGCAGCCACAAGTATCGAGTGAAGAGTAAAAGGAACACCTTTTGCAACATTTTTGACACGGCTCGATTAGCAAGAGCTCTCCGATGATCAAGACTCTGGCATTGCCATCCCATCAGGCATGAAATGAGGCGTCGCTTGACGATTTATACGCGACATGGCGTGCTGGATCCAGCATGTTTACCGTGGTAGTATACGTACCAAAGCTTCTACACGCAATGATTGTTTCAGTATGTGCCGAACCATATGGAGTAACCGTCGGAGTGAGGTAGTCAATCGTGCAACGTAGGGCGCAAATTAGCCACGCCGCAGACTACTCAGTCAAGGTCCATCGCACGGACAAGCGTACTGGACGCAAGGAAAGCTATCTATTGGTTATTCTCTAGGGAGGCAAAGACCACCTATTAAGCCGGGGCTCAAAGGCCGTAAAGCAGAACAAGACGCAGTTGCATCTTTATCGGTGCTTCTCATAATATGCCAAGTCCCCTCCATTTTTTCGTACCATAGAACACAAGGGAAGCTTACGTATATTTACAGTAAGTTACGTAAGTAGGTGGATTCGCGTACTTGACACCTGCAGCTATTAACTAAATAAATCCACCCTATCAGGTTACTTCGACTCCTCTGTACTGAGCCTACTTCTATAGCACGGTATCTATAGTCTATTGTAACAAAAGTGGAGGGGGGTCAGCGTATTGTAAGAACCATAATATTAATAAATCTAAATAAAAGAGGACGCCAAGTACACGAGTCTTTTGTCTTTGACAAGGGAATAAAAACGCTTCAGAAATTAACTTAGCAAGAATAGATAAACAGTGTAGCTAAACGCCCCTCCAACCCCCGCCTCAAATAATACAAAGCGCAGCCAAATTCTCCACCAGTTCACTGTCAACCCTAATCTGCCGCCGCTCCTTATCCACACCAAGTGCATAAAATCCACACGTCCCCAACCTACACACACAATGCACCCCTCTCGGAACCTCCTTGTCCGGCTCCGCAACCTGCA
>Ga0265780_10000969_pt1 | contig 42207 bp, 45 predicted proteins | sample P1T30metagenome_FD_192432 | JGI IMG/M metagenome (GOLD analysis project Ga0265780, IMG submission 192432) | Plant litter microbial communities from East Loma Ridge, Irvine, California - P1 T30 | ecosystem: Environmental > Terrestrial > Plant litter > Unclassified | place: USA: California...
CTGAAAGTAGGCATGGGCGTGCGCTTCGAGGGCTTTTCCGGCACCGTGACCGACGCGGTCAACGAAGGCGTGCGCCGCGCCTATAACTTCGCCGACAACAAGCTGCGCGCCTCGATCGTGGCTGATCCGCACTTCGAACGCAAGAACACCAAGGACAATACCCCGGCCGTGGTCCATATGGAACTGGTCGAAGGCGACACCGTCGACGTAAAAGTCGCCGCCAAGGGCGGCGGTTCCGAGAACAAGACCAAGTTCGTCATGCTCAACCCGTCCGACTCGCTGGTGGACTGGGTGCTCAAGACCGTGCCGCTGATGGGCGCCGGCTGGTGCCCGCCGGGCATGCTCGGCATCGGCATCGGCGGCACTGCCGAAAAAGCGATGCTGATGGCCAAGGAGTCGCTGATGGAAGACATCGATATGTACGAGCTGCGCCAACGCGGCCCGAACAACAAACTCGAAGAACTGCGCATCGAGCTGTGCGACAAGATCAATGCGCTGGGCATCGGCGCCCAGGGCCTGGGCGGCCTGACCACCGTGCTGGACGTCAAGATCAATATGTACCCGACCCACGCGGCCTCGAAGCCGGTGGCGATGATCCCGAACTGCGCCGCCACCCGCCACGCCCACTTCGTGCTCGACGGCTCGGGCCCGGCCTATATCGAGCCGCCGGCGCTGTCGACCTGGCCTGACGTGAACTGGACGCCGGACACCGAGAAATCCAAGCGTGTCGACCTGAACACGCTGACCAAGGAAGAAGTCGCGTCGTGGAAGCCGGGCCAGACCCTGCTGCTGAATGGCAAGATGCTGACCGGCCGCGACGCCGCGCACAAGCGCATCCAGGACATGCTGGCCAGGGGCGAAAGCCTGCCGGTGGACTTCACCAACCGCGTGATCTACTACGTCGGCCCGGTCGATCCGGTGGGAAGCGAGGTCGTGGGCCCCGCCGGCCCGACGACCGCCACCCGCATGGATAAGTTCACCGACATGATGCTGGAGAAGACCGGCCTGATCTCGATGATCGGCAAGGCCGAGCGCGGCCCGGCGGCGATCGAATCGATCCAGAAGCACAAGTCGGCCTACCTGATGGCGGTCGGCGGCTCGGCCTACCTGGTTTCGAAGGCGATCAAATCGGCCACCGTGGTGGGCTTCGCCGACCTGGGCATGGAAGCGATCTACGAGTTCGACGTCACCGACATGCCGGTCACCGTCGCCGTCGATTCGACCGGCACCTCGGTCCACAACACCGGCCCCAAGGAGTGGTCGGCCAGGATCGAATCGCTGAAGGGCGTGCCGATCACGGTCGCTTGAGACTGAACGCAGCATGATCTCCCCCGACGCTCCGGTTGGCATCTTCGACTCGGGCGTCGGCGGCCTGTCGGTACTGCGCCATATCCAGGCGCAGCTGCCGCACGAACACCTGCTGTACCTGGCCGATACCGGCTTCGCTCCCTACGGCGACAAGCCGGAAGCGGTCGTGATCGACCGCGTGCTGTCGGTCGCGGCATTCCTCCTTGCGCAAGGCGCCAAGGCGCTCGTGGTCGCCTGCAATACCGCCACCGTCGCCGCTGTGCGCGAGCTGCGCGCGCGCCATCCCGGGATGCCGATCGTCGGCGTCGAGCCTGGCCTGAAACCCGCCGCCGCCCTCACCCGCAACGCCAAGGTCGGCGTCCTGGCCACCGAACGCACATTGCGCGGCACCAAGTTCCTGCAACTGCGCGACCAGATCCACCTGGCCACCGGCGCCGACTTCTTGCTGCAGCCCTGCGTCGGCCTGGCCGACCAGATCGAGTTCGGCGAACTCGACTCGAGCACGACCACCGCCATGCTGGAGCGCTTCATCGAGCCGCTGTTGGCTGCGGGCGCCGATACGCTGGTGCTCGGCTGCACCCACTATCCGCTGGTGCGCGCCTCGATCGAGCGCCTGCTGAAGGATGCCGGCCGCGCCGACGTGGCGCTGGTCGATACCGGCGACGCCGTGGCGCGCCAGCTCGCCCGCCTGCTCGAGGCCGGCGGCCTGCTGCGTGCGCCGGGCGCTGTTCCCTCCACCTTGACCGGCTACACCAGCGCCAGCGCGACGGCCTTGCGCGCGGCGTTTCGCAGCCTGCTCGGCATCGATCCGCCGGTGCATGAAACGCTCATCGACGTCCCGGCCGGCTGGCACACGGATCGAACGATTTAATGTTGCCACTTTTTGAGCGAGGCACTATAATCATGCTCTGCCTCGGCAATGACGAGACAGTAAGTAGCACAAGCGGTAACGTAGTTCAGTGGTGGCTGTAGCTCAGTTGGTAGAGTCCAGGATTGTGATTCCTGTTGTCGTGGGTTCGAGCCCCATCAGCCACCCCAAAGAATTCAGTAGTAAAACAAAGGGTTGCAAGCTTCTGGCTTGTAACCCTTTTGTCGTTCTGGAGGCCGATTTCCCATTGCTGGAAGATCCGGCACCAGGCGAATGACATGACCGTTCAGCTTTTCAGCACGGCGACCAGGTTGTTATAGCAATGGAACGACTTTACCTTGCCATCCTTGAGGTGCCACACATCGCAGCACGGTACGTCGAACTTCTTGTTCGTGGCGCGCAGGACACCGGTGGGAAGGGGAAGATCGCCCTGATGTCTGCCTTGCAGCCTGAGCTCGACGACGACCACATCATCAGCGGTGGAATAGAATTTCAGCAGCTCACGATGGATGTCGGGATACGCCGTGACCAGCCCAGTGACTGGCTCACGGACCTGGGAGCCAGTCCATTTCTGTCCTGACGACATATCAAGAAAATATCCGTCGCTTGCGAACAAAGAGACGAATTTATCCGGGTCCAGGTTGTCGGCTTCGGCCACCCGGTACAGCTCCTTGATGATCGCTTCATTCTTCGCCTGGACGGGCGTTTTTGCGTGAACCTGCCCCGCCAGCGGCATTGCCGCAACTGTCGCGAGTCCGGTCAAGACCGCGCGGCGATGTACACCTGTCATATGGTGCCTCCGTTCTGAAGTAGGTGCTCCAGAATATCGGGCCATGATAATTCGTCAAGTACTTACATTTTGGTAAGTGCCCTGGCTGAGGATGGATACGTCCCTGCACACCTCCCATAAGCCGGCATTGGAACGTCGCGAGAGCACGAAATAACCAGCATGCAGACGGCTCGCATCGCGGGCGGTCTTTCAGCGAGTCCATCAGGCACGGTATAATCATCAACGACTTACCTCGGCTCGAGCCTCGGATCTTGACGCCTGTCGTCGTGGATTCGAGCACCAATAGCCACCCGGGCATTCATCGAACAAGGTCACCTGCTTCGGCACGTGGCCTTGTTTGTTTTACGAAAGCGCAGCCATGCAGATTGTTGGAGAAACCCTCACCCGCGCGGACGTCGAAGCCCTGCTGGCGCAAGCACCGCCGGCGTTCCAGGACTGCATCTTCGACCAGGCCGACCTGTCGCGCCTCGACCTGCGCAACTGCTCGTTCACGGGCTGCAGCATTGTTGAAACGTCGTTGTATGCCGCCAGGCTGTCGCAATCGACCTGGTTGCGCTGCCGCGGCCGCCAAGCCGATTTCGAAGCGGCCGACCTCACCGACGCCCGCTTCCAGAGCTGCGACCTGAACAACAGCAACTGGCGCCGCGCGCGCCTGGCCTCGCTCACCATCAAGGGCAGCAAGCTCACCGGCGCCAATTTCGAAGACGCGGCCCACCTCGGCCTGACGTTCGAGGATTGCCTGCTGGTCGGCGCCGACCTGCGCCGCATGTCGTTTCGCAAGGCAAGGCTGGTGCAACTCGATTTTGCCGACGCCGACCTGGCCGCCTGCGACTTTCGCGACGCGGTGTTCGACGGCGGCAGCCTGCGCGGCGCCAACCTGAAGCAGGCGCGCTTCGAGAATGCCGACCTGCGCGAGGCCGACCTGGGCGGGCTGACGCTGGCCGACGCCAAGCTGTTCCAGGGCGCCTGGATCACGCCACGCCAGGCCGCCGAACTGGTCAGCGAACTGGGCTTGCGGGTGGCGTGAGCAGCCCGCTTCACATGCCCGAGCGACCACGAAACAGATGTAAAAAGCAACAACCTGGCGGTCGGCGCGAGGCCGGTGTGCGACAATGTCCGAGTTTTCTGAAAGAAATTTAAGTCAGCTTTTCCGCTACCCCACCGGGCGCCGGAGCAGCGACTTCCCACCTATGCCTGAGAACAGCGCCGTCCCCACCATTTCCCGCCTCACCGCTGAAAAACGCCCCGCCGTGCGCAATGCCATGCTGTTCGTGGCGGCGCTGTGCCTGCTGCTGCTGGCCATCCAGACCTCGGACAGCTGGCGCGCGCGCGAGGAGCGCCTGGCCGAGGTGGCAGTGGCCACCGAGAACATGTCGCATGCCCTGGCGGCGCAAGCGGAAAGCGCTGTACGAGTGGTCGACACCGTGCTGGCCGGGGTGGTCGAGCGGGTCGAGACCGATGGCGTGGACGGCGAGGCGCACCAGCGCCTGCATCTGCACCTGAAAAACATGGTCTCCGAGGTCGATGAACTGCACGGGCTATTCGTGTTCGGCCCCGATGGCAGCTGGGTAGTGACCAGCCAGGACCGCACGCCGCTGTACAACAATGCCGACCGCGAATATTTCCAGTACCACCGCAAGCATCCCGGCCGCGGCGTCCATGTCGGCAAACCGGTACGCAGCCGCTCGACCGGCGACTGGATCCTGCCGGTCTCGCGCCGCTTGAACGATCCCGACGGCAATTTTGCCGGCGTCGCGCTGGGAACGATCCGCATCGAATACTTCTCGACCCTGTACCGGAGCTTCGACGTCGGCCGCGGCGGCGTGATCATGCTGACCCTGGACGACGGCACCATGGTCTACCGCCTGCCCCACCACGAATCGCTGATCGGCACCGATGTCAGCAGCGGGCCGGTGCACCAGATGTATGTCGCCACGGGACCGGTCGGCACCGGCATGCGGCGCTCGAAGATCGATGGCGTCGAGCGCCTGTACAGCTACCGCCACCTGGCCAGTTATCCGCTGATCGTCGCCACCGCGCAATCGAGGCAGGAAATCCTGGAAAAATGGCTGCAATCGGCGCTGACCCAGGCCGCGATCACGCTGGTCGCCATCCTGCTGCTGCTGTACTTCGGCTGGCGCCTGGTGCGCCAGATCATGATTCGCGACCACCTGGAGCATGAGCTGACGCAGGCGCGCGAGCTGCTCGAGCAGCATAACCGCGAGCTGACCGTGCTGGCCGACCACGACAGCCTGACCGGCATCGCCAACCGGCGCCGCTTCGAGGAGGTCCTGGCCCTGGAGTTCGCGCGCGCCGCGCGCAGCAGCGCGCCGCTGTCGCTCCTGATGTTCGACGTCGACTACTTCAAGCGCTATAACGATACCTATGGCCACGTGGCAGGCGACGCCTGCCTGCAGCAGGTGGCCAGGGCGCTCGAGGACAATCTGGCGCGCCCGGCCGATCTGGCTGCGCGCTATGGCGGGGAAGAATTCGTGGCCCTGCTGCCGGATACCGATCCGGCCGGGGCCAGGATGGTGGCCGAACGCGTGCGCCAGGCCATCATGGCGCTGGCAATACCGCATGCCGGCAATGGCGCCGGCATCGTCACCATCAGCGCCGGCGTGTACACGTCGGGCGCCGGCGGCAAGGACCTGCCGTCGGCCACCGCGCTGGTGGAACGGGCCGACGTCCTGCTCTACCAGGCCAAGCAGTCGGGCCGTAACCAGGTGTGCGGCGGCAATCTCACCGCACCCTGATCCACTCGGTTAATACCGGTTCGGGTTGTTCGGACGCTGGTCATGGCGGTTCGGAACGCCGTCGCGGTCGCGGTCGCGGTCGCGGTGGGCCGCAACCTGGCGGCTCTGGTGCCAGCCGCCGCGGTCCAGGTGCCAGCCATTACGGTCCTGGCGCCATTGTGCGCGCTGGTAGGCGTAACCCGGACGCACTTTCTCCCAGTGGCCGGCAACCCAGTCGTGGCGGCGGCCATTCCAGTCCCAGTAGCCAGGCGTCCATTCATAGCCGCGGCGTGCCGCAGGCACGGCTTCGCGGCGTGGCGCCGGTGGCGCCTTCTTGATGACGACCACATTGGCATATGGATGCGCTGCCTGAGCCTGCACCGGTGCAAATGCTGCGGTGCCGATCAGGATGGCTGCTGCGGTAGCGAGGATGGTTTTCATGGTGCTCTCCGTGTCGTTTGGTGTGAGACCACTATAGCCAGGCGCGGCGCTAAAAAGATGAATTGAAGGAAGTCTTTACAGCCGATACATGCCGCAACAAACTTGTAACAATGAACGGGAATTTGCCTGCAGGGAGGCGATGGGGCGGAGGAACGGCGGGGATGTAAAAACACAGCCGGCTACGGGAGCCGGCTGTGTGAAGGGGAATGAATCAGTCCAGCTTGAAGGCGTAGTCGACCTTGGTCCAGGTCTGGGCTGGTGCGCCGTCCTTGGTGCCCGGCTTGAACTTGCACGAGGTCAGGCCCTTGACCAGTGCGCGGTCCAGGTTCTTGGAGCCGCTCGACTTGTCGATCTTCGATTCTGCCACGGTGCCGTCGGCATTGACCAGGAACGAAGCGGACGTGGTGCCCTGCTCTTCGTTCATCAGCGAGGCCTTCGGATATTCGATCGAGCATTTCTTCGGATCGAACGAGGCTGGCGTTTCAGCGGCGAAGCTGGCAGCGGCGGCGCCGGTCAGGGTCAGTGCAAGGAACAGCTTGGTCGACAGGTTTTTCATGATTTCCCCAAATAAGGTTTTTAAATTGAATGTCAGAGAGCTTGCTGCACGCCGCACGACGGGCCGGCGTTTGACTGCTTAGAATTCTTCCCACTCGTCGTTGCCGACGGTGGCTGCTGCCTTCTTCGGCTTCGGCGCGACTTCCGCCTCATCCGACTTCGACTTCGAATTCGACTTCGGTGTCGCCGCCGCGCCGGCGGCTGCCGGCTTGCGGGCCGGCGCTGCCGGACGCTTTGCCGGTGCACGCACCACCACCGCGGTGGTGGTCACGACCGGGGCGACTTGCGGCTCGAATTGCGGCTCTTCGCCTTCTTCGAGCTTGAAGATGCTGACCACGCGCGCCAGTTCGCCGGCCTGGTCCTGCAGGCTCTGGGCGGCGGCGGCGGCTTCTTCGACCAGCGCGGCATTCTGCTGGGTCATGCCGTCCATCTCGATGATCGAGTTGTTCACCTGGCCGATGCCGGCGCTCTGCTCGGCGCTGGCGTTGGCGATCTCGCTCATGATGTCGGTCACGCGCTTGACGCTCGAGACCACTTCATCCATCGTCACGCCGGCCTGGCCGACCAGCTTGCTGCCACGCTCGACCTTGGCGACCGAGTCATCGATCAGGGTCTTGATTTCTTTTGCAGCGGCGGCCGAACGCTGGGCCAGGTTACGCACTTCGGAAGCGACGACCGCGAAGCCGCGGCCCTGTTCGCCGGCACGGGCCGCTTCGACGGCGGCGTTCAGCGCCAGGATGTTGGTCTGGAAGGCGATGCCGTCGATGACGCCGATGATGTCGGCGATCTTGCTGGCAGAGCTATTGATCTCACCCATGGTGCCAACCACTTGCGACACCACTTCGCCACCCTTGCGGGCCACGTCCGACGCGGTCGCGGCCAGTGCATTGGCTTCACGGGCATTGTCGGCGTTCTGCTTGACGGTCGAGGTCAGCTGTTCCATCGCCGACGCGGTCTTTTCCAGCGAACTGGCCTGCAGTTCGGTACGCGAGGACAGATCGATATTGCCGGCGGCGATTTCACGCGAGGCAGTGCCGATGGTTTCAGTACCGCGACGCACTTGCTCGACGATGCCGACCAGGCTGTTGCGCATTTCCTTCATCTCGACCAGCAGGCTGCCGCGGTCCGATTGCTTGGTATCGATCGCCACCGACAGGTCGCCGTGGGCGATGCTGCCGGCGATCTTGGCGGTGTAGCCAGGCTCGCCGCCAAGCTGCTTGAGCAGGCTGCGGGTGATCACCACCGCGGCGGCCACGCCCATCACGACGGCCAGGGCCAGCAGCACCAGCATGAAGTTACGGGCATTGGCGAACGCGGTTTCGGCGTCGGCCTTGCTCTCGGCATTCTGTTTTTCTTCCTGGACGGCCAGGGCATTGAGCGCGTCGGTCCACTTGCGCTGCACCGGACGCACTTCGCGGATCATCACACGGGTGGCGTCCATGGCGTTGGCGGCCAGGTACAGTTCGGTAGCGCGGGCAATCGCCGGCATGGCGGCCGCTTCGAATTCCTTGATCTGGGCCAGCAGCGCCTTTTCCTTGTCGTTGCCGTTGGCGGCAAACAGGGCCGACAGCTTGCTCTGGGTTTCGTTGTAGACGGTGGTCTGTTCCTTGAACTTGTTGATTTCCGGTTCCATGTCGGCCGGGTCGGTCATCAGGGTCAGGACGCGCAGCGATTGCAGGCGGTCGCTGACGTTGTTGCGCATTTCGATCACGAGGCTGGTCGATACATTGCTCACGCTGACCACGTGGTCGAGGCGGTCCTGGATCTGCGACATGCGCAGGATGCCCACCACCGCAACCGCTACCAGCAGCACCAGAACCAGTGCGAAACCGAGGGCCAGACGCGTACCGACCTTCATGTTGTTCAAATTCATTCGTGTAATCCCTGTAACTTATTGATCGAAAGTCGCTCGGAAGAGATGGCGCCGTGCGATGCGCTAGCAAAGTCGATGTTTCCGGTCGAATTCACATGTTTCCCACAGGATAAATCAAGAATTCATCCATCAGCCAGAAAATCTCTCACCTCGTCGAACTGTTCCGTCGCAACAACAAAATTGACACAGTACAAGATTGGCTCAGGCCTGCATTATGGGACGACCATTGCCGCACAGCAAGCAATTCTGTTATTTGTCTAGTCAACTAAACAAGCAAATGTATCGATTTGTCGACAGGCAATAAAAAAGGCGTGCCGCAGCACGCCTCTTTAGTAAGAAACCAGAAACTACGCCGCGACGGGCATCCTGGCGGCCGCCTCGAGCAGCAGCCGGGCGTCGCCGGACGCCAGTTTCTTCGAATCGGAGAGGGTCTGGCGAAAGGCGCGCGCCCCCGGCAGGCCTTGCATCAGGCCCAGCATGTGGCGCGTGATGCTGTTCAGCTTCAGGCCCAGCGGACCGTAGCGGCGCAGCTGGTCCTCGATGTACGGGATCATCGCTTCGAGCACCTCGGTCCGCGTGCGCGGCCGGCCGCCGTCGCCGTAGAACCGATGGTCCCAGCCGGCCATGGTCCAGGGGTTGTGATAGGCCTCGCGGCCCAGCATCACGCCGTCGACGTGCTGCAGGTGCAGCGCGATCTCGTCGTCGCTCTTGATGCCGCCGTTGATCAGGATCTCGAGGTCGGGGAATTCGCGTTTCAACTGGTAGGCGACGTCGTAGCGCAGCGGCGGGATGTCGCGGTTTTCCTTCGGCGACAGGCCTTTCAGCACGGCGTTACGGGCATGCACGATGAAGGTCCTGCAGCCGGCGTCGGCGATGGTGCCGACGAAATCGCGCACGAAGCCGTACCCCTCTTCGTAGTCGAGGCCGATGCGGTGCTTGACGGTGACGTCGACCGCAACGGCGTCGCGCATCGCCTTGACGCAGTCGGCCACCAGCTGCGGTTCGTTCATCAGGCAGGCGCCGAACGCGCCCTTCTGCACCCGCTCGGACGGGCAGCCGCAGTTGAGGTTGATCTCGTCGTAGCCCCATTGTTCGCCCAGTTTCGCGCTCTTGGCCAGGTCGGCCGGGTCGCTGCCGCCCAGTTGCAGGGCAATCGGGTGCTCGATCTCGTCGAAGCGCAGGTGGCGCTCGGCGTCGCCGTAGACCAGGGCGCCGGTGTTGACCATCTCGGTGTACAGCCAGGTATGGCGGGTGATCTGGCGGTGGAATACGCGGCAGTGGCGGTCGGTCCAGTCCATCATCGGCGCGACGGATAATCGGCGCGATGGCAGGACGGGGGCTGGGGCGATGCCTGGAATGGTCGAGGTGGTGCTCATGCTGGAAGGTCTGGTCGCCTGGGGAATCTGCGACGAATACTGTCGGGAACCCGTCATGATAAGCCAAAGCTGTCCGGACCGCACAGCCGAGTCACTTGTCAATCCATCCAGCGTCAAACCTGTTGCGCCTGTTGGGCCTACGTTCGGATGACACCACCGGCCTCGGAAACTGCGAACAAGCCGCAACAAAATACACAATCAGACAGGACGCGGACCGGGGCACTGAACTACAATTGGAATTATTTCCCATAAGCAATCACGCGATTGCCGGCCGCATGAACACTACCATCCCCGCCGAAGCGCAAGCCAAGATCGACCTGCACCGCCGCACCCTGCGCAAGAATCCGCGCGATGCAAACGCCCACGCCCTGCTCGGCCTGGCGCTGCTGAAGGCGCTGCAGCTGGAAGACGGCGTCATGTCGCTGCAGCGGGCCCTTGAACTCAACCCAAAGCTGCGCGGCGTGCACGGAATCCTGGGCGGAGCACTGTTCGACCTGCAGCGCTACGACGCGGCGGCCGACTGCTACCGCAAGGCGCTGCGGCACCACGAGGCGGCCGATATGCACCAGCACCTGGCGACCTCGCTGCTGCGCCTGGGCCGCGCCGAGGAGGCCGAGCCGAGCGCGCGGCGGGCGGCGGAACTCGCGCCAGGCGACGCCAGTATCCAGCTGAGCCTGGCGTCGATCCTGCTCGCGCTTGGCCGCCACGACGATGCCGAAGTCGTCATGCGCCACCTCGCGACCTTCGCGCCTAACCAGGCCGAGACCCATTACCAGCTCGGACTGCTGCTGTGTCACATCCGCAACTGGGACCAGGCGCGGGCCAGCCTGGAAGCCGCCTTGTCGTTCGCGCCCGAACATGTCGAGGCGCTGCGCCACCTTGGCCTGTGCCTGCGCGAACTGGGCCGCGCCGACGAGGCGCTGGGCGCGCTCGAGCGCGCCCGGGCGCTGGCGCCTGGTGATCGCGCGCTGCTCGACGACCTGTGCTCCAGCTACCAGAAGTTCAGGCGCTACCGGCAAGCGATCGCGCTCGCGCGGCACATCCTGGCAGACCAGCCCCGCAGCCTGCGCGCCCTGGGCGCCCTGGTGTTCTGCCACTTTGCGCTGGGCGAATGGGAAGACGCCCTGGCGGCGGCCCGCCTGGCGCTCGAATATGGGCCATCGGCCGCCAACAACAGCATGCTGCTGTTCGTCCTGAGCCACTGCTGCGGCGACCCGGAGCAGCTCACCCGCGAGCACTTCGCCTTCGGCGAGCGCTGGGAAACGCCGCTGGTGGCGCTGCGCCAGCCGCACACCAATGACCGCGATCCGCAGCGCGTGCTGCGCGTCGGCCTGGTGTCGGCCGACCTCTACAGCCATGCCGTGGCGCGCTTCATCGCGCCAGCGCTGGAGTCGCTCAAGGACAGCACCCAGCTGCGCTTCCACGTTTATTACAACAACCGGATCGAAGACCACGTGACGCGCGCCATGCAGCCGCACGTGAGTGTCTGGCGCAGCATCGTCGACCTGGACGACGCCGCGGCCGAGCGCCTCATCCGCGACGATGCGGTCGACATCCTGATCGACTTGTCCGGCCATTCGGCGCTCAACCGCTTGTCGCTGTTCGCGCGCAAGCCGGCCCCGCTGCAGGCCACCTGGATCGGCTATGCCGGCACCACCGGCCTGCGCGCCATGGACTACATCCTGTGCGACCGCTTCCTGGTCCCGGGAGAACGCTACACCGACCAGTTCACCGAGAACATCGTCAAGCTGCCGCTGGGCGGCCTGTTCCTGCCGGAGCCGGTATCGCCGCCAGTCAATCCGTCGCCGGCCATGCAGAACGGCTACCTGACCTTCGGCAGCTTCCACCGAGCAAGCAAGCTGGGGCGCGAGGTGATCGCCTTGTGGGCTTCCCTGCTGCATGCGATTCCCGACGCGAAAATGCTTCTCGGCGGTATGGAAGCGGGCGTGGACGACGTACTGGTCGACTGGTTTGCCGACGCCGGCATCGGGCGCGAGCGCCTGCTGCTGCGTCCGCGCACCTCGGTGGGCGCATACCTGAAGCAGCACTACGAGGTCGATGTCTGCCTCAGCCCGTTCCCATATAGTGGCTCGACCACCATCGGCCATGCGCTGTGGATGGGAGTGCCGACCCTGGCCACGGTCGGGGCCACCAACCCGAGCCATGCGGCGGCGCCGTTCATGGCCCATGTGGGGCTGTCGACGTTCATTACCGAAAGCCCAGAGACCTATGTCAAGCTGGGTGTGTTCCTGTCGCAGAACATTCCGGCGCTGGCCGCCATGCGCGAGACCATGCGCAAGCGCTTCCTGGAATCGACGCTCGGCTATCCCGGCATCGTCGGCGCCAGCCTGGAACTGGCCCTGCGCCGCATGTGGCAACGCTGGTGCGACGGCTTGCCGGCGGCGCCCATGACAGTGACGATGGAAGATCTCGCCGCGCTCGGCGGCCAGCCCGCGCCAGAAAACGACGATGCCAGCGAGCCTACGGCCACGGTGTGAAAATAATTTCTGCTCAGAACTTAATGCCACAGAGAAACTGGTCGCCTTGTACTTGTGAGAGCGAGTGATGCCACTCGATAACTCGCAAACGACCTGAATTCACTGCTTACCTGGAGCTAACATGCTGAGCCTTCACACCAACAACGCCGCCCTGTCGGCACAGTCCTCGATCTCGCGTACCCAAAGCACCCTGTCGACGTCGATGACCCGCCTGTCGACCGGCTACCGCATCAACTCGGCAATGGATGACGCTGCCGGCCTGCAGATCGCTTCGCGCCTGAAAGCTCAGACCTCGGGCATGACCGTGGCGATGCGCAACACCCAGAACTCGACTTCGATGCTGCAGACCGCCGAAGGCGCCCTGGACGAAGTGTCGAACATGCTGATCCGCATGAAAGACCTGGCAACCCAGGCTGCCGACGCCTCGTCGACCGACGACGACAAGACCGCCATGCAGTCGGAATACGACGCACTGGGCCTGGAACTGGCCAACGTCCTGAAGAACACCACCTTCGGCGGCAAGACTCTGCTGGTGGACGGCACCATCGACGCGTCGATGACCTTCCAGATCGGCGCCTCGTCGAGCGAAACCATGGAAATCGACCTGAGCGCCGACATGTCGACCCTGGCCGACGATATCTCGACCGTCACCGCCAACTACACCTCGGCCGCCACCGGCACCGAGCTGACCTCGGCCGCCAACAGCACCATCGGCGACCTGGAAGATGCGCTGGCATCGGTCAACAAAGTGCGTTCGGGCCTGGGCGCTGCCGCCAACCGCCTGGAACACGTGTACAACAACCTGGCCAACATCAGCACCAACACCAAGGCTGCCACCGGCCAGATCATGGACGTCGACTTCGCCAGCGAAAGCGCCACCATGACCTCGAACCAGATGCTGCTGCAAGCCTCGACCGCCATGCTCAAGCAGTCGAACAGCATGTCGTCGATGGTCATGTCGCTGCTGCAGTAATGGCCGACTAGTCGGACTTCGCCCCGGGCCTCACCCCGGGGAGACTCAAAGGCCAGCCCCGCGGTTGGCCTTTTTCTTTTGATCGAATCCATTCGCCATGTCCATCCTGCCGCTCCTGCCCGCCGCCCTGCCCCCGCCGATCACGCCCGCGCTGCAGGTCGGCGCGGTGGTGGCCGCCTCTCCCGCCGCCCTGCTCGCGGGCAGCGGCGAGGGCCCGCCGCTGCCGTTTTCGCAGTCCCTGTCCGCCTCGACGGCGCAGGCCGGTCCGCCGGCCGCCGACGCCGGCGCCGAGGGCGCGGCGATGCGGCCCGACCAGGCGGTGCTGGCGCGCCAGCTGGCCTATCCGGCGCAGGACGCCGCCGCCCTGGCGCGCAGCTGGCGCGCCCAGGTGCGCAGCCATGGCAGCCAGCTCACCAGCCGCGCGCTGGCCGCCAGCGCCGGCCAGCTGTCGCCCGCCCTGCTCGCCGCGGCCCAGCAAGGCCAGGTCGTGCGCGCACCCGAGCAGCCGCTGGCGCATCCGGATGCCTGGCGCTTCACCGTGCATGCAGGGGGACAAGCAGCCCAGCATCTGGCGGTGCTGGCCGAGGACGCCGACCCGCCGCCGGGGCGCCGCCGCCGTGGGCGCGCCGCGTTGCGGCTGGAACTGGAGATGGCCGACGGCACCCTGGTGGTGGTCCAGGTCGAACCGCTGCCGCAGGGCGTGGCGATCGAATTGTGCGCGCTTGACGCGCGCACGCTGACGCGCCTGCGCTGGCTGCAGCCCGAGCTCGAAACGGTGCTGGAACGCTCCGGTGTGAAAGTATTGCGCTGGCAGTTGCGGGACCACCTGCCGGCCGGCCGCACCCACGCCATGATCGCCAACGCCGAAGCGGCGGCCCAGGCATTGACGCCGGCCGTGTTTCGCGCGGTGGCCGAGCTGGCGCTGCGGCTGCCTGCCGCGCCGGGACCGGAGCACTCGGGCCTCTCCTGACACCGCAACCAGGCCCGCTGCTACGGCGCGTCCTTGTGCAGCGCAATCACCTTGGCCGGATTGCCGAACACGGTCACGTTATCCGGTACGTCCTTGAGCACCACTGCGCCAGCGCCGACCACGACATTCCGGCCGATCCTCACCTTCGGCAAGATTGTTGCATGCGGATGCAGCGTGGTGTTGGCGCCGATAGCAGCACCGCCGCCGACGAACACGTGCGACGATACCGTCACGCCATCGCCCAGCGTCACATCGTGGCCGATGCAGGCAAAGCCCTGCACCAGTACCATGCGGCCGAACGCGACATTCGAAGATACGCTGCACATGCCAAGGAAGATGCCGCCTGGCGCGGACGTGACGTCGGACGCATAATTACCCATCGGAGCAATCAGCGTCGCCAGCCGGGCGCCGCGGCCTTCGAGCAGCGTACCGATCCGCACCCGGTCCGCGCCATTGCCAAAGCAGGTCACATAACCGGCATCGGCCGCGATCGCGTGTTCCGCGATCGTGCCGAGGATGCGCGGCCCGCTGTTGATGTCGTCCACAAAGCCTTTCACGCGCTCGTCGGCCCAGTACACGCGCAGCCAGGCATCGACCTCGCGCCCGAAGCCCCCGGCCCCTACCAGGACATAACTGGACATACTCATTGCAGGCAGTAGCCGCCGTCGACGGTCAGGTTCTGGCCTGTCATGAACGAGGCATAGTCGGACAGCAGGAAGGCGATCACCCGGGCGACTTCGTCCGGTTCAGCGTAGCGCGCACCCAGCGGATATTTGGCCGTGTCGGCGGCGCGTGCCTCGGCCGACAGATAGCTGGCGCCGGCCACCAGCTCGGTATTGACCATGCCCGGCGAAACGCAGTTGACGCGCACCAGTTTTGGAGCGAGTTCGAGTGCCAGCACCTTCGCCATCCCGACCAGGGCCGCCTTGCTGGCGGCGTAGGCCGCGATGCCCTTCATGCCGATCGCCGTCCCGGTGATCGAGGACAGGAACACCACCGAGGCTCCGCTCTCCAGGCGCGCGGCCCTTACCAGCTCGGCCGTCAGCAGCAGTGGCGCGCTTTGGTTGATAGCGATGATGCGGTCGTGCTTCTCCTTGGAAAAATAGCGCAGCGGGCTATTCTCAACCACGCCGGCAGAGTGCACCACGCCGTCCAGCCCGGGCAGGGATGAGGCGAAGGCGCGGTAGGCTTCGACATCGATCAGGTCGAAGGCCAGGGCGGCCCCACCATTGAGGCCCTCTGCCTCGAGCCTGGCGAGGCGCTCGGCATTGCGTCCCATCGCCCATACGCTCGCGCCCAGCGCCACCAGGCGGCGCACTGTCGCCAGCCCGATGCCGGACGTGGCGCCGGTAACAAGGACTCGTCGTCCGTTCAGGTTCATGACATCCACTCCAGATAGCTTTGATGAAAGTGCTGCACTCGCTCTTCGACCGGCTGCAGCTGGTGCGCTCCGCGCGCATGGCGGATACCCACCTGCGAACCTTCGAGCACAGCCAGATCCTCGCCCAGCACCTGGCGCGTGAAGGCAATCGCGTTGCGTTTGATGTAGTCGCGCACGGGTGCCTTCTGCTCCCCCAGCAGCGGAGTCTCGAACAGGCGCCATTCGAGTAGCGTCCGGTCCGGGGCGTCTGGCTTGAAATGGGACACGAAGCCTACCAGTCCATTGGTCAACGACATGAACAGGTTGGGAAATACGTAGGCATGTACATAATCGGTCCCGGCGCCAGAAATCACCCGCGCCGCCCCTTTTCCCGCATCGCCGCCACGGCTGGCGATCCGAAACCACGAATCGGGGCCCGCGTAGCCGGTGGTGGACGGAGAAGCCGAACTCAGGCCTGCGGGCACGAAACTGTCCTGGTGCACGAACGACAGGTGGTAGGACTCGAGCACGTTCTCTACCACCAGCTTCCAGTTGGCGCGGTGCGCCAGCGTTTCGCGGTGAAACACCTCACCTGCATGGAAGCCGATTGCCTCCAGAGCTGCGGCGCCAGGCGCCTCTCCCGCCTCATCCAGGAACACCAGGCCGTCACGCTCGTGCGTCGGATGCTGCTGCAGGGCGCGGCGGGCAATGCAGACGTTGTCGGCCATCGGCGCGCGCAGCAGCGCGCCTTCGCCGTCATACTGCCAGCCATGATAGCCGCAGCGGAACGCCCGATTGCCCTGCCCTTCCGGATCGATCAGGTTGGCGCGGTGCAGGCAGACATTGTCGAAAGTGGCGATGCGCCCATCGATCCGGCGCGTCACCAGCGGCCGGCCGCATACCCGGTAGGCGAGGTAGTCGCCCTCGGTCCTCAGCTGGTCGGCATCGGCCAGGTACAGGCGGCGCGCGAAGATGCGCATGTATTCGCGCTCGAGCCAATCTTCCTTCCAATAGGCTGCCGGCTCAATCGACATCGTCGCTTTCCACCAGATCCAGTACCGTGCCCGGCTGCAGCACCATGCTTGCGCTGGCCCATGAAAGCCCGACCCCGAAGCCCGACAGCAGCAGGCGCGCGCCGTCACCGAGCTGCTGGCCGTGCGCTGCCAGCGTCAGCGGAATCGACGCCGAACTGGTATTGCCGAACCGGCGCAGGGTCGACAGCGAGGCGCGCTCGGAAAAGCCGGTCTTCTTGCGGATGAAATCGTTGATCATCTTGTTGGCCTGGTGCAGGACCACGTAATCCACCTCATGCGGGGCCCATCCAGACAGCGCGGCGCAACGGTGGATACTGTTCGGCACCTCGCGAATGGCGAAGCTGAAGATGTCGGCGCCCTTGAGTACCAGATGGGAGTCGTGGCGCGCGATGCCGGCGCTGATCTCGCGCGGTACGAAACTGTCCGCTGTCGCAGGCTGGCGGCTCGCCAGGCCGCCGGCCGGCACAATGATGGCATCCTTCCCGGCGCCGTCCGAGCGCAGGTCGAAATGCATCGGCGCAGCCGCGGCATCGCGCTCGAGCGCCGTGGCGGTGCCGGCGTCGCCGAACAGGGGCCAGGATGACTTGTCGTCGTACGAGCACAGGCGACTGGAGACGTCGCCTACCAGCAGCAACGCACGCCCCAGGCCCAGGCTGCGCATGAAGCCCCCCACCACGGCCAGGCCGTAGGGATAGCTGGAGCAACCGAGGTTGATGTCGAAGGCGGCGCACGATGTCGGCAGCCCGAGCTTGTGCTGAAGGACGATGGCGGTGGCCGGCACCGGGTGGTCGCCGGTCTGGGTTATCAAGACCAGCGCCTCGATGCTGTCGCGTTCCCAGCCCAGGCGTGCCAGGAGCATCTCGGCCGCCGCCAGGCACAGGTCGGAGGTGCACTGCCCGGCACTGACGATGCGGCGTTCGTCGATGCCGGTGCCGGCCGCAAACTTGACGCGTTCGGCTTCTGACAAGGGGGTATAGTCGGCGCTGCGCGCCACGCGTGTCGGCACCGCGCCGACCACGCCGCGCACCGCAATGCCTTCCAGCGGCTGCATCAGGCAGCCTTGGCGACCACTGCCTGACGCAGGTCGTCGAGGGTGCGTGCCCGTTCGAGTTCGTCGCCACCGATCGAGGCGCCATAGTACTCGTCGATCATCGCGATCACCGACAGCGCCGCCAGCGAATCCCAATCGGCCAGTGTCTTGAATTCGGTGCCGGCGTCCAGGGTGGCGGCCTCGGTCTCGAGGGCTTCGGCGAAGCGGGCGATAAATTGGTCCATTATGTAATCCTAAAGTGTGATGAGAGTGGCGGCCCAGGAATAGCCGACGCCGTAGCCGACCAGCATCAGGCGGGCGCCGGCCGGAATGGCACCCGCCTCGCGCAGGGCGATCAGGGCCAGTGGAATGCTCGATGAGACCGTGTTCCCGACGTCCTCCATGCAGATTGGCAGGCGCGCCGGGTCCAGCCCAAGCTTGCGCCGCAGCGCATCGAGCATGAAGCGGTTGGCCTGGTGCAGCACGAACAGGTCGATGTCACCGCGTTCCAGCCCAGCTTTGTCGAGCAGCCGGTCGATCGCCTGCGGCACCTCGCGCAGCGTAAATGCGAAGACGTCGGCGCCATTCATGCACAGGTGCCCGGCGCTGCGCACGTTGCCGGAAGCATCGGTGAACTCGGCCGCACTGGTGGCGTCGGCCGGGCGGCGGAAACCGCCGGCCTCGACGATCAGGTCGCGCGCGCCGCTGCCGTCGGTGCCAAACACGAAGGGGCCGATGGCGTCGTGCGCGCGGTCCGGGTCATCCTCGTGGGCGGCCACCAGCGTGGCAACGGCGGCATCGCCGAACAGGGTCCGCACGCTCTTGTCCTGCGGATGAATATACTTCGAGTAGGTGTCGGCGGTCAGCAGCAGTACACGCTGTGCAGCGCCGGTTTCGACCAGCCCTTTGGCCAGCGACAGTCCATACACGAAGCCCGAGCAGCCGAGGTTGACATCGAGCGCGCCGGCGCTGCGCGGTATGCCCAGCCGGTGCTGCAGCACGCAGGCCGACGATGGCAGCACGTAGTCGGGAGCCTGCGTGCACAGGATGATGAAATCGATCTCGCAGGCAGACACCGCCCCGCGTGCGAACAGGGCCATGGCAGCCCCATAGGCCAGGTCGCTGGCGGTCTCGCCGTCGGCAGCCACGTGGCGCTGGCGGATTCCAGTCTTGTCAAGGATCTTGTCGGCTGGCCACTCGGGGTACAGCGCCGCCAGCTCGTCGTTGGATAGCGTCTGCGCGGGCAAAAAGGCGGCCAGGTCGACAACTTTCGCGCGCGCAGGTTCCGGGGAATGGCTGATGTGTAGGCTGGTCATGGCGTCGACAGTCTGCGCTGTTCGCGGGTATGGCGTCAAGCTGCGCGGATCAGGCCGGCGATGCGCTCTACATCCTCGTGCGCCAGGTCGGGATAGATCGGCAGGCAAAGCACGCGCGCCGCAGCATCGGCCGCGATCGGCAGGTTGGCCCGTTGCGACGACGGCAGAGCGCGGTACATCGGGAAGTCACTGATCAAGGGATAGAAGTAGCGCCGGGTATGCACGCCGGCGTCCTTCATGCGCATGTACAGGGCGTCGCGCGACAGCGGGTAATCGGCGCCCACCAGGATCGGGAAATACGAATAATTGGCACCGTGCTCGCCGGTGTCGCCCACCAGGTCGATGCCGCGCACGCCCGCCAGCAGTGCGCGATAATCATGGTCCACCGCGCGGCGGCGGGCAATCGCCTCATCCACCTCGCGCAGCTGCAGCAGGCCGAAGGCAGCATTGATTTCGCTCATTTTGCCATTGATGCCAGGGGCGACTACCGTGACTTCGTCCACGAAGCCGAAATTCTTGAGGTGATCGATGCGCTGCTTCGTGCGGGCATCGGGACAAATGATAGCTCCACCCTCGAAGGTATTGAACACCTTGGTTGCATGAAAACTGAGCACCGCCAGGTCGCCGTGGCGCAGCACGCTGCCGCCAGCATCGCGCACGCCGAAGGCATGTGCCGCATCGTAGATGACACGCAAATTGTAGTTGTCTGCGATCTTCTGGATCGCGTCGACGTCGCAGCGGTGGCCGTAGCAATGCACCGGCATGATCGCTGTTGTCTGCGGCGTGATTGCCGCTTCCAGCTTGGCCGGATCGAGATTGAGCGTGTTCTTTTCGATATCCGCGAACACTGGCTTGATACCGTTCCACAGCAGCGAATGGGCCGTCGCGACGAAGCTGTATGGCGTCGTGATCACTTCTCCCGTGATGCGCAGCGCCTGCAGCGCCGTCACCAGGGCCAACGTGCCGTTGGAGAACAGCGCCAGGTGCTCGACGCCAAGATATTCGCACAGCGCGCGCTCGAGCTGCTGGTGGAACGGTCCACCATTGGTCAGTATCCGGTTGTCCCAGATTTTTTCGAGATAGGGAATGAAGTCTTCCAGCGGCGGCAGGTGTGGCCGGGTGACGTAGATTGGATTGTTCTTGCTCATGCGCGCCTCCATTGCAAACTCGGCAGGTCCATCATTCAGCCCACCGTCCCCACGATCGACACATCGCGGTTCTCGGGAATCTCGTTATACGACAGCACATGCAGCCCCGGCGCGAACAGGCGCGCATAGCGCGCCAACAGCGGCCGTACCTGCGGCAGCACCAGCAGCAGCGGCGGCGTGTGCTGCTGCTTCATCTGCTCGCGCGCCACCGGCATATTAATCTGTAATTGCGACAACAGCTGCGGATCGATCGGATAGTTGTCCAGCGCGACCTTGCCGCCGCCATTCTGGCGCGCCTGGTTCAGCGAACCGAGCAGCATGTTCTCGAGCTCGGCCGACAGGTTAAAGGCCGGCATCTCGGTCTTCTTGCCGAACAGGTTCGACACGATCTGGCGCCGCAGCGCGCAGCGCACCTCGGCCGCGAGCAGGATCGGATCCTTGGTGGTCTCGGAACTGTCGAGCAGCGTGGTGGCGATCACCACGATGTCCTTGAGCGACACCCCTTCGGTCAGCAGCACGCGGAACACGCGCAGCAGCTGGGTGTGCGTAAGCGCCTTGTCGAGCGCCGCGGCCAGCTTGGGCGACAGGGCCGTCAGGCGCTCCAGGATGGCCGGCACGTCCTCGTGGCGAAACAGCTCGTGCAGGTATTCGCGCACCACCTTCGAGACGTGGGTCGCGATCGCGCTCGGCACCTCGACCACCTGGTAGCCCAGGCCCAGCGCGTGCCCCTTCTGGTCGGGCGTGATCCAGGTGATCGCCATCCCGTAGGCCGGCTCGATGCCGGGGATGCCATCGAGCTCGCCATAGACATTGGGCGACGGGATCGCCAGCAGGTGCTCGGGCATCACCTCGGCCTCGGCCACCACGGTGCCGGACAGGCTGATCGCGTACTGGGTCGGGCGCAGCGACAGGTCGTCGCGCACCGTGATCGCCGGCAGCAGCATGCCCATCTGCTCGGACAGGCTCTGGCGCACTCCCTTGACGCGCTTGGACAGCGGTTCGCCCTGGGCCCGGTCGAGCATGCCGACCAGCTTGTAGCCCACCGCCACCGTCACCGCCTGCACCACCGGCAAAGCCTGCCAGTCGAGCTCCGGCACCCGCTCGTCGCGCAGCGCGGCCTCGATCTTCGCCACCCCCGCCTGGTCCGGCGCCAGTACCCGCTTCGACATATTCCAGCCGACGTACAGCAGCGCGCCGGCGGCCACCGTGAAGAACCACCACGGCATGCCCGGCACCACGGCCAGGATCAGCATCACGCCAGCGGCCGAATACAGCACCGCCGGCTGGGCCAGCAGCTGGTCGCCGACCTGCTTCTCGAGGTCGCCCGATTCGCCGATGCGGGTCACCAGGATCGCGGCCGCCGCCGACAGCAGCAGCGCCGGGATCTGCGCCACCAGGCCGTCGCCGATGGTCAGCAGCGCGTACACGCGGAAGGCGTCGGCCATCGGCAGGTCGTGCATCAGCGCGCCGATGGCGACGCCGCCGACCAGGTTGATGATCAGGATCAGGATCGAAGCGACGGCGTCGCCGCGCACGAATTTCGAGGCGCCGTCCATGGCGCCGTAGAAGTCGGCCTCGGACGCCACGTCCTTGCGCCGCGTGGTGGCCTGCTCCTGGTTGATCAGGCCCGCGTTCAGGTCGGCGTCGATCGCCATCTGCTTGCCCGGCAGCGCGTCGAGCGTGAAGCGCGCCGAGACTTCCGAGATCCGCTCGGCCCCCTTGGTCACCACGATGAAGTTGATGATCATCAGGATCACGAACACCACCAGGCCGACCACGAAATTGCCGCCGATGACCACGTTGCCGAAGCTTTCGATCACCTGGCCGGCCGCATGGGTGCCCTCGTGGCCGTGCAGCAGCACCACCCGCGTCGACGCGACATTCAGCGCCAGGCGCATCAGGGTGGTGCCGAGGATCACGGTCGGGAACACCGAGAAGTCGAGTGGCCGCTTGGCCGTCACCGACACCAGGATCACGATCAGCGCCAGCACGATATTGAAGGTGAACAGGACGTCGAGCAGGATCGGCGGCAGCGGCAGGATGATCATGCCCAGGAGCGCGATCAGGAACACCGGGGCCGCGTATTTCTGGCGCCGCAGCTCGCCGACGATCGCGTTGATGGTATTCGTGAAGTTCATGCTGTTGCCTCGCTCAGGTGGGATGGAACATCCATCCCGGTGGGGAACCGTGGCGGCGCCTGGCGCCGTCCCGCACGGAACGCATTCAGTTGCAATACATAGTTCAGTACCTGCGACACCGCCCCGTACAGCTGGGCCGGGATCTGCTGCTGCACCTGGCTGGTGTTGTAGATGGCGCGCGCCAGCGGCGGCAGGGTGAGGGTCTCGACCTGGTGCTCCCTGGCCACCTGGCGGATGTAGAGCGCCATCTCGTCGACGCCCTTGGCCACCACGAACGGCGCCTCGGCGCGGTCGGTGTCGTACTTGAGCGCCACCGCGTAGTGCTCGGGATTGACGATCACCACGTCGGCGCTGGGCACCGTGCCGCGCACGCTGCGCCGCGCCAATTGCTGCTGCAGCTGGCGGATGCGCTGCTTGACTTCGGGCCGGCCTTCGCTGGTCTTGTGCTCTTCCTTGATCTCCTGCTTGCTCATGCGCTGGTTGCGCATGAACAGGAAATGCTGGACCGGCACGTCGATCAGGGCGAACACGACGAACACCGCCACCAGCGCCATCAAGCCGTCCAGCACCAGGGCGCTGCCGGCGGCCAGGGCGTCCGGCAACGGCATCTGCTGCAGTTCGAGATAGGCCTTCAGGCCGCCGCTCGCGACCATCCACAGCACCATGCCCAGCATGATCGCCTTGGCGGCCGAGGTGATGAAGCCGACCCAGTGCTTCTGGCTGAACAGGTTGCCGAGGTTGGTCATGGGGCTCAGGCGGCTGAATTTGGGCTGCAGGTTCTTGCCGCTGGCGATGAAGCCGCCCGGCACGGCGCCGGCCACGACGATCGCCAGCGGCACGATCAACAGCGGCAGCACCATCTTGACGAACAGCATCAGGGCCGCGCCGAACACCGTCGACAGCGCATTCTCGATGCTGCCGGCTTCGCCCAGCGGCACGAACACGAGCCGGAACAGGTGGCGCATGTCTTCCAGGTAGCCGGGCGTCATCAGCGCGAAGACCTTGAGGCTGAACAGGATGCCGACCGCGGTGGCCAGGTCGCGCGAGCGCACCACCTGCCCTTCCTGGCGCGCTTTCCTGAGCTTCTGGGCCGAGGGTTTTTCGGTCTTGTCGCCGCCGCTCGCGTTATCCGCCATGGGCCATCCTCATCTGCGTGGTCAGCATCTCCAGCACCTGGTTGGTCATCGCGATATAGTGCCCGGGGATGAAGCGCACCAGCTGCACCAGCATCAGCAAGCCGAAGATCGTCACCAGCGAGAAGCCCAGCGAGAACAGGTTCAGGCTGGGCGCCACGCGGTTCAGGAAGCCGAATCCCATCTGCACCACGATGGTCGAGAACACGATCGGCAGCGCCAGCAGCACCGCGGCCGAGAACACCCAGCCGACGTTGAGCGCCACCGCCTCGAGCAGCATCGGCTGGAAGCCGGCGCCCACCGGCCAGGCGTGGAAGCTCTGGCCCAGCACCGCCACCAGCACCAGGTGGCCGTCGATGGCGAAGAACACCAGCATCGCCACCAGCGACATCAGGCCCGAGATCACGTCGGACACCTGGCCGTTGACGGGATCGTTCATCTGCGCCATCGAGAAGCCGATCTGGCTTGAGGCCAGGAAGCCCAGCAAGGTCACGGCCGCCATCGCGAACTGCAGCGCCAGGCCCAGCACCCCGCCGATCACCGCCTGCTCGAGCATCGCCACCACGCCGGACAGCGAGAACGGGTCGGGCATCACGCCCTTGGTCGTGAGCGGCAGCATCAGGAACGACAGCACCACCGCCAGCAGCGCGCGCACCGGCAGCGCAATCGCGCCGTCGCCCAGCACCGGGGCGGTGACCATCATCGCCATGATCCGGCAGAACGGCCACCACAGGGCGCCGATCAGCGGCAGGAGGAAGCCGAACAGTTCCACCGCTACCCCACCAGGCTGGCGGCGCGCTGGAACACCGAGACGCAGTAGTCCATCAGCTTGGACGTCATCCAGTGGCCGGCCAGGATCAGCGCCACCAGCGTGATCAACAGGCGCGGCAGGAAGCTCAGCGTCTGCTCGTTGATCTGGGTGGCGGCCTGCACCAGCGCCACCAGCAGGCCCACCACGAGGCCCGGGACGACCAGCACCATCACCAGCAGCATCACGATCTGCAGGGCTTCGGCGACCAGGTCGACGGCGATATCGGGGGTCATGTGCGTATTTCTCCGGGCGCCGCTAATAAGCGTGGATGCTGCCGACCAGCGTGCTCACGGTGAGCGTCCAGCCATCGACCAGCACGAACAGCAGCAGCTTGAACGGCAGCGAGATCACCAGCGGCGACAGCATCATCATGCCCATCGCCATCAGCACCGACGACACCACCAGGTCGATGATCAGGAACGGGATGAACAGCATGGCGCCGATCTGGAACGCGGTCTTCAGTTCGGACAGGACAAACGAGGCCAGCTTGACCGGGAAGCTGTGCTGCTGCGGCTGCGCATGCAGCGGCTCGCCCGCCAGGCGCGCCACCTGCGCCAGCGAAGCCTTGCTGGTCTGGGCCAGCATGAAGGTCGACACCGGCACTTCGGCGATGCGCAGCGCCTGTTCGAGACCGATCTTGTCCTGGTCGTAGGGAAGAAAGGCCTGGGTCCAGACCTGCTCGCCGACCGGACGCATCACCAGGATGGTCAGGATCAGCGCGATGCCGGTGATGATCCGGGTCGGCAGGCCCTGCTGCAGGCCGAGGGCCTGGCGCAGCAGCGACAGCACGATCACGAAGCGGGTGAAGCAGGTCATCATCATGATCATCACGGGCAGCAGCCCGAGCAGGGTCATGATGACCAGGATCTGCGACTTGACGCTCATGCCGGCGCTGTTGGGGCCGGCGCCGGGGATCACTCCGGCCAGCAGGTCCTGGTTCTGGGCCGCGGCCGGCAGCGCGAGCGTCGCCAGCAGCAACGCCAGCGGCAGCGCGCACGGCGGCAGCGCGCGGCGCGCGGGAAGCCAGCTCCCGGCGCCGCGGAAACACCGCATCATGGCGCGAGCATGTCCAGGTTCAGGCCGTCCAGGTCGATTACCTTCAGGCCGTACTGCTCGCCCGCCACCACCACCTCGGCGCGGCCGATCGGGGTGCCGTTGACCTTGATCACCAGCGGCTCGCCGGCCAGCGAATCGAGCGGCAGCACCGACGACGGCTGGATCTCCATCAGCTCCTGCAGCGACACCCGGGCCGACCCGACCTCGAGGGTCAGGGTCACGGGAATGCGCCGCATCATCTGCGGCAGCTCGCGCGCCACCTTGCGGCCGGCCGTGGTCCCGTCGACACCGTCGAGATCATCGATGATCACGTCGCCGGCCAGTTGCTCGTTGAGGTTCATGTCCATTATTCGGCATCTTCAAATGAGGTTAAACACAGCTTGCCCTTGTGCTCGGCCACCGCGGCCGTGAACAGGCGCGAATCGTCGAGCAGCACGTCGGCGCGGCCCACCGCGACCGGGATCACGTCGCCGACCTTCAGGCCGAACAGCGTGGCCAGCGTGACTTCCTTGCTGACCAGGCGGCCTTCCAGCTTGACCCGCAGGTGAGAGGCCAGCGGCTCGCGCTTCATGCGCGCGCCGCCCGCGTGGCGGCTGCCGTGGCGCTCGCCCATCAGGCCCTGCAGCACATGGGCCATCAGGGCGTGGTCGAGGCTGATCCACACCTGTCCTTCGGGCGCCGGAACGCTGGCGTCGTCGGTTTCGCGCCGGCCGTACTGGGCCCGCAGCACTGCGCGCAGCACCCAGCCGTTCTTGCCGGGCGCGCTCGCCGGCACCACCGAGGCGCCGGGCTTGCCGGCCGCCGCTGGCGGCGCGGCCACAGCCACGGCCACAGCGCTTGCCGCAAGGGCGTCGGCCACCCGGTCGCTGACCAGGCCCGCCAGTTGCTGGGCCAGCGTCGCGGCCAGCCGCTCCTCGGTCGAGGTCACGCGTTCGATCGAAGGGTCACGCTGCACCGCAGCGCCGGCAGCCGTCGTGCGGCGTGCATATCGGCCTTCCAGCAACTCCAGCAGCAAGCCGCGCTCGAAGCTGACGGCGGCGATCCCGTACGGTCCGGGCACACCGAGCCAGCGCAGCGAAGCTTCTTGCGGGGGGCGGACGAACTCGAGCTTCTCGAGCCGGTAGGCGCCCCAGTAGCGGCGCGCACCGGGGGACGTCATGGCGCTGCCGATCGCCTCTGCCAGACGGGCTGCGAAGACTGGCAACAGGTGTACCGGACGACCCAGCAGGCAGGGATCGAGGACCTGGTACTCACGCGCACGATCGGGTTGATTTGTCGGCATCTTTGTTGGCTAAAAATTAATGTTGGACGACTGTTTCTCATTCCACACGGCAACGATTATACCGTGACTTTAGTCGCGATAAGTTTGACATTCTTCTTTGATTTTCGATTTGCCCTACGGTAATATTGACCTGTCGCATCGCAACATCTTGCAATCTCCTGGGTCGATCCCAGGGGAAATGCGTAGCAAGAGGCGGAAAAAACGAAACTTGCCTTAGGTTTGTTGACCAAGTCTCAAACGAATCAATTTTTCCGAAGCGTATCTTGTGCGGCAAAACCACAGTTTTTGTCGCTGTCGAACAACACCATTTACGGGAGCCACGATGGCAACTGAACTCGCGGGCCTGATCAGGGCTGATCTGGCGCAACTGACCAACGACGCGAGCCGGCTGGCGATCGCCCCCGCCGCGTCCTTCGCCGATCCCGCCGCCGCGTCCGGCAATGCTTTTTCGTTCACCGATGCCATGAAGAGCGCCTTCGCCAGTGTCGACGCCCAGGACCAGGCGGCCGGCGCGAAAGTGGCCGCGGTCGAAGCCGGCACGAGCGACGACCTGGTCGGCGCGATGCTGGCCAGCCAGCAAGCCAGCCTGTCGTTCTCGATGCTGCTCCAGGTCCGCAACAAGGTCATGGGCGCGGTCGATGAACTGATCAAGCTCCCGATCTGACCCCCGATTAAGCGACCCCGCCGTGATCTCTACCCTCAAGTCCGCCTTTGGCGGCAAGCTGGCGCTCCCCGCGCTGCCCGCCGCCCTGCGCAATAACCTGCCGCTGCTGCTCGGCCTGGCGGTGGCGCTCAGCGCCGCCGTCATGATGTATCTGTGGCAAGATCAGTCCAGCTACAAGCCGGTGTTCGGCGCGCGCGAAAAGGTCGCCGCCAGCGACATGATGACGGTGCTGGAAGCCGAGCAGATCCCCTACCGCGTGCATCCGGACAGCGGCCAGGTGATGGTCCCCGCGGCCGACCTGGGCAAGGTGCGCATGCTGCTGGCCGCCAAGGGCGTGACCGCCCAGCTGCCGGCCGGCCTGGAACTGATGGACCGCAACGACCCGCTGGGCGTGTCGCAGTTCGTGCAGGACGTGCGCTTCCGGCGCGGCCTGGAGGGCGAACTGGCGCACAGCATTCTCACCATGGACGCGATCGCCTCGGCCCGTGTGCACCTGGCGATCGCCAAGAGCAGCTCGTTCGTCAGCGCCAGCAACGACGGCAGTTCGGCTTCGGTGGTAATCGCGGTCAAGCCGGGCCGCAGTCTCAATAACGAGCAGGTGGCGGCGATCATCAACCTGGTTTCGGGAAGCGTGGCCGGCTTGTCACCGCAGCGCGTGTCGCTGGTCGACCAGGCCGGCAACCTGCTGTCCTCGCGCGTGGACCTGGCCGACGGCTTCGAAGGCGCGTCCCAGGGCGATGCGGCTGCGAAACGCCATGCCGACGAGGTGCGCGCGAACGTGGGCGACCTGCTGGCGCCGATCCTGGGCGTGAACAACTACAAGGTCAGCGTCACCGCCGCGGTCGACAACGACCGCATCGAGGAAACCCAGGAAAAATACGGCGAAGCCCCGAAAGTCACCAGCGAGGCGATGCGCGAGGAAATGGCGAAGAACCGCATGGCGCTGGGCGTGCCGGGCACGCTGTCGAACCGTCCGCCGGCGCCGGCCGCAGCCGACCAGGCGCCGGGCGACAACAACAACGACGACGGCAGCGCGCGCAAGAACGCCACCACCCGCCAGTACGCCTACGACCGTGCGATCACCCAGATCAAGCGCGAGCGCGGCCGCCTGAAGAAGCTGTCGGTGGCGGTGGTCCTGAACAACGCCAGCGCCGCCAACGGCCAGGCCTGGACGCCGGCCGAACTGGCCAATATCAAGACCATCCTGGCCGGCGGACTGGGCATCGACGCCGCGCGCGGCGACGTGCTGGCCGTCTCGAGCATGAAGTTCCCGGCCGCGCCGGTGGCCCAGGAATGGTGGCAGGAACGCGACAACGTGGCCGACATGACCAGCTACGCCCTGTGGGCGCTGGGTGCGGTCCTGGCCTACTTCCTGCTGGCGCGGCCGCTGCTGCGCGCGGCCACCAGCCGCCTGGCGCCGCAGCCGCCGCTAGTCCCTGCCGTGCCGGCGCTGCCGGGTGCGCAGGGCGCCGCTGCCGGCGCCCTGCCCGCCGGCGTCGCCGCGCTGGGCGCGCCGGACACTGCCGACGCCGCACGCCCGGGCACCGTGGTCCCGCTGCTCGAGAACTACGACCTGCCGCCGAGCGGCTCGCCGGTCGACGTCATGGTCGACCACCTGAAAGTCCTGGCCGGCAAGGAGCCCGAGCGGGTTGCCGAAGTCGTCAAACAATGGGTACAGAAAAAACATGGCCGATCTGAATAATCTGGAGGACGACGAGCTCGTCCTGAGCCCGGTCGAACAGGCCGCGATCGTACTGCTGTCGATCGGCGAGGAACAGGCGGCCGCGGTGCTGCGCTGCCTCGAGCGCGACGAACTGATGGAGCTGACCCAGGTGATGTCGCGCATGAGCGGCATCAAGGTCGACGCCGTCAAATCGGCGCTGCAGAGTTTCTTCGACGACTACCGCCAGCAGAGCGGCCTGCACGGCGCCTCGCGCAGCTACCTGAAGCGCTCGCTCGACCTAGCGCTGGGCAGCGATATCGCCAACAGCGTCCTGAACACGATCTATGGCGATGCGATCCGTCCCAAGATGGCGCGGCTGCAGTACGCCTCGCCCAAGTGGCTGGCCGAGTTCGTCTCGAACGAACACGTGCAGATGCAGGCCGTGTTCCTGGCCTTCCTGCCGCCGGCGCTGGCCTCCCAGATCCTGGAAGCGCTGCCTGTCGAAGGCCGCGAGCTCGTATTGCTGAACATGGCGCGCCTGGACGAGATCGACCGCGACGTGCTGCACGAGCTCGAAGAACTGGTGGGCCGCTGCCTGGCCGCGCTCGACACCCAGAGCGCCAGCGTCGAAGGCGTGCGCCAGGTGGCCGACATCCTCAACCGCCTGCAGGACAACCGCGCCGGCATGGTCGAACTGCTGCGCGCCCACGACCCCGAGGTGGTGACCCGGATCGAAATGTCGATGTACGACTTCTTCATCCTCTCGCGCCAGACCGAACAGGTCATCACGCGCCTGCTCGACGACGTGCCGCTGGAACAGTGGGCGATCGCGCTCAAGGGCGCCGAGGCGCCGCTGCGCGACGCCATCCTGGCCGCCATGCCGCGCCGCCAGGCCCAGAGCTTCGAGGACCTGATGCGCCGCTCGGGCCCGGTTCCGATGTCGCGCATCGAGCAGACCCGGCGCGAGATCATGGCCACCGTCAAGGACCTGGCCGACGCCGGCGAGATCGACATCCAGCTGTTTGCCGAGGCCACCGCGGAATGAAGCCGTTCAGGTCCTATCACTTCCCGCCGCTGCACCAGTTCGGCGCGGCGCGGCCCAGCGGGCCGGATGGCGCCAGCTCGGCCGAGGAATGGCAGAGCGCCCTGGCCGACGGCTATCGCCAGGGCCAGCGCGAGGGCTATGAGGTGGGCCTGGACCAGGGCCGCGCCGAAGGCTACCCGCGCGGCGAGGCCGAGGGCCGCGAGCGCGGGCAGGAACAGGCGCGCGCCGCCGCCCAGGCCAGGTTCGACGAACTGAGCGCCCCGATCGACGCCATGATCGAGGGCCTGGCCAAGCTCAAGGCCGACCTGCGCGCCACCCAGCGCAACGAAGTGGTCGAGCTGGTCGGCAAGATCGCGCGCCAGGTGATCCGCGCCGAACTGGCGCTGCAGCCGGTGCAGCTGCTGGCGCTGGTCGAGGAGGCGCTGGCGGTGATGCCGCCGTCGCGCGACGAAGTCGAAGTCTTCCTCAATCCCGAGGAACTGCGCCGCGTGCAGGAGCTCGACCCGAAGCGCGCGCGCAAATGGACGCTGCTGCCCGACCCGGCGCTCGAACCCGGCGAATGCCGCGTGCGCTCGGGCGACAATGAAGTCGACGCCGGCTGCCAGGGCCGCCTGGCGGCGGTGATGGAACAGGTCAGCGAGCAGCTGCTGCACGAGGAGGCCGCGCCATGATGGCCCTGGCCGATTCGCTGCGCGCGGTCGACATCGGCGCGGTGCCGGTGGCCACGCCCACCGGACGCCTGGTGGGCGCCCGCGGGCTGCTGCTCGAAGCGAGCGGCTGCCGCCTGCACACCGGCCAGCGCTGCCGCATCGAGACCGTCGACGGCGACTGGCTCGACGCCCAGGTGGTGGGCTTTCGCGACAAGGTGTCTTACCTGATGCCGTTCAAGCAGGCCGATGGCCTGGCCACGGGTGCGCGCGTACTGCCGGCGCCCGAGCGCAGCGACCTGATGATCGGGCCCGAGTGGCTCGGCCGCATGGTCAATGGCCTGGGCGAGCCGATCGACGGGCTGGGCCGCCTGAAAGGCGAGCACCCGCTGTCGACCGCCGCGCCGCGCGTCAATCCGCTGAAGAAGACCCCGGTCGACACCCCGCTCGACGTCGGCGTGCGCGCCATCAACGCCATGCTCACCATCGGCCGCGGCCAGCGCGTCGGCCTGATGGCCGGTTCCGGCGTCGGCAAGTCGGTGCTGCTGGGGCTGATCACGCGCCAGACCGTGGCCGACGTGATCGTGGTCGGCCTGATCGGCGAACGTAACCGCGAGGTGCGCGAGTTCGTCGAGCGCTCGCTCGGCGCCGACGGCTTGAAGCGCGCCGTCCTGGTGGTCGCGCCGGCCGACGAAAGCCCTCTGATGCGGGTGAAGGCGGCCGAGATGTGCCACGCCGTCGCCGCCCACTTCCGCGACCGCGGCCAGCACGTGCTGCTGCTGTGCGATTCGCTCACCCGCTACGCGATGGCGCTGCGCGAAGTCGCGCTGGCGCTGGGCGAGCCGCCGGCCACGCGCGGCTATCCGCCGTCGGTGTTTTCCAACCTGCCGCAGCTGGTCGAATCGGCCGGCAATGGCGAACACCCGCAGGGCAGCATGAGCGCGATCTATACCGTGCTGGCCGAGGGCGACGACCAGCAGGACCCGGTGGTGGATTCGGCGCGCGCCATCCTCGACGGCCACATCGTGCTGACGCGCGAACTGGCCGAACGCGGCCACTATCCGGCGATCGACGTCGCCCAGTCGATCTCGCGCTGCATGGCGCAAGTGGTCGACCCGGAGCACACGCTCGCCGCGCGCAAGCTCAAGGCCGCGCTGGCGCGCCATGCGCGCGTGCGCGACCTGATCCCGCTCGGCGCCTACGTTCCCGGCGCCGATCCGGAGACCGACCGCGCGGTGCAGCTGCAGCCGCAGATCGACGCCTTCCTGTGCCAGGGCACGCGCGAGGAAGCGCCGCTGCACGACTGTATCGCGGCCCTGACGGGACTGATGGCATGAAACGACAGAACACGATCAGCAGCCTGGACACGCTGGTGCAGGTGCGCTCGTCCCAGGTCGAGCGCCTGCAGGCCGACCTGGCCAGCCAGGAAGCGACCCGGGCGCGCTACCAGCTCAACCTGGAGCGGCTGGCGCTGCTCACCGCGAGCAGCGGCGCCTCGGGCCAGGCGCTGGCCCTGTCGCCGGCGCTGGCCCTGAACTGCGGCGCCTACAAGCAGGGCGTGATGGCGCTGGCGGCCAGCCACCGCGTCGACCTGTCGCTGCACGAGGCGAACATGGCGGTGGCGCAGGGCCGCCTGAAGGACGCCTGGGTGCGGCGCGAACTGCTGGGCAAGATCCTGGTGCGCGAGCAGGATGCGCATGCGCTCGAGCAGGAACGCGCAACGCGCAAGCGCGAAGACGATATCGCCACCCAATCCTGGATGGCCAACAAGGCGGGCGGCCTGGCCGCGGCTTGAACGACACAGAACCCGATAAGGAGCATTCATGGCAACCGCAATCACCGCACCGACCTACGATCCGATCCCGACCGCGACCTCGCTGGCCGACAAGTACATCGCTCCGCGCCAGCAGATCCTGGACGCCCAGAGCGCGACCGCGACCGCGACCGAGAAAGGCCTGACCGAACTGAATTCGGCGCTGACCGCGTTCCAGACCAGCCTGGCCGCGCTCACGGGCCTGAACAAGACCGTGTTCGCCCAGTCCGCCGTGTTCAGCGACACCACGCTCGGCAGCGCCACCGCGTCGAGCACGGCCGCCGCCGGCACCTACTCCTTTTTCGTCAAGCAGCTGGCCACCGCCAGCCAGGTCTCGTACTCCGGGCTGACCGATAACGCCGGCGTGGGCGGCAAGCTGACCGTGAACATGGGCGGCACGGCCGCGTTCGAGGTCAATATGGCCGCCGCCGACAGCGACGCCAACGGCACCCTCAGCACGCGCGAACTGGCCGCCGCCATCAATGCCGCCAGCGGCAACGGCGGCAAGCTCACCGCCTCGATCGTGAACACGGGCGGCACCTCGGAACTGGTGCTCACGGCCAAGGACACCGGCCTGAACTCGGCGATCACGCTCAATACCAGCCTGGTGACGGGCACCTCGAGCCTGGCCCAGGCGAACGCCGATCCGGCGCGCCGGCGCGTGCTGGCGCAGGCCCAGGACGCCGAGATCCGCGTCGGTTCCGAGACCGGCACCGCGATCACCCAGGCCAGCAATACCTTCACCGCGATGGACGGCGTGAAAATGACGTTCACCCGCGTCCAGGCCAGCGGCGACAAGCCGTTCACGCTCACCGTCGGCGCCGACGCGAAAGCCACCACCGACAATGTGCAGGCGTTCGTGGACGCCTTCAACAAGCTCAAAGGCGTGCTCAACAAGCTGACCAATGCGGGCGACCCGACCAAGGGCGTGGCCGGCGGCGCGTTTGCCCACGATGGCGGCATCCGCGCGCTGAACGACCGCCTGGCGTCACTGCTGCGCCCGGGCAGCGGCGACTCGCTCGCCACCTTCGGCATCATCGCGACCCGCAGCGGCACGCTCGAAGTGAACGCCGACCGCCTGCTGGCGCAGCTGGCGCGCAATCCGGAAGGCCTGGACGCCGTGATCGGCTCGACCGCCGCGGCCAACCCGAGCGGCGTGGCCGGCTCCCTCGACAGCTACCTCAAGACCTGGAGCAACAGCGTCGACGGCCAGATCAAGCTGCGCCGCGAACAGAACACCACCCAGCAGACCCGCCTGGGCGACAGCCAGGCCAAGCTCGAACTGCAGCACGAGGCCGCCTACCAGCGCTACCTGGCCCAGTTCACGCAGCTGCAGACGATGCAGAACCTGATGAATTACAACGTGACGCTGTTCGACGCCCTGTTCTCCAGCGACGACAACTGATCCCCATACGGACCCTCGCCACCATGTCCTACCAAGAAGCCTACGGCGGCTACCACGCCGTCAACCTGGATGCCCAGACCTCGCGCGCGTCTCCCGTGGAGCTGGTCCTGCTGCTCACCGACGGCCTGCTCGACGAGCTGGCGCGCGCCCGCGCCCACATCGTGGCGCGCCGCTACGAAGCCAAGGGCATCAGCATCGACAAATGCGTCGAGATCATCAATGGCCTGTCGAGCTCGCTCGACCACGAGGGCGGCGGCGACACCGTGGCCAACCTGGCACGCATCTACGACTTCTGCGCCACCCGCCTGCACGGCGCCGGCATCAAGCTCGACCCCACCATGGTGGACGAGGTGATCCGCGTGCTCACCACCATTCGCCAGGGCTGGCAAGGCGTCCAGCAACGCAATGGATAGGACCCGCACCATCGAGCTCATGGCCGCGCGCCTGAACGGCGCCAGCCAGGGCGCCAAATGGGACCTGCTCGAGCGCGCAGTGCTCGAGCTCGGCCCATCCATTCAGGAGCTGGCCATGCAGGGACCATGGAATGCGCCCGAACGCGCCGCCCTGGTCCGCCTGCGCGCCGCCCACGACAGCGCCGCGCTGGCGACGGCCGACGCCGCCGGCGCGCTGCAGGCGCGCCTGGACGACATGCGCGACAACAAGGAAGGCTGGATGGCCTACGCCCTCGCGGGCGAACTCGAACCTGGGAACACCCGATGAATCTTTCGCTGAACAGCGCCATGAATTCCGCCATGAACAGCGCCATGAAGTCCGGCACGAATTCCACTGTGAATTCCGCCGTGAATTCGGCCGTGAACAGCGCCGGCGCGGCCCCGGCCGACGCCGCGTCCGCGGCTGGCGCCAGCCTGCTGCCGGGCGTGCTGCCTGGCGTCATGCCGCAGGTCGCGCCCGCCGCCCAGGCGCTGCCGTTCCAGGACTGGATCGCCGCCGACGCCGCGCTGCTCGAGCCCGAGGCCGGCGCGGCGCCCGCCGACGCCGCGACCGCCGTGGTGGCCACCGGCCCGGATGCCGATCAAGCCGATGCGGCCAGCGCCGCCGACCAGGCCGTGGTCGTCGACGCCGTGCTGGCCGCGATGGCGCCGCAGGTAGCGCCGGCCGCCCTGCCCGCCATGATGATGGCCATGCCCGGCTTCAAGCCGGGCGCCGCCAACGATGCCACTGCAAGCGCCGCACCGGCCGCGCGCGCCAGCGCGGACCTGGAAGCGGCCGTGTCCTTGCCCGCCGTTGGCGCCGCCCCTGCCGCCGCCGCGCGCCCCGCCCCGGAGCTGGCGGCAGCGGCAACCGCGTCCGCCGCCTCCGCCTCCACCACGCCCGCCGCGCAGCCTGCCGCCGCAGCCGCGCGCGCGTTCGCTGCACCCGATGCCGGCGCCGAAGCCGCCGATGCGCCCGTGACCGTCACCAGCGCCGGCGTGGCCGCGTCCACCGCCCAGCCGCCGTCCACCCGCGGCGCCGACAGCGTCGCCCTGGCCGGCCCGCCGACCGCGTGGCGCCAGACCTTGCAGGAAGCGCTCGGCGATCGGCTGCAGATGCAGCTCGGCCGCGGCGCAGAGCAGGCCACGATCCGCCTCGAGCCGCCGCAGCTGGGCCGGATCGAGATCTCGGTGCGCCACAGCGGCGGCAACCTCGAAGTGCATATCGCCGCCAGCAATACCGAGGTGCTGCGCCAGCTGAACACGGTCAGCGACAGCCTGCGCAACGACCTGGCCGGCCGCCAGTACGCCAGCGTCTCGGTCAATGTGAGCGAGACACCGCGCACCCAGGCCAGCAGCCAGGCCGGCCAGCAGCCGTCGAGCCAGCCCGGCGCCGACGCCCAGGGGCGCGGCCGCCAGCAGGAGCAGGAACAGCAGGCCCGGCGTCCCGGCCTGGCCCTGAACGATGCCGGCGAGACCGGTTCCCAGTTTTCAATGAATTGAGCGCGACGAGACCATGAAAGCAAAACTGATCATTGCATTTATCGGCGTCGCCGTGGCCGCCGCCGCCGCGGCTGGCGGCGCCATGTGGTACATGAGCCCAGCAGCGGCGCCCGGCGAAGTGGCGCGCCCGGCGCCGGAAAAGAAACCGACCAAGTACGTCACGCTGGACAAGGTGATCGTCATGCTGCGCCGCGCCCCGAACGAGCAGGCCGCCCACTACCTGGCGGTCGACCTGGTGCTGGCCACCACGCCGGCCGAGGAAAAGGAAACCAAGGAACAGCTGCCGCTGCTGCGCTCCATCGCCGTGTCGGCGCTGTCGACGCGCACCCTGCCCGAGGCATCGGCGATGACCGTGGACCAGTACGCGGCCGAGCTGAACAAGGTTTTCAACGCCAACTACGAGAAGGAGAACCATATCAAGCCGTTCTCCGAAGTCATGGTCGGCAAGCTGATCATCGAGTGACGCAGACAGAGCGCGACCAGGTGACCACGTGGCCTATATGACCGACTACCTCGACCTCGCCGCCGCCGAATACGGCGAAGCGCAGGCCGGCGCCGGCATGAGCAAGCAGGAAGAGCAGCGCCACCTGGTGGCGTATGCGCCGCTGGTCAAGCGCATCGCGCGCCAGCTCGGCAGCCAGGTCTCGGGCGCGCTCGGGCGCGAGGACATGGAACAGATCGGCCTGATGGGACTGCTGGAAGCGCTGCGCCGCTACGGCCAGCCCGACACCGGCTTTTCGAGCTATGCGGCGCTGCGCGTGCGCGGCGCGATCCTGGACGAATTGCGGCGCCAGGACTGGCGCCCGCGCGCGGTGCGCCAGGACAGCCACCGCCAGCGCGACGCCTTGCGCGCGCTGACGCGCAGCCTGGGGCGCGAGCCGAACGAGAAAGAGGCGGCACAGGCGCTGGGCCTCACCGCCGACGCGTACCAGCAATACCTGCTCGACGATTCCGCCGAAGAGATGCTGAGCTTTGACGAGGTGCTACAGGAAGCGGTGGGCGAAGCGCGCCACACGCCCGGCCCCGAAGAACAGTTCATCGTGCGGCGCAGCCTGGAGCAGGTGCTGGCAAGTCTCAACGAGAAAGAGCAGCGGGTGATCCAGATGATCTATGAGTTCGAACTCAGCTACAAGGAAATCGCCGCCGTGCTCGACCTGTCCGACGCCCGCGTCTGCCAGCTCAACAAGAGCGCGCTGGCCAAGATGAAGGCCGCGCTGCAGCGCGACTGAACCGAATCCCACTATAGAACGCCAGAAAGGCACTACGTCATGCAGCAATTACTCGGTATCGCCATCGTGCTCGGCGCCGTCTTTGGGGGGTTCTCCATGATGGGAGGCACCTTCTCCGCGATCTTCCACCCGGTCGAGATCCTGATCATCGGCGGCGCCGCCTTCGGCGCCCTGGTGCTGGGCAACCCGCGCCACGTGCTGGCCGAGATGGGCCACCAGCTCAAGAAGGTCGCGGCGCGCAAGAAGCACGATTCCGAATTCCAGCGCCAGCTGCTGCTGCTGATGTACGAACTGCTGCAGACCGCCGCCGGCGGCCTCAAGGCGCTCGACGCCCACGTCGAGGCGCCCGCCGAAAGCCCGCTGTTCCAGCGCTATCCGGCGATCCTGGAAGAACCGAAACTGCTGGCCTTCATCGTCGACAACTTCCGCCTGATGGCGATGGGCAAGATCAACGCCCACGAGCTGGAAGGCGTGCTGGAGCAAGAACTGGAAGCCATCCACGAGGAACTGACCCAGCCCTCGAAGTCGCTGCAGAAGATCGCCGAGGCGATGCCGGGCTTCGGCATCCTGGCGGCGGTGCTGGGCATCGTGATGGCGATGTTCTCGGTCTCGGGCGGCGCCGATTCGGGCGAGATCGCCGAGAAGGTCGGCGCGGCGATGGTCGGCACCTTCATCGGCATCTTCTTCTGCTACGGCGTGCTCGAGCCACTGGCCAACCTGATGAAGCAGACCGTCAATTCGGACGCGTCGACCATGGAAACCGTGAAGGTGGTGCTGTGCACCCACGTGGCCGGCAAGCCCGCCCTGCTGGCGATCGACGCCGGACGGCGCCTGATCCAGCTGAATACCAAGCCCAGCTTCGCCCAGCTCGAACAATGGATCAACGCCATGGGCGGCGAAGACGAATCGCAGAACAAGCGGCGCCGCGGCAGCGACCGCATGACGGGATAACACGTGTCGAAATCGAACGACAAGCACGAGTCGACCATCGTCAAGCGCGGTGGCGGAAAACACCAGCACGACGAGCACGGCGGCGCCTGGAAAGTCGCGTTCGCGGACTTCTGCCTGGCGCTGATGGCGCTGTTCCTGGTGCTGTGGCTGATCGCCGCGCGCGAGCAGCAGAACCTGAAGGCGATCGTGCGCGACGCCACCGACGCCGGCATGCTCGACGAGCAGGGCCAGAAGCCGGCCATCGCCACCGAACCGAGCGGCAGCCTGATCGAACGCTTCGAGGTGCCGCGCACCGGCAACGCCGGCACCAGCAACCCGGGCGCTCCGAGCGCGCCGCGCACCGCCTATGAAACCCCGGCCGACCTGGCGGCGCTGGCGAAGGCGCTGGCCGAACTGTCGGAAAGCGCCGGCCTGGCCTCGAACCTGGCCACCGTGGTCACGCCCTACGGCCTGCGCGTGATGCTGCACGACACCGACAAGCAGGGCATGTTCATGCGCGGCAGCGCACTGCCCACCGGCCGCTTCGCGCGCCTGCTGCAAAAGATGGGCCCGCTGTTCGCCCGCATGCGCAACCAGATGCTGATCGTCGGCCATACCGACGCCAGCCGCTACGCCGGTCCCGACAATGGCGGCTACTCGAACTGGGCGCTGTCGACCGACCGCGCGCTGGCCGCGCGCGCCCAGCTGCTCGCCGGGGGCATGCCTAGCGCCACCATCCTGCAGGTGGTCGGCATGGCCGACCGCGGCCCGCTGCAGCCGGAAGCGCCGCTCGATGGCATGAACCGGCGCATCGAACTCCTGATCATGACCAGCGCCCAGTCGCGCGCGGTGTCGGCCATGTTCGGCGCGCCGGGCGGCCCACAATCGCCGCTGGGTAGCGGCGCCAGCGTCGTCCTGCCCGATACGGCGGAGCTGGAAGCACTGCGCGGCCAACTGCCGAAGACACCATGACGATTCAAACGAAATCCCGAGGACAGCGCATGAAAATCAGTGGCACCACCGTCTCCACCGTCACGCCCGGCGGCCAGGCTGCTGCGGCGCCGGTCCAGGCCGAGGCGCAGGCGCTGCCTGCCGCCGCCCTGCAGTCCGAAGTGCTCAAGCCGGCCGCCGACGCCCTCTCCGCCATGCCCGACTTCGACGCCGCCCACGTGGCCGAACTACGCGCTGCGCTGGCGCGCGGCGAGCTGCCGTTCGATCCCGGCCGCCTGGCCGGCCTGATCCAGAAATTCCACGGAGGACGCTGAGCATGGCCACGTTGACCCGCCAGCAGGCGAACACGCTCCTGATCGAGGGCGTGCAGCGCGACCTGCACGACACCGGCGCCATCCACGACCTGCTCGAACGCCAGTTCGACGCCGCCGTGCGCCACCGCAGCGCCGAGCTGACCCTGCTCGCCGAGGCGCTGGCGCCGCTGCTCGAGACGATGGAGGGCCGGCGCCAGCAGCGCGTGACGCTGGTGCGCGCCCTGCTGGGGCCGGACGCCGCGATGTCGGACTACATCGCCAGCCTGGCGAGCGGCCCGCGCGCCGCGTTCGCAACGGCCTGGGAACAACTGGAAGACGCGGTGCGCGCCTGCAAGGAAGCGACCGGCCGCAACGGCCGCTTGCTGGCCGACCAGTATTCGGTCATGCAGCGCGTGCTGCACGGCGAGGAAGACACGTATGCGCCACGCTGACCTTTCGACGCAGCCGATCGCGCCCACCGCGCCGGCCAGCGCGACGCGCCCGACCGCCGCCATCGGCGGCGGCGAAGGCTTCGGGCGCATGTTCAGCCAGCTGCAGGGCGAAGTGAACGCCTACATCCAGAACGGCGAGCTGGACAGCGGCGCGGCCGCCAGCCTGAGCGCGCAAGGCGCCGTACTGCGCGCCCGCACGCAGGGCCTGGTGGCGGCCGAAGCGGATGGCGCCGCTGACAGCGGCGGCGCCGGCGCCGGCACGCCGGAACAGCAAGCCTTCCTGGAGAGCATCGCCCCGTGGGCGCGCCAGGCGGCCGAGCGCCTGGGCGTGGCGCCCGAACTGGTGCAGGCCCACGCCGCGCTGGAATCGGGCTGGGGCCAGCGACCGCTGCGCGGCGCCGACGGCGCCAGCAGCCACAACCTTTTCGGGATCAAGGCCGGCGCCAGCTGGAACGGCGCGACCGGCGACTCCACCACCACCGAATACGTGAATGGCGCAGCGCTGACGACGCGCGCACGCTTTCGCGCCTATCCGGATGCGGCCAGCGCCTTCCAGGATTACGCCAGGGTGTTGACCGATAATCCGCGCTACCGGGCCGCCCTGAACACGGGAAGCGACGCCCAGGCCTTCGCGCAAGGATTGGCGCGCGGCGGCTACGCCACCGATCCGGCCTACGCCGCCAAGCTCGAGCGCATCGCCGACAGCCTGAAGGGAAGCGGCCGGTGAACGCCTACTCGCCCAGCGGCAGGTCGATCGGCTGCACCGCGCCGGCGCCGAGCACGCGCATGCGCACCACCTGGCCGCTGGCGCTGTTCCTGACCCGCACCACGGCGCCGCGCGCGCCGGCGTCGAGCGCCTCGCCCGCCATGCTCACTTCGATGCCGTCCTGGCGCGCCGTCATGGTCACCGCGTCGCCGCGCTTGACCGCGATCGGCGCCACCAGCTGGCTGCTGCGCAAGACCTCGCCGGGGCGCAGGCTGCGCCGGCTCGCGCGGCCGATCGCGTCTTCGGGAATGCCGACCGGGTCGGCGATCGTGCTGATGTCGCGCCGCTCGAGCGCGACGTCGGCGTCGCCGAGCGGCTGGTTGGCGCCGACCGGCGCCGCCGTCACCGCCACCAGCGCCGAGACGCGCGCGCGCACGATGAATTCATGGCGCCAGCCGCGGCCGTCCGGGCAGCGCGCCACGAAGCGCATGCGCGCCGGGTTGCGCATGTCGAGCGGTTCGACCGCCACCGGCGCGCTGCACGATGGGGGCTGGCGGCTGCTGACCACGGTCAGATCGAACCTGGGTTCGCCCAGCCCGCTCGCCGCGGCGTTCTTTTCGAGTTGCTCACGTGCCGCATGTTCCACCTCAACAGAAAGATTTGGGGCAGCCCATGCTGTGGCGCACAAAACACACGTTACAATGACTAGGGTTGCCGTACGGAAAGCAATCATTGGACAATACGGGTCAGGCGGAAAGACCCATTCTAACCAAACTCACCGCAGTTCATCGGAGAATCGCCATGTCGATTAATTTCAAGGAAGCCCTCGGCGTCAGCGCCGACGCGTTGCACGTGCGCGCCGAACGGACCCGCGTGCTGGCCGCGAACATCGCCAACGAGAGCACGCCGGGCTATACCGCGCGCGACGTCGATTTTGCCGCCGTGATGCAGGAGCGGGTGAACGAAGAGGATGGCTTGCCTTCCCTGTCCGACGAAGGCCCGCTGTACCGCGTCCCGTTCCAGCCCAGCGCCGACGGCAACACGGTCGAGATCGGCGTCGAGCAGGCGGCTTTCTCGCAGAACGCCTCCGACTTCCAGACCAGCCTGACCTTCATCAACATGAAGCTGCGCGGCCTGAACAAAGCCATCACTGGCCAATAAGGAGCGCCCAATGAGCTTCAAAGACATTTCCCAGATCGCCGGATCGGCCATGGCGGCCCAGACCGTGCGCATGAACACGATTGCCAGCAACCTGGCCAACGCCAACGCGGTGGCCACCACCGAGGCCGACGCCTACCGCGCGCGCAAGCCGGTGTTCGCCGCGCTGCTCGACGGCGAAGGCGTGGCCAGGGTGCAGGTGCTGGACGTGGTGCAGTCGAGCGAGCCGCTGCGCCGCATGCACGAGCCGGACAATCCGCTGGCCGACGCCGAGGGCATGGTGTATTACGCCAATGTCAACGAGGTGGCCGAGATGGCCGACATGATGGCCGCCTCGCGCGCCTTCGAAACCAATGTCGAGGTAATGGGCCGCATCAAGTCGATGCAGCAATCCTTGATCCGCATGGGAGAAAGCTGATGGTCACCACCACCAATTCGTTCGGGTTCAGCAGCAATTACGCGACCACCGGCAGCGGCGCCGTCGCCGCGCCCGTCAGCGAGAACAAGGACATGTTCACCAAGCTGCTGGTGGCCCAGATCCGCAACCAGGATCCGCTGGCGCCGTCCGACCCGGCCACCTTCGTCAACCAGCTGTCGCAGCTGTCGCAGACCGAGGCGCTGG